>CEUS01050593.1_pt1 | contig 53132 bp, 55 predicted proteins | sample 427031 | NCBI WGS metagenome assembly CEUS01 (sample SAMEA2622837, study PRJEB7988) | marine metagenome | biome: marine biome (ENVO:00000447); feature: marine epipelagic mixed layer (ENVO:xxxxxxxxx); material: "saline water (ENVO:00002010), including plankton (ENVO:xxxxxxxx)" | depth 140 m
CATCTTTGTGATCATCATCTTTGTGATCGCCATCTTTGTGATCGCCATCCTTGTCGTGATCATCATGGTCGTCGTGATCATCATGGTCGTCGTGATCATCATGGTCGTCCATGGTGTTAAGATAGCCCCATATCTCGGTCGATAACTCAACTGATACCTGATTTGTATTATTCACAGCATCCTGAACCCAGGACTCTTCATATTGATTACCAACCAATATAAACAGTGATGATGCCTCTATACCCTTCATGTCTTTTGGTGTTGGCTTGAAAGCATGCGGGTCTGCGTCATGAGGTATAATCGAAGTAACCTCTACTCTATCACCACCCACGTTCTCAACCCAATCTTGTATAAGATTAGTCGTTGTAGCAATCGATATCTTATCTACTTCTACTACTTTTTCTTCTACTACTACTGGTTGAGGCGTAGGATCGTTACTCGTGCATGCAAATATTGCAGTGAGCATAAGTAACGATAATGATATAGCAAGTGCCTTAGCATTCACTAATCTAAACAATCCAAAACCCTTGCCCCCTGATTTCCACTTACTGATACTGTGTCTCATTTCTATTCAATTCCCTTTCCCTTATAAATTCTTGTCTAATTAAATCCCCCTCAGCTAATACATTCGGAACAATTGACATATAACTCCAGGTTATGACCTACTATTGTTCCTTCTATATCTGCGCTGACTGCTTTAAGAAGCCTCTCAACAGATGAATCTCGGAATTCACCCACTTTGCCACAAGAAACACATATGGTGTGATGATGATGTCCGAACTTAGCAACTGTATACTTTGGAGACCCTTCATCTGAGAAAAGCTTGCATAATAATCCCTCTTTTATCAGTAATCTCAAGGTTCTATATACTGTTGCTCTGCCAACACCACCTAACGCCAGATTAATCTCTTCTGCGGAAAAACCACCTTCCATACCTTCCAAAAGTTCAAATATAGCCCTCCTAGATCCGGTCAACCTATGACCTGCATCTTCTACAGCGGCTAATATATCTTCTCTACGTAATTTTGTTGTCATGATACTGTGTCTCAATCAGTAGGAAAAGATACAACAAACTAAAGATAATGTCAACAATAAATTAAACGATTCTCAAATCTATGGAATGAACCCTACCTTATATGCGCGTCGTAATCCATTCCTATTTGACCTAAGGACTTGAGATTGTCATATTCCTCGTCACTCAGACCTATGACTTCTTTATATATGTAGTCGTTGTCTTCACCTAGTCTGACTGGTGGTTTACGAACCTCGAATTTAGTATCTGTCATCTTAAATGCAGTAGTCGGATACATATGAACACCGATCTCTGGATGATCTATCGGCACAAAAAATTCTCTGTCCTCAAGATGGGGGTCGTTATAGCAATGCTCTTCATGCATTACATGACCCGCCATAATGCCATTTTTTTGCAGGAGATGGAATAGTTCAACCGGGTCTTTATCATTTGTCCATTCCCCGATGATAGCATCCACTTCGTCGTGATTATTCTTGATTCCGTCCATATCTTTAAATCTCTGGTCAGAGACCAGGTCTTCTCGATTCATAAGATTGCACAAAGTGCTCCACTTATCTGTATCTTCAATAGATATAGTAATCCACTCATCGTTTCCTGCGCATGGATAGGCACCTTGAACTAATAAGCCCATGTGCTCCCTATTAGCAATAGGACCAGCAACTCTTTTATTCATCTCATAATCCATGAAGTATTCGCCAATCTGAGGTAGGAAGTTTTCTCCTTGTGACAAATCTATATGTGTCCCCTTACCAGTTCTCTCCCTTTGATGCAATGCAGAAATTACTGCTATTCCAATCGCAGTACCAGTCGCTGCATCAGCTGCCACAGAAGCAGGCGCAGCCTCAGCATCCATATCAGGGTATCCTGTAACAGATGCATGACCATACATAGCCTCAAAGTGCAATCCAAACCCTCTGTAATGGGCATATGGACCTGTCTGCCCCATGCCAGTGGAGGATATCATTATTAATCTCGGGTTCCATTTACTTATAACAGGCCAATCAATCCCTAATCTTTCCATGGCGCCCAACGCTACGTTCTGAACAAACACGTCGCTAACCTCTACCAATCTCCGAAATACATCTTTACCTTCTGGGGTCCGTAGATCCACGGTCATAGAAAGTTTATTCCGTGCATGAGAGTTGAACATGGATACTCTATTCCATGGCCTTTCTCCTGGATCCCTATTTGGATAACGAGGAACTTGGATTTTCGCCTCGGCCTCCTTGCTAGGCCTTGCAAACGCTCCTCTCGTAGACGTAGGAAACAAATTTATTGATTCAACCCTAATTACTTCAGCCCCCATGTCTCCTAGGAACATTGTTCCATATGGACCAGCGAATACCATTGTTATGTCCAGAACTCTTATCCCTTTAAGTGGAAGTGGGTTGCCAGTGGTCTTCTCAACGTCTGATATCTTAATAGTGGTATCGTTAACTGCTTTAGATTCCTCTAAAATTTCAGATGTGTGCTGGCCCAATAGAGGTGCTGGTGAATTGATCCTCCACCATCTCTCATCTGTTTTTATCGGGGCACCTGGATAGCGATACTTCCCTGCCTTAGGATGATCTATTTCTGCCCAATACTCCCTAGCGTCAAATTGAGGATTATCATCCATTACCTCGTCTATAGAATTAACAGAGCCTGACAGTATTTCCTTCTCTTGACACTCCTCTACGACCTGGCGCTTAGTCCTCTCCAATATCCATGGGTACCATATTGTGGCCTCAAATTCTTCTTTGGCATCCAAGTCAACTTGACCTAATGGCGGAGCGTATCTTTCGTCATTCAACAGTTCTGGCATACCAAGAACCTCAACAGTTCTAGGCCAAAATGCACCTCCACCTTGCACATTTACATATCCATCAGCACAAGGATAGAAACCTGCGGGGTAGCCTACTCGAGCGCCACCCAATCTCAATGCTCTCTCTTTAGTATATTGGTAGGCAACTAGCATCGGCATCCTAGTATTGAAACCTGCCAATTGTGTTTCAAAGATAGAAACGTCTATATGCTGGCCTCTTTGATTAGAATATTTCACACCATACCAAGCAAACAAGCTAGCCATAGCAGCTATGTTACCTGCTTGAAATTGCACATGGTTACCACCCAATCTAAGGGGTTCTCTATCTGGATCCCCCGATGCATTCATACGTCCGCCCATAGCAAATAGATTTAGTTCTGAGGCTCTATAATCACGATATGGACCTGTCTGACCGAAGTTAGATATCGAGGTCATAACTATATTCGGATTTATCTCTTTTAATGTCTGATAACTTAATCCCAATCTGTCCATAACGCCTGGGCGAAAGTTCTCGACCAATATATCTGAATTGGCTACTAGGCTTTTGACCAAACCCTTGCCTTCGTCAGTTTTTAGGTCAGCAACTATACTTTTCTTATTTGTGTTGAGAAGCAGAAAAAGTCCACTCTTCTCGGGATCAGGTATGTCCCCTGGGAAAGGACCCATATTACGTGCATAATCTCCAGTGCCGGGCCTTTCTATTTTAGTTATGTCCGCTCCAAAATCACCCAAAAACTTGGTACAGTAGGGACCCGCTATTCCGTGTGTGAGGTCAAGTATCCTCAGTCCTGAAAGGGGTTGTAAATCTGATGTGTTCATAATATTACTCCCTGCTAGTTAGCTACAGTTTATATTCTCTCCTTTAGCATAGCACATAAGATATACACTTTACGCTGAATAACTAACCACATTTGGCGAATATTTTAATTATACTGTCGACTATTACCTGTTCCACTTAGTAAACCAGGATAATATAGACGTAGCTAACAACATACTAGAACCCAACACAAAAGCAGACTGAGTACCATAATTATCGGCCATAACCCCGGCAACTGCAGGAGCATAGGCAGATACTATAATTCCTATGCCAAATACTAACGATACTGTGGTTGCCTGCGAGGAATCCTCCACTACATCCATTGCAGATGCTAGAAGTATAGCCATAAGTGGGAATAAGAATCCTCCCATTACAAATACTACAATCGAGAATAATACGCCTTCAGGGGCAATTATCAACCCAATCATAGATGCTCCCAATATACCCAGGCTTGGAGATAAAACTGCCTTACGCCCAAACTTGTCTGAACCATATCCCATAAGTGGCTGTGTAATAATACCCCCAACTTGAGCAAGAGCCATATAGAATCCTGCAGGAGTTATAATTGTTGATTCAGCTCGACTGAATGCCTCATCCACATATATCGGCAAGAATGTTAGCACTGTACTCTGCCCTCCTGCGAAACCAGCAGAGAATATAAGAATTAGTATTAACCTGCGAGATCGAAAGAGTGACACTAATGAGGAATAATATTCTCCTAGATCATTCACCTTAACATTAGGTGTGGGGACATATCTCAAACTTAGCCATATAAGAATCCCAAAAATCAATCCAGGAACCAAGCTCCATTGTAGAATAAGCCTCCATCCGATAAGCCCAATTAATATCCCCGATATCACAGGTCCTAAGGTTTCACCGACACTGCCGCCTGTACCATGTAGAGCTATTGCAAAACCTCTACGATCTGAAAATTCTCTGGACAGAGAAGATATAGCAGAAGGATGCCAAAACGTTATAGCAATACCATACAAAGAAGATGCTATTATAGCCATCCAAAATGTCGTAGATATTCCCAATAAGAATGCGAATATTCCGAGGAAAATTATAGATAATCCTAAGATAGCCGCCCGTTTGTCTCCAAACCTATCTCCAAGAAATCCTGCGGGAAGGTTAGATAGCCCTCCAGTTATACCCCTGAAAGTCGAAAGGATTCCTATCTGTGTATTAGAAAGTAATAACCCTGCTTTAATTTCTGGTAATAGGACAAAAAAAGCAGAATTAAATGTATGTTTAAGCCCATGCCCTAGTACAGTGACAACCAACAATACCAATTGATGTTTCAAATATTTCTTGCTGGCACTATCATTGCCATTAGTTGTTGACATACTATTCCCAAATCAGGATATTCTCTACAGAAGACAATACTAGCATACTAGAAAGCAATTATGACGATTGTTTCACTTCTAGGTCTATAACACTATCTTCAATTCTCTTAGTCGCTCCGTCAACATCCGGACCCCATGGAGGCATCAAGGGTTCTCCAAAAGAGACAACCACGTGTCCTCTGCTCCATATAGGCAATACTGAAGGACTACCTAACTTGATAATATCTAGTCTCATCGGAATTACTGGCAAATTACCGACTGCTGCCATTAAGCCAGTACCATTCAAGAAAGGTTTCATTGGTCCACCTACAGTCAATTCGCCTTCAGGATATATAAGAACAGACCAACCTTCGTCCATTATGTTACACAAATTATCTAGACTGGATCTTATATTCCAATTCTTGTTAGATTTCTCCCTCTTACCAGTAGCGAAAGGGAATGCATTAGCAATCAGAGTAATTATCAACCCTTTAAGATAGTTGTTGAACATATGTGCCCCGGCAGCAATGGCCAATCGCTTCTTAAATGCCCTAGGTATACATTTTAGATATACCGCATTGTCCATATGCAATACATGATTACCAATAAGTAAGGCAGGGCCATCCAATTTATTAAAATTATCTCTTCCAATTACATCTATCTTGTAACTAAATTTAGTTAAAGGAAATATTAAAAGACTCATTACAAGTCTTCTAACAAATCTCGCCCAGATACGTAATCCCCACATCGAGGAACTCATACGTATTTTCGCATTCCGCAGCTTCTGCCTCTGCTGGATCATGCCGAGTATCTCGCTCTTTGTATAGGAACTATCCATTTGATTCTACTGCTATCCTGTCATCCGGATGAATTGGTGCCTTGCAAGCCCAGAAGCATGCAACGGACATTATTGTCACTGCCAAGAATATCTTAATCGCTGCGTCATATGTACCTGTATTGTCGTACATATATCCGGCATAGACTGGTCCAATTACAGCTCCCCACGAATACGCCAGACCCATCAAGCCTCTCAAAGTCGCAAACCTAGCCCTTCCAAAGTAATCTCCCACTATAGCCCAGTTAAGTATGCCTGCACCATAAGCAGCAGCCCAAAGGACTATAAACAGGTAAAGTTCTAATTCTGTATCTGCGTTCATTAAGACTACCATCGCAAGAACCTGTAGTAGAAGCAGGATAGCAACCACTTTATGTTTTGCGAACCTGTCTCCCAAAACTCCAACTATGATCCTACCAGGGATACTTAACAACACCAAGACACCTATCGCTGCACCCGCTTTGGTTATAGACATACCCTGTGACTGCAGGATTGGTCCTAGGTGCACCATTATTGCAGTGTGAGCAGTAAAACGGAGGGTTATGCCTGCTATCAATATCCACATTGATTTGGTTTTGAAGGCGTCAGGAATAGAAAATTCACGTTCAATTGGAGGCTGAACTACATTTAAATCCCCTTCACTATTTTCACCCTGCCATGCATCTTCATCAGGGCTGTCTCCATCTGGTCTCAGCCCAACTGACTCAGGGCTGTGCTTTATTGCAAGAACTAATGGCCACACAAGGATCAGTAGCATAAGCCCGGCCAACAACGCCATGTTCCTCCAACCATAATACTCAATCACATAACCTACTAGAGGAACTAATATTGCGCCTCCTATACCCACTGCAGTGGATATAACAGCCATTGCTGTTGCCCTTCTCCTCACAAACCAGTTATTGGCTACTGCTAACGCTGGATGAAAGAAACCACCGTTCACACCAAATGCTATTACCCCTACATATACGACTATGAGCATCATGTATGTATCGACTACTGTGGCCCAGAGTATGTATCCAATGCCTACCATTGGTACGCCTATCATCATTATCTTGCGTGCACCCCACCTATCGATGAGGAATCCTACCGCCGCCCCTTCAAATGCTCCTTCTAATCTGGTCAATGAAAACACCAAAGAGGCTTGAGTGCTAGTGATACCAAGTTCGTCTCTCAGGGGATTGAAGAATAAAGTGAAGCCATAGAAGTAAACACCGCCGCCATAAGCGCCTATTACAGCACAGGCAGTTACCACCCACCACCCTGGGAAAATACTGCGAGGACTTCTCAGAATGGATTGCAGTATTGACATCAAATCCTCAACTTTCTAACAGCCTTGAATCTAGTTATACCACGAACTAAGCCTTAAAACTATATCACCAACACGGAAACCTAGTAATTGAACTCAATAGAAGTGAACAAATAAGTGGATTTTAGAATAATTGTGGGTTAAAATTTAGTATGTTGTTGACCTGTTACAACTAACTAAGATAACTACTACCTACAGGAACCTTCTAAGTATCTACCACAAGCGGTGATATATAAAACAAAACATTAATGCGCATCGGAGGGATAATGGCTACTATAAACCCGAATTCTGGAAGCCAGATAGAAATAGACGACCGACTTTATGAGTTTGTAGATAATGAGCTCCTAAGTGGCACAGATAGAACTGCCGATCAGGTATTCACCATACTAGGAGAGATTGTAGAGAAATTTGGCAAAAACAATACAGCCTTGCTTGATAAGAGAGCTGATCTTCAAGAAAAGATAGATACATATTACAAAGTAAAAAGGGATTCTGGTTGGACTCCCAACGCCGAGACAGCAAACCAGGACGCTATAGACTTTGAATCCTTCCTATTGTCCATAGGGTATATAGCCCCTGAAAGACCACTAGATTTCCATATGACTACTCCCACATTAGACTCTGAAATGGACCAGAATGGACCAGAATTAGTCACACCAGTAACAAACGCCAGCATGGTAGTCGGAGGAGCTAATGCAAGATGGGGAAGCCTGTACGATGCGTATTTCTTAAGCGATATACACCCAGAACTGGATCAGGAAAATAATAGACCAGCTAGGCTAGCAATGGTAGTAGATTCGATAAACTCTTATATGGATGAATATATAGTTAGTTGGGAAAATAACATTAAATTTGGCGACATTTCCTCATACCAAGTAAATTCAAATGACGCGGGTCAATGGGAACTGAAAGGTATAACTCGCGATGGTACGTATGTCAATCTCGGCGACCCAAGTAAATTTATAGGATTCAACCTTGACGATAATGGTGACTTGTCTGACTTTCTCCTAGAAGACAACGGCCTACGCCTACAGGTATTACTTTACGAAGGAGGCAAAGTCAGCGAGGAGAATGGCCAATTTAAGGATTTGTTGGTTGAGTCCGCTCTCACTAATATTATAGATTTTGAAGATGCAGTCTCCGTAGTAGATGCAGACGATTTGGTTATTGGGCTACAGAATTATCTGGGAGTAATAAGAGGAAGCCTGCAGGCATTTGGATCTAGAGGCAACCTTAAGCAAATTAATTCGGATAAAACCTATACCAACAAAAACGGTAATCAGGATTCATTAAAGTCTACCTGCCTAATGTCAGTTAGAAATGTATCAATTCACATGTACACAGATATCGTCAAAGTTGGTGGAAACCCAATACCAGAAAGGATGCTCGGACTATTATTAACTACCCTTATAGGGTCAATACACGATAATGGATCTCATGGTCAGGAAAGAGATGAAAAATTGGGTGAAGGCTATATGCCAATACGAAAGCCTAATAGCAGCAAACGCTACATATACCAAGTGACACCAAAATTACAAACCCCAGAAGAAGTTGGAGAACAGATACGAATATTCGAATTTCTAGAAGATAAACTGTCGATACCCAAAGGAACCATACTAATAGGTATTATGAATGAAGAATTAGGTATGACCCTCCAGCTCTCCGAAGCTTTGCGAATAGCTAATGGTAGAGTCTTCTTCATAAACACTGGATTCTTAGACAGAACTGGGTCACAGATCAGGGTACAAATGCAAGCTGGGCCTGTTAACTTGAGAGATAACCTAACTCAAGCTACATACAACACTAGCTACGAACTACATAACGTAGATGTAGGAGTTCAAACCGGAGTACATATTAATGGTAAGATCGGCAAAGGGATGCAAGTCAGAAATCGGTCTATGGCAGAAATGATGGAAAAGAAAATTGACCACCCACGTACTGGTGGAAATACTGCATGGGTTCCTGCTCCATTCCCAAGTGACCTCCACTCTATGCACTATCATATGGTTAATGTTGATGAAATACAAAAGGCAATGGAAGATGCAGAGCCGCTTAGCGTGAATCGTCATTCTCTTCTTACTTTTCCGTTAATGGATCCATCAAGTACACCATCAGGAGATGAACTAGAAAATCTATTGATGCGATATATACATAGCATGATAGCCTATGCCGAGCCATGGGTAACCAGAGGTATAGGATGCAGTGGAGTGCTCAACTTCGACCAGGTAGAGGAAATGAAAGATCGCGCTACAGAGAGAATTGATAGTGCGATATTAGCTAACTGGAGACTCCATGATGTAATAAGTCAGGATGATATTGAGCGAGCCATCGAGAAAGTATGTAAGATTGTGGATGACCAGAACCTGCAGACTGATGGATATATTCCAATGTCAGAATCAAGCGAAAACAGACAGGCTTTAATCCAAAACCCAGTAGTAGCCTCTGTACTAGAGGTTATCAATGATGCACTTACAACTCCGAGTGCTTACGTAGAACCTGGGCTATTCAGGAACCGCAAACTGGTTAAGTTAGCAAATTAGATAACTCAATGGTATAGAATATGGAACCAAAAATTACTATCTAATTTGATTTCAGTTTGTTGACGTTATACGGTATTATCTGGTCAACTGAAGGCCACAACTTGAATATTACTAGGCCGACTAGTGGCGCTGTTATAGCAAGAGCCAAAAGGCCCAAAGATATTAACTCATCAACTCTAGCTGTTTCTGCAGATGATATCCCAGATAGTATCCATGCAATCAAATTGTTCAGTGAATGTAAGGCTATTGGTACTATCAAGCTCCTTGTCTGAATATACAGCAAACAAGATATAATGCTGAAAACAAAGGCCCCTATAGGATCAAGGTGTAAGAAGCCGAAAATAACAGACGTACCTAGAATAGCCCATCTATTATTCCACTTTACGCTTAGTCTGCTAAATATCAATCCTCTAAAGATTAGTTCCTCTATTACAGGAGCCAATACAACTATAAATATAAACAGATTTAACCTCGAATTCGATATATCTTGGGAAAGTAATTCCTCCACAAATTGAGGATCTAGCATTGAAATAGGATACCAAGTAACAGGTATAGAGCCAATAGAAAATCCTACCATGAGGATGGTTAGTGGAACTAACAAAATCCAATTGTACCCGACTGGTATATCACCAAATAGGGACCTGAACGATATCCGATTACGAACTAATACAAATCCAATCCAACTTACTAATATCAAATCAGATATATATACAGCTATGTCACTTTCAGTAGCAATCGAGGGTATAATTGACATCAAAAACACGAGGCCAAACCACCTTATTTTCAAGCTATGGAATGGACTCGCAGCGGTTCCGCATTGGCCGCAGTAATTATCTAATGGAAAATCCCAATCATACCCGCATTGATAACATCTAATTGTTCGCTTCCACATGGACATTAACAGAATATTTAGTGCCTATTCACGCCCATATATCGGCACATCTCTCGCATACTTCTTCTGGTATCAATCCGAACTGCATAAGCTTGCCAAATACGAAACAACCTGCACAGAAGCCCAATGCACTCTCCATGAATGCAAAAACAACTAGTATGCCCATCGTAATCTCAGCTGCAACAGAGTTATCCAATACGTATACGAATGACAATGCAGTTAGGGAAAACACTAATCCAACTGCCTGAGCAAACCTTTTGGGTGGTCCTGCAACCGGCTTTTGGGGATTACCTAATGCAGGAACAATAACCTTTGTGGCTAAGAGTCCCATAGGGCTCAAACTTGGTCCAGTTAACACACGCGCAGCAAATCCGTACAGTAACACGGCAATCAACCAATATTGATCAGTCAATATTATAGCCACTGTAAGTGAAACTACCATAGCAGCAACCCATCTGGCAGCTATCTCATTAGCCGGATGAGGGAAGGAAAATATATCATTTAATCTATTACCCATAACGATCTCTACTCCAAACAATTACTACCTTGATATTACTGTAACCTAAAATTCTCAGATTTGTTACAGTATGTTTATATATAAAGTATGTCAGAAGATATTAAACCTACTAACTGTACTTTGCAAATTATTTCAGTTAGTATTCGTTACTAATCCAGTACTTTTAAGACTACTTCGGGGAGTCATTATATGAGAATAGGTATTATTTCAGATACAAGATCTTCTAACGGAGATGAAATACCTCAAGAGGTATTCAAAGCATTCGAAGGAGTAGACCTTATACTACACGCCGGAGGTATCCATACTCCTGAAGTATTGGATGCACTAGAAAAACTCGCTCCCGTTAGGGCAGTTGGAAGAACTGACGGAGACCGGACAGAAGGAGCAAAGAATTTCTCAATGGAATGTGCAGGTGACCCGAGAGTAGCCCACCTTCAAGATGTTCTTGATATCGCAGGTCGTAAAGTAGGTTTGATAAACGGTCTATGGCTCCGAAGATTTAGTGATGACGTATTCCCGGGAGTAATAGAAAGAAGCAGTACAATCAAACCAGGCGATATAAGCAACATGGTTGAGGAAGTTTTCGAACAACCAGTGGATATCGTTGTATTTGGACGAACTCTATATTCCATGGTTGAAACTCATGATGGCATCTTGTTTGTAAATCCAGGAAGCCCTTCCCTGCCTAGAAATTTGAGAAGACTTGGAAATGTAGCGATACTAGAGATAATGGATGACAGCACGGTCGCAAATGTACTGGATCTTCGCGATCTTAGCTAATATAAACCCGAATACTAATGCTAAGTATCACATAACCACCTGAATAGTTTTAGATTCTAAAGATACAATGCTCACTGCTTCAAATATCAGAAAATCTTACGGCGATCGTATACTGTTTGACGAACTATCTTTTAACGTAGATCGAGGCAACCGTTTCGCATTAATAGGTCCAAATGGTTCTGGAAAAACCACCCTGCTAGACATTATATCTGGAGATGTATATCCAGATTCAGGAAATATAACCTTAAGCAGAGGCGAAAGAGTCGGATACCTCAAACAAGAATTCATGGATATATCCGACAAAACACTCCTCGAAGAAGTTACAGAACCACCTCAGAAAATTATAGATATTCAGCATGAAATATCGAATATACACGATAGATTGACTATCGAGCATGACTCATCAGTACAACAGGAACTACTTGGCAAACTAGCAAATTTAAACGAGACAATTGATAGTATAGATGGGCAATACCCCGAACACCAAGCAAAATCGATATTATCTGGGCTGGGATTTAAAGAAAGTGACTTCGTACGACCCCTGAAAGAATTCAGCGGAGGGTGGTTAATGCGAGCAGCTCTCGGTAAATTGTTAGTAAGTAAGCCAGACATACTCCTATTAGACGAACCTACAAATCATCTAGACTTAGAAGCAAATATATGGTTCGAAAAATACCTATCATCATTTTCTGGTGCTGCAATAGTAACTTCACATGACAGGACATTCCTAAATAACACTGCCAATGTTGTTATATCCATAGAAACCGATGGAGTCTCCTTATATAAAGGAACCTACGACAATTACCTTTCCTCTCGTGAAACTCAACTTAGGGTTCTTGAGGAACAATCTACCAGACAACAAAAAGAATATGACCGGCAAATGCGCTTCGTTCAAAGATTCAGATCTAAGGCTAGAAAAGCAAGCCAGGTTCAAAGCAGATTAAAGCAACTGGAGAAATTGAAACCGACGCACCTGCCAAGGTCTACGAAGAGGATACATTATACCTTTCCAAATACACCACGCAGCGGTAACCAAGTATTATCCATCACTGATGCAGAAAAATCTTATGGCAATAAATCTGTATACAAGAATCTCAATTTCTCGATTAGCAGAGATGACCGTATCGCCCTTGTAGGTCCTAATGGTGCAGGTAAAACCACATTGCTAAGGATATTGGCTGGTGCTATAGATATCGAAGAGGGTAAACGTAAGCTGGGTCATAACGTAATTCCCGCATATTACGCCCAACATTTACTCGAATTATTGAATCCAAAGAATACTATTATCGACGAACTTGAATTAGCAGCACCAGAAGAACCTCAACAAAACCTTCGCACTTTACTAGGCGGTTTTTTGTTTACAGGTGATGATGTAAAAAAAAGAATTTCAGTTTTGTCGGGTGGTGAGAAGGCTAGAGTCGCTCTAGCAAAGCTACTAATAAAACCGAGTAACCTGCTACTGTTGGATGAACCTACAAACCACCTAGATATACACTCCAGAGAAATGCTATCTGATGCATTATCAGATTATAAAGGAACGATATGCTTAATTACACATGACAGGTCCCTGATAAGAAGTGTAGCTAATAAGATTGTTGAAATAAATAACGGAGAACCGATTACCTTCCTGGGCAATTATGATAGTTACCTAGAAACCAAAGAAGCCAACAAGCAACCTCATGATATGGATCGTACAAAAACCAAGCCTGAATCGCATGGTAATTCCTCCACTGTAAAGTCATCCAACTCAAGGAGAAGTCCTGAGAGTGAACTTAAACGCGAATTAAATAATGAATCTAATCGAACACGAAGACGAATCGAAGATCTAGATAAAATTTTAATGTCCAATGAATCTAGACTTTCTTCGATAACTGATCTATTGCAGTTACCAGAAATTCTAGGTGACCCAGTACAACTCAGGATATTAGGAGAAGAATACGATACCATGAAGAATCAGACGGATATCCTGTGGGAAGAATGGTCAGATTTGTCGGAGAGAATGGATCAAATATCAAACAAATTAACGGACCTCAATACTTAAATCAAAGTCAAGAAGTTGGCCTTCTTGCAACCAATCTTGCAATCGATGCTTCATCATCCAATTCTTGCAAGTTACCTTCTGAGAAAAACTTGATTTCCATATCTTGAAAAAGATCAGGCAACTCACCTGCCCTCAACTTGAACCCTATATTCCCATCATCTAGTCCGGCCCCATATGGAACGTAGTGCTGTTCATATATAACAAACCCACCTGGTTTAACCCCATTCTTTATACTAGGTATTAGTTCTCTGTTGAGGTAGAAACTACAGGTTATTAAGTCATAAGTAGCTTGGGGAACAACATAGTTATCCAGATCTGCCAGTATTAAATTGACATGCGTACCACGATCCATAGCTCCTCTTTGAACTAATTTTAGCGCAGCTATGGATATATCTATTGCGTCTACCACAAAACCATTTTGTGCAAGGTATAGCGAATTCCTACCGTCTCCACAGGCTATATCCAAAACGCGTCCAGCTGGAATTGTTTCTATCCATTCAGATAATGTAACCCTAGGTTCTATATCTATCACATAGTTCCGGCTTGCCCATCTTCGGTTCCATTTCGAGTATTCCTCATGACTCATAGATACTCTTCTCACTTATGCAACATATAAAATATCTATAGATTCGACGCTACAATCCTATCCTTGTAATAATCATTTAATTTCACTAGCTTTGGATATATAACAAACTGACAATAGGGCTGATCGGCATTATTTTCATAATATTCTTGGTGGTAATCTTCAGCAATATAAAACTTCTCTAGCGGTGTTACTTCGGTAACTATATGATCATTCCAGATACCAACTTTATCTAAAGCAGCGATCATATCTTCAGCAATACTTTTTTGATCTAATGTATGAAAGAATATAGCTGATCTATACTGGGTCCCAACGTCATGCCCTTGCCTGTTCAGTGTTGTTGGGTCATGAAAATCGAAAAATAATGACAGGATTTCTTTATAGGAAATTACATCAGTATCAAACGTAACCTGAATCGCCTCTGCATGGCCCGTACGTCCTGAGCATACTGCAAAGTAAGTTGGATTATCAACAATCCCTCCACAATAACCTGACTCAACATTTTGCACTCCTTTTATGCGGTCAAATACGGCTTCTAGGCACCAAAAACATCCCCCAGCCAAAGTAACAACTTCAAGGTTCTGTCTATCCATCAATACCCCCTTAATTTCCAATCGATATCTTAAACAGTTGGAATATTACGAATTAATCTCAGCTATCAGTATTTCGCAAGAATATGTTATTAGCAGGGAATGATATCTCTATACCTTCCTTATCATACCTATCAAACAGCTCCTTAACGAACATATGCTTCACTTTCCAAGAAGAAATATAATCATGAGATCTCAATACAACCCAGAAATTTATATTGGAATCTGCAAATTCTGTGTACCATACCGATGGTTCGAACCCCTTAACACCGCCCTCTACCTTATCGAGAACCTGATTGGCGACCTCTATTGTGACTTCCTCGACATGTTCAAGGTTACTAAAATAACTTACTCCCACTTGTACATATACGGACATTTCTCCACGAGGATGACTGTAGTTAGTTGCAATATTATCAGCTAATTTATTATTTGGTATAACCAACATATTGTCAGATAGCAACCTTATCCTGGTTGTCCTCCAACCTATCATCTCAACCAGACCCAATACCCCACCATCCAATTCTATATAGTCACCAACTCGTATCGTCCCATCAGTCATCACTGTTAATCCCGCAAAAAAGTTTGTCAGTATGCCTTGCAATGCAAGCGCTACAGCCAATCCACCTATACCCAATCCTGCTACTAAGGGTGCTATGGAAATACCGAGCTGATCTAAGATTATTAAGAATCCCATTACCAAGATTAAAAGCCTCAATATCTGGCTCGCTAATGGAGCCAAAGAATTGACAACTTTCGCTTGATCAGTGTCTCTGCCTACTTTGCTAGATAACCACGTTATAAAGTGACCTTGGATCCTTATGAGGGCATAGACGGCAATACAGATACTAGAAACCACATATAGACTTTCTATTGTCGATATATAACGACCAGGCTGGCCCTGGTCATAAAGGCTATCCGCATATATCTCTGTGATCCCAAAGTATAGTCCAGAAAACATAATCCAAAGAGGTAGTGCGCCGTCTACGCCATCTAGTAGCTTAGCCCCCACCCCAATTTTATCTTGCCCCCTTAGCCTTGCTTTAAGCCTACTTGTAAGGAGTCTGGCAAGCAACGCGAGGACGATACCTCCAAAAACATATATACTCAAGTATATAATCTCTGCGTATCCTGTTTTTTCTATTAACTCGATGTTCATTTAGTAATCCTAAGTAAACCAATTGGAATCTAGGTCAAATAACATATTACATTAATTATAAACCATCTGCCTTCTTGGGTGGTTTCAAGAAGAACATCACTACTCCAGCCAGTGTCGCAGATAAAGCAAAACTTGCGAAAGCTATGCTATAACTCTGAGTAACATCAAATATAAACCCCGCATATATCGGACCTAATACTAGTCCAAATATCTGGAAGAAATCCATCGTACCAGATACAGTTCCAAAAGATTTTCTGCCAAAGTATGCAGCCCTAGTAGCATTCATTGTTGTTGCCCCGCCTCCCCATCCGACACCATATATTAATATAAATACTATCAGCACCATATAGTTTTCAGGAGTTCTCATTAAGACTACGGTACCCAAACCAACCATGGCCATACTAAAAGCCATAACATAACGTGGCTGAAATATATCTGCTAAGAATCCAAATCCCACACGCCCTAGTACACTTGTTAATGTGACAACAGCCAATATTGCAGATGCAGCTTCCAGACCTAGACCAGTATCTACAAAAAATGGCACCAAATGCAGGGATACCGCCCCTATAGTAAACTGCCTCATACCAAATGCTATTGCTAAGAGCCAGAATATTGGATTCTTAAGTGCTTCCATTAATGTAAAATCAGAATCTTCTTGCCTCAGCACTGTTTCACCATCTCGAGCTGACGCATCAGACCCATCCTGAGGTATGACCTGGATTCCATCTGGCATCAAACCATAATCTTCTGGCCTTTTCCTCATAACCATTGCAAGAGGTATACCCAAAATCCAAACGGCAACTCCAGTTAGAACAGCTGTCTGTCGCCATCCAGTTGCAGCAATCAGAAATCCAAGCATTGGGATAAATACGCCACCTAATCCACTCCCTGAAAGGGCAATACCCATAGCAAGTCCTCGCCTCTTAATGAACCAGTTCGCAGGAGCCACAGTGGCTGGGACCCTGACACCTATAGACATACCAAATGATATTACACATAAGAATACTATCAAGAATGAAAATAGAGAGGTCGTGAGGCTCATTAATATGTAGCCTGTACCCATTAATGTCACTCCAATTAGCATCATCCGTCGAGGACCAAACCTATCTACTAGATAGCCTCCTATAGGACCAAGCATCCCACCTTCCAATTGGGATAGGGCTATAGCCCCAGACAATACAGCCCTACTCGTTCCAAATTCATCTTGAAGAGAAAGAAAAAAGACCCCGAACCCCTGCCAGTAAAAAGCACTACCAATAACGAGGGCGCTCATAGATGCAATTACTACCCACCATCCATAAAACACACCTTCTAAGTAACGTTTTAGATATCTATAGGGCAATATTGTCATCTTTCAAAAAAGACAGCACTAAGAAATATAAGTGCTGAACAAACAATGGTGGGCCCGCAGGGATTCGAACCCTGGACACTCGGATTAAAAGTCCGATGCTCTACCAGGCTGAGCTACAGGCCCAAAATAGTCCTATGGATTCTAGCGTAGCTAAGAACTATTATCAATGTCAAAATCAAAACCATTTCGATATTTTGGGCTAGGAAATAACTGGATATCCGATATAGGCCAATACCTTAACCATACTTTACCTATAATATTATCCAATGGAACCACTCCCCAATTCCTAGAATCGCTACTCACATCTCTGTTATCTCCCAATACAAAATAAGTATCCTCTGGTACTAATATAGGATTCATATTTGTGCGGTCGTTATGAACCACATATGGTTCCTCCAAAGGTTGCCCATTAACTAAAACTTCACCTCTCTTTATAGCTATCAATTCACCAGGCAAACCAATAATTCTTTTTACATAATCTTTGCTAATATCTCTGGGAAATCTAAATACAACTATCTCTCCCCTACTTGGAGTATGAAAGAGAAAAGATGACCCGTCGTGTTTTCTATCCTCCCAGAAAGATACTGCATCTAACAATCGATTCTTGTTAAGATGTAAATACGATAGGCGATTTACCACGAGCCTGTCCTCCGGCCTCAAAGTCTCATCCATACTATATAAGTCGACTTTGTAATTCCCAATAGTTATATGCATTAGGAACAAAATCACAAGCGCAAAAGCTAGTGTCTCTAATATTTCGAATACCGTACTCTTCATATAATACACATGGCCAAAACTAAATTAGCACTAACTCCAAATATAAATCGCCAAATTAATCCTACACAATTCACACAATAACTAGATACATACCTAGACATATAGTCTATCATTACATACTGACATCAGTAATTTAACACCCATTTAGGCTAAAGGGTAACATCTTTGCCAGATAACATCTTAGAGGTAACAAAAATGAAAGTACTTATATATATCGCTATATCTATACTATCGGTAGCTCTATTCATGGGTTGCTCTAGTAATACCACCGACGGAAATCAAGCGGTTGCGAGTAATAGTATTCCACTATCTTCTGTAGAAGATATATCACGATCCGTAAGTCAATCTGTTCTATCAAATAACCCCTCCGGACAAAGAGGCATATGGGTGAATGGATCAGGTCTTGTGAATGCGGATCCAGACATGGCTATATTGAATTTAGGAGTAGAGACTATAGATGATTCGTTAGAAGAGTCTAGGAACTTAGCGGCGCGCAAAACTAATCGTATATTGGATTTCCTAGACGAAAAGTCTGTTGACTCAAAAGATATAAGAACTCATTCTTTTAACATATATCCTAGGTATGAATATCATAATGGCAAGCAATCATTAAAAGGATACACTGTCTCCAACAAGCTTTCTGTTACCATAAGAGATCTATCTGAAATAGGGCGAATAATAGATGGAGTTTCAGAAGCTGGAGGAAATGCTACTCGAATAGACAATATTAGATTTGCATTAGCAGACACCGACAAAGCAGTATCTGATGCGAGAGAGAAAGCCATCGAGGATGCTATCTCAAAGGCAGATCAATTCGCAGCATCAACAGGAATATCCAGAGGGGATATAGTTTATATATCTGAATATACTGCGCCATCCTATGCATCACGTGATATGAATCTCAGAAGCATGTCTGTTGCTCTTGAAGATTCTTCGGAAACTCCTATAAACAGCGGGCAACTAGATATAAGAATAGAAATTCAAGCAGTATTCTCCATAGAACCCAAATAAATTACTGATTATCTATGAATACAGTTATGGATTTGGGTTGACGTATAAATCAAATTCAGATATAACTAGCTCTGGTCTAGCTCTCTAGATACGATACTAAGCATAATCTTCAGGAGTTTTAATATTGGGTTCTTTCTTAGATTGCCATATACATACTAGAGAAGGAAGCAACGATAGTGCCCTAGCTCCAGAGGACCTAGTAAGTGAACTCAGACGCAAAGGTTTAACCGGCGCTCTTGTAACTGAGCATCAGGGTTGGGCTAAGCATGATTTCGAGAGATTCGCCCTGGAACAGGATGTAGTACTGATACGGGCACATGAAATAGGGACCGAGTGGGGACACATAATAGCCATAGGGTTAGATGGTTACTCTGCTAGATTCAATAAGGCAGTAGAGGTACGACAAGCACTAGACGAAGCAAACGGCTTTATGATAATCGCACACCCATTCCGATTCTTATTTGAGCCTGCAAGAATAGAATCACGGAATATACTATTTCCAGATATAGATAATATGCCTTCGTCTGCAGAAGAAGCATCCAAGCATCCTATATTCGAAGTAGTAAATACTCTAGAGGTAGTCAACGGCGCCAATTCTTTGGAAGAGAACAAATTTGCTGAAGAAGTGGCGAGAATACTTGGTAAAAGCGGTACAGGTGGCAGTGACGCACATTCTACACAAGGAATTGGGAAGGGAAGTACATTCTTCCATGGAGATATACGAGGTGAAAAAGACCTCCTAGAAGCACTCAGAGCTGGAGCCTTCACTCCGGTAGAAGGATTCAACCGTGGAGAGCCGACTTTCTATGGAGACATACCAGATGGAGTGCAGACACCTGACTTGTAGGCACTATTCACCGATGATATAATCCTACAATACTCAATACCAGCCATCGCTTATGGCAACATCTATTCCCCGATAGCTCAGCGGTAGAGCGGTCGGCTGTTAACCGATAGGTCGTAGGTTCGAATCCTACTCGGGGAGCCAAATAAAATCACTCTAAGAATTGCAAGTATCATATGTCCAATGTGGTTCATTACTCAGAGACACAACGATTCCACCAATGGTGGATTTGGATGCTTGTACTAATTACTCCGTCTTTGTTCTCTGGTTTGTTAATTCAAGATATATTATTTAACACTGATTCTAGTGATTCAATGTATTCAAACCCCTTATTATTGATAATAATAATAGCAATAAGCGCTGCACCAATATTCCTGATATATCTTGCTAAACTTGATACTCATGTCAGAGATGAAGGTCTTTTCATAAAATTCAGACCATTCCATAGAAGATGGGTTATGCTACCTTTTCATGACATAGCAGCCGCCACTGAAATAACTTACAAACCGCTTAAGGATTATGGTGGCTGGGGGATAAGGTATGGGCCAATGGGTAAAGCATATAACGTAAGCGGCAACAAAGGCGTTCTACTAGAATTTGAGGAAGGACCTAGCATACTTATAGGATCGAATAACAGTGAGGTTCTTTGTTCACTTATAAATAGTATGGTGAGATAGTATATTGGCAGAGAAAGCCCTAATAAATGTAGCACTTATCGCTCCAGAAATACCTCACAATACAGGTAATATAATTCGTTTATGTGCAAACACTGGAGCTCGTTTGCACTTAATTGAGCCTTTAGGTTTCGATCTTGCAGATAATAACCTGAGAAGAGCTTCTCTGGATTACAGCGATATATCTGATGTAATAATACATAAGAGCACAAATGCTTTTCTGGAATCTATGGATGGCAGTGATATTTATGCTGCTATACCTGACGGGTCTGTTAAATACACTTCCCCGAGCTACAAGCCTGGATCAACTATATTATTCGGCCGAGAGAGCCTAGGCCTATCGGAGGAAATTGTATCGAATATAGATCCCACAAGGCGCATAAGAATCCCCATGAGACCGGCAAATAGAAGTTTGAACCTGTCTAATGCTGTGGCCATAATAGTATATGAAGCATGGAGGCAAATGAACTTTATGGATTCTCTAGATCTGAAACACCATAACAATGAATTGTACTTCTCGTAACCAAAATATTCATCCTAATTATTGCTCTCATAGCCCTTATCAGATGAATGGAAGCTATGCACACCAAAACAACTAAAAGACACTGACATTTATAGCCTTCTTACTGACAAACCGTATTCTCTTCCAAATGTTCCCCCTGATGGCAATTATCAACAGATAAATTACTGAAAAACCCTAACTACACATCTATTAAACATATGTTTGGATATCTATTACAGTAATCAAGAATCAATTTATCAAAAACTGCCCTATACTCATCTGAATCTATAGGATCAGTAGTCATTATGAAGGCATCCTCATAGTTATCAGTGTAGTATCTTTTTCTGACACCAACTTGTTTGAATCCATATTTGGAATATAAACCTTGGGCAATATAATTCGATACCCTAACCTCAAGTGTCACTGCACTAGACTGCCGCCTAATGGATTCCTGTATAGATGATATGATCATCAATTCACCTATACCCTGCCCTCGAAAGTCACTCTTCACAGCAACACCAGTTATATGAGCTTCATCCGACATAAACCAAGTCGATATATATGCAGCTAGAATATCTGTGGACATCTGATTGGATTTACCCAGTAGATTATTCCTCACAAAATTATATACCAGACCCAGAATACTTGATCCATTAGTACTGGGGGCAACTGTCTGTTCAAGACTCTGTGCTAAATCCTGCTTTTCAACATCCCTCATGTCTACTGCTACCATCAGACTAATGCCTTTATTTGATATATCTCTCTTGAATGGAGTCGCGTATCTATTAGTTGGGAATCCATCCTTTTCGATCTCTAATAATTGAGGCACATCACCATGACGAGCATATCTTGCTAGCGCGTACATTTTAAAACCCTATATACCTCCGATTTCTACCAACGTTATTGTTATGTATTGTATGTGTTCTTCGTTGTTCTACAAAAATCGATATGTTAGACTCTAGGCAGGTACATGTCTATTATCTCACAGCATATAATATCAACTCTTAGCCTACACCGCAGCAAAATACAATATTTCACGAGACATTTATGTCAATTAGTAGCCTAATACCAGCCCTGGTAGTAGTATCAACCGTAATACTGGATCAGATCAGCAAAGTCATCATCAGGTCTAATATGCACTATGGGGAATCTATTCCAGCTACCGGTTTATTCCGTATAACTTATGTGAAAAACACTGGAAGCGCTTTTGGTATATTTCAAGATCAAACCACATGGCTTATTCTTGCATCAATATTAGCTATATTCGTACTTGTATTACTGTATCGTAACATTGGGAGGGCTGGTCTTATAATCAGGCTCTTCATTGCACTACAAATAGGAGGCGCCTTAGGAAATCTGCTGGACAGAATTAGAATAGGCTACGTAGTGGATTTTATAGATATAGGCCTGTGGCCAGTATTTAATATAGCCGATTCGGCTATCACTGTTGGAATAACTGGCATGATCATAGTAATCCTGTTTACTAATACTGATTCGAATAACTCGTCAATTCCCATAGATCAAGGTCCCTCAAAAAATTTAGAGGCCGACAAAATGAGTGATTAAGAAGTTCTAGAAATTGGAAACCATAACACTGCAAATATCGAAGTCAGACACAGCTAAACGCGTGGATATATTCTTATCTGAACGAACCACAGATCTGTCTCGGTCACAAATCTCAAACTTTATCTCCCAAGGACTCGTTACTGTAGATGGAACACCTGCAAAAGCATCTTATAGAGTAAAGAGTGGAGAAATAATCCAATTACTGATCCCGCCTTTACCACCTACTTCTCTGATCGCAGAGGACATACCAATAACCGTAGTCTACGAAGACTCAGACGTCCTCGTTATAGACAAACCTGCAGGAATGGTTGTCCATCCAGCAGCTGGCAACTGGTCAGGCACGCTAGCCAATGCGCTTTTGAAACACATTCCGGATATCGCAGGAGTAGGTGAATCAGGTAGGCCAGGGATAGTACATAGGTTAGACAAAGAAACATCCGGTTTAATGATGGTTGCTAAAAACACATCTGCACATCGCAACCTGTCCAAGCAAATCAAAGATCGGTACATAAGCAAAGTTTACACGTGTTTGATACGCGGGAATCTCAAATTGTATCAAGGCACAATATCCGGGAATATATCTCGAGACACACATAATCGTAAAAGAATGGCTGTAGTAGAATCCGGGCGAACTGCTGAAACTTCTTATAAAGTTATGCAGACATACAATGGCTATAGTTTGGTTGAAGCATACCCAAAAACTGGCAGAACCCATCAGATAAGGGTTCATTTTTCCTCTATAGGCCACCCAATAACTGGTGATAAATTATATGGTGGTACTAATAAATTGCTCAGAAGACAGTTCCTACATTCTACCAGGTTAGGATTTTGGCTTCCTAGCAACCAGCATTATGTTGAGTTTGAATCTAAGCTTCCTTATGACCTCCAAATGTATTTAGATGGTCTGGTTCTGGAATCTTTGTAGTATAATTATCTCCCAACGTTTAGTTACAAATAAATCATGAAATGGATTCGTAGAGTATGACAAATCAAGTAAGAGTAAGATACGCACCCAGCCCAACAGGCGATCCTCACGTGGGCAATATAAGAACCGCATTATTTAGCTGGTTATATGCAAGACATACCGGTGGTAAATTCATAGTCCGTATAGAAGATACTGACGTATCTCGTACAGTTGAAGGCGCACTGGAATCTATTCTTGGGGCCTTGGAATGGTTAGATCTAGACTGGGATGAAGGTCCTAAGGTAGGGGGCAATTATGGCCCATACGTACAGTCAGAACGTCTAGATCTTTACAAAGATATAGCAGAAAAACTAGTTGCTGAAGGAAAAGCATATTACTGCTACTGCACTCCAGAACGACTTAGACTGATGAGAGAAGACCAAACTCAGAGGAAACAACCCCCTGGTTACGATAGAACTTGCAGGAACTTAACAAAAACTGAAATAGAAAAATTAGCAGAAGAACAAATACCACATGTCATACGGTTTAAATTCCCAGTTGATGGTGAAACCTCATTCAATGATCTGATCAGAGGTGAAGTAAAATTCTCTAATCACACTGTAGACGACTTTGTCATGCTGAAATCTGACGGCTATCCCACATATCACCTAGCTAATGTTGTAGACGACCATCTTATGGATATCACACACGTCCTGCGAGCCGAGGAGTGGCTTTCTAGCACACCCAAACATGTAAAAATATACGATGCACTAGGATACAATCCACCTTTATTTGCTCATCTACCTTTGATCCTTGGGCCTGACAGATCTAAACTCAGCAAGAGACATGGTGAGGTGTCTGTCCTACAATACAGAGACATGGGATATCTCCCAGAGGCTATGTTCAATTTCCTAGCATTACTGGGTTGGTCTCTAGACGACCACACAGAATTAATGTCCATATCGGATTTAATTGACAACTTTTCCATAGAGCGTATAGGTAAAGCTGGGGCGATATTTAGCCTGGAAAAACTTACCTGGATGAATGGAACCTACATCAGGCAGATGTCATCTTCAGAGTTGTCAACGAGGATAAAGTCCATACTAGATGATACATTGCCAGATAATACTATTAGGCCCATATCACTAGATTATATAAATACTATTACACCACTAATACACGAGAGATTGAAAACAATGAGTGAGGTCACTGAATTGGTTGACTTCTTCTTTCTGGATATACCAAATTATCCTCCGGAAGGCCTGATACAAAAAGGTATGGATGAAATTCAAACTCTGGAAGCTCTGAGGAGAACTTCAGACGAATTAACTAGAGTCCAATCTTGGAATGCTGAAAAACTAGAGAATATACTTAGGCCGTTGGCTGAAAAACTTGAAGTGAAGACAGGTCAATTATTTGGAAGCATACGCGTAGCTATCACTGGCAAGAAAGCTACACCTCCTCTCTTCGAAACAATGGAAGTTCTAGGCGAAGATATTTGTAAAAAAAGAATAAATGATACTATAGCTTCTCTGGAATAAAGTTGACTACACATACTAACTGGCCTTAAACTAAAATGGACATATAGCCGTTGCAAATAGATCGTACTATCACTAACTTAAGGGATAGGCCATGCTAAGAATGAAACAAATGGCTTACATAACATTGGAGGTGTGAATATGGCAGAACCAATAGCTGTTTCCGAAAACGATTTTGACAAAGAAGTCCTAGAATCAGGCACACCAGTACTCGTAGATTTCTGGGCAGATTGGTGCGGGCCATGCAAGATGATTGCACCTTCAATAGACGAATTAGCGTCAGAACTTGATGGACAAATAAAGTTTGCCAAAGTGGATGTAGATGAGAACCCAGGTATTGCCATGAAATACGGCATTCGTGGAATACCAACCCTGTTGGTATTCAAAGACGGTGCTCCAGTAGACCAAATGGTTGGCGCACAGCCAAAGTCGGCTATAAAAAAGAGACTCGAAGCAGCCTTATAAAAAATCGCGCTCTTATACTAATGGGAGACTGGTCGTGGGGGTGGATGGGCTCCGGTGGGCTTCGCGGACTTCAACTCCGTTGGTGGGCACCCTTCGGTGTCCACGGTGGGTTCGACTCCCTCCCACTCCCGCCAAATAATTAACATCCCACACTAATGCTAACATCAGTAATACTCAAATGGATTACACTATATGCTGTGCCCTACATGTAGAAAACAAAACCCTTCATCAGCTGCTTTTTGCACAAATTGTGGCACTAAGCTCCCAGTTCAATCCGTTCAGAACGATTCTGAAATCTCAGAACGACTAAGCAGACTAGAGAGACTTTTCAAGAAATATGTATCTGAAGGCAGCCTTTCAGAAGCAGAAATATCTGAGATATCTTTAACTGATAGTTCACCAAAACTACCAACTCAGACTCAAGTCTCACAAGAGCCGCGTATCCAAGAACCTGATTATGATGAGATTCCGACATTAGGTGCCTCGACTGAATCAGAAGCGCACGAAGACGAAACCAAGGCCCAGAAAGATTCCAGCAAAGATCATGCAATACCAGTACCTAGAAGAGCCTTTAGTTTACCAAGTATCGACTTTGATTTAGGAGTAAACTGGCTGGCTATCGTCGGTGGACTTATGGTGGTCCTTGCCTTGGCCCTGATCTCTTTTGCAGTATATACAGCTGGTGGCGAAGTACTGCAATTGATTCTCTTGCTAGTCATAGGATCTTCATTCCTTACATTAGGTGAATTCACTCGCGGAAAATACAAAATACTTGATCAAGTTTTCTCGGGAATCGGTATATCAGTAATATATGCAGTAGTCTACGCGACCATATCAAACGGTAGGATAGATCCAATTCTTGGCCTAGTGCTTCTGGGAACAGTTGGATTGTCTGGGGGATATATAGCCATAAGATCTAATGGCATGTGGATCGCTATACTTGGCGTCACAGGGGTGTTCGCAAGTCCATTCATAATCGATTACGGGGCGCCAGAATTTTCGATTGTATTCTTTATTGCATATCTAATCATCATGGACATAGCTGTCCTGGTAGTATCTACACACCGGAACTGGAAAGCATTAAATCAGATCAGTTTATGGGGATCTTATTTATTTATATACATTACTACGACGTCGTCTGACATAACAGAATCTAAAATGCTAATTATAGCTTCACTAATTATAGTAAATCTCATATTCTTCGGTGTAACCTCTTTCTTCCACATCATCAGACGTGAAAACCCTTCATTCCAAGACCTAACTATAACTATATCCAATACCGTTATATTTTATATATCTTGTATATTGATTCTGTCTTCAGATTACCCAAAGGAATTCGCTGCAATCAACCTATGGCTCGCCGCCATAAATACTGCTATAGGTATCATGATATATAGAAGCAGAGAATCATATAAGAACTATGGAATCATATTTATCTCTCAAGGCGCTGTGTTCCTAATTGCATTCTTCCCAATATATGCGTCCGGAATATCCACTACTATTGTCTGGTCTCTAATGGCAGCTTCAACGACTTATATAGGATTGAAGACTAATGAATGGAAGTGGAGACTATATAGCAGTGCACTATACTGTTTAGCCTTCCTAAAACTTTCTTTCTTTGACATACCAAATGAATCAATACCCTACAGAGTGTTAGGATTGAACTCTGATAACTGGCTAGTCAATAACTCAACTATCACATTGTCTATATTCTTGCTATCGTGTTGGATAGCATTCAGTTTCTACAAATTGATGGCCCTCTCTTCTACCACTAACCACTCTACCGAAGAATCTGCAGATAACGAACTAACACGATACATTAACGACACACTATCTAGACTAAGATCCGAATACCTTTTATATGAAGGCTGGAGACCATTAATACTTAGTATGACTTCCACACTATATCTCTGGATATTTTCTATGTATCACATATCGGGCATAGATATGAGTGAAGGGGCGATAACACTGTTAATGACTGCTGTGACTGGTTTATATGGAGTATCAATAATATATATAGCAATCAGAAGACAAAATATACCTTTCCGAATATTAGGAAATGTTCTAGTAGTAATCTCCTCCGGGATCGGTCTTATTGGCATTCTAGCAGCCCTAGATCAAAATCCAGCGAATAAGCTACTGAATCCCGTCTTTGCCTGTTATACACTTATGCTAATATCAATCGGTTTTTCTGTTTTCCTGCAATATAAGGCTATATGGCCAATAGGTGAAGGAGCCGTATTCAACAAATTATCCTCTATTGGAAACCAATGGACCATAGAGCTACATGTCCACATACTGCCTGTAATCACATTTTTCGCCATTGGCTATCAGCTTTTTACCCAATTCGCAATATTCGGAAACAGTATAGATGATCTGACAGTCACTCTATATTTTGCACTGTATTCATCAACGCTGATATATATATCAAAAGCAAGAATAATGAATAGTATCGGGTATTCAAAAACCTTCTTCCAATTAGCTGGTTACATACTACTCTCAGTAACCATCTTTAAACTCGTATCTTCTGATCTGATAATCGCCAATGATGCTTCTAGAAATTATGAATGGGATGGGTTCCTAGGGTTTACAGGATATCAAATGGTTCCAATATTAAACCCTTATTTCCTACTTGTATCGATCATCACAATACTAATCCTGATCAACCTACGCTATGGTCTGCCTGCAAATAATTCAACTAATATAGGTTATACATCTCTTGCTCCTAGATACAGAACCCAGATCGCCATCATAATGGCAGTATCAGCCGGATTCCTGATCCTATTCACTGGAACCAGGGAACTCATCTTGTGGTTTGAACACGCAAATCTGGCAAGACCACCAGTTGTACTCTCGATTTATTGGGCATTGTATTCCATCTCAATAATACTTCTAGGTATGAAACTTAAGAGATACCAGATACGCCTGGCTGGCCTTCTATTACTTGCTATACCTGTTCTAAAAATATTCACCTATGACGCCTGGACAACTGCTAACCTTCTTGGATTCATCAGTTTATTTATTCTCGGATGTCTATTGCTTGGTATGAGTTATATATACCAGAGAAACAGATCTCTCGTAGTGGCATTTTTATCTGAGAATGAAAATAATACTAAAGAATGACAAGAGAAGTAGCTACTATCCTTTTCTAAGTGCTACCGCTAATACACCTGGCCCTGAATGCGTCCCCACTACAGGTCCTACTTGGCTCAGGATAATTTTCTCATTTGGAATAAGTTCTTGTAGTCTATCTGATAGATCTTTCGCATCATCAGGTGTTGTTGTATAGGCCACACACATACCAGAAACAGGCAAACATAACTTGACCAGCTCACATATTCTGTCTATTCCTTTATTTCTGGATCTAATCTTCTCCAATGGGAAAACTTCTCCATCTCTAACTGTTAATATAGGTTTGATTTTTAGCATAGATCCCATAAAGGCCTGGGCTTTTCCTATACGCCCCCCTTTTTCCAAGTATTCCAGTGTGTCAACCAAAGCGAAGAATTCCACTTCATTGATTGCTGATTGTATTTCCTTAATAACCTCATCAAGTCCTAATCCATCACTGGCTGCCTTGTGTGCCGCAAGAGCCACCATTGCCAATCCTATAGAGCCATGTTTCGAATCAATTGCCTCTATACGAGCGTCTCCACTGTATTGTTCTTTAGCCTGAGTAGCAGAATTCAACGTACCGCTTAATTTGCCAGATATATGTATAGATACTATCTCTTTATGTTCCTTCCCTAGTTCATCATAAATAGATAAGAAATCTCCAACACTCGGTTGTGAAGTAGTTGGCAATCGCGAACTTGATACTAGTTTTCCATAAAATTCATCTGGCTTAATATCTATGCCATCTTTAAAAACATCTGTACCAAAGTGTACATTAAGAGGCACTACTGTTATGCCAAGTTCCTCAGCAAGAGAGGGAGGAATATCAGAGGTACTATCCGTAACGATTTTTACAGTCATATCTACCTGCTCCTATCTAGAAAAGTAAATTTGTCTGCCATTATAATGCCGTATAAGAAATAAAACCACAATGAACAATCATAGAATAGGACAGGTAAAATATGCAATTTGTTAGAATGTACACAGGCGATGACGGAAAGACCCATTTTGAGGATATACCTGAAAAGTTTGAAATAACAGACCTTGCTCAGAGGACTGATACTGAAGATACAAGTGGTATACAGTTTATATATCAACCACCGGGATACGTCATAGAAATGCATCCTGCACCTAGAAGACAATATGTAATCACATTACAAGGTCAAGCTGAGCTAGTCCTGGGAGATGGAACGAGCCGTTTATTTGTATCAGGAGATGTAGTTCTAGCTGAAGATATAACTGGCGAGGGACATATAACCAAAGTAATCGGAGAAATACCTAGGGTCACCGCACAGATACATCTATAGAGATATAATGTATATTAGATGGTGTGTATGAAATTACCACCAGCTATAAATTTACTGTTAAGTACAATCTAGAAAGTAGAGGATGGTTTGGAAATAGACAAAAATGTAGATAGCTTTCTTAGTGAAACAAGAGTGGCAGTGCTTGGCACAACAGGATCCGATGGATATCCTCACATGGTTCCAATCTGGTTCAAATGGGAGGATGGCGAAGCCTATATGTTCACTAGCCAAAATTCAACAAAATGGAAGAACATACTAAAATCACCCTCCGCTTCTCTATGTATAGATCATAGAGAAGCTCCTTATGCAGCTGTAACTATATACGGGAAAATAATAGCTTCTGAAGAACCCTTTTACGAGAACATAAGATCTATGGCAATAAGATACCTCGGCGAAAATAAAGGTGAAACATTTGCTGATTCATATAAAGATAACCCACCTGAGTACATAGGCTTCAAATTAATCCCAGAGAAGATACACTGGAATCTCAAGATGGTAGAGTAAGACTCAAAGATTTATCCACATGGGGGTATTCTTGAATATTGTAATGGTTGGGGTCGGTGGTGCAATAGGAGCAATATCACGCTACTTGGTGGATCAAGTTATATTAAACAGATTCGATTCATCACTATTAGGTACATTTGCAGTCAATACCAGTGGATCATTAGTCCTAGGTATAATATCAGGAATGTTATATAACACTGTGTGGCCTATAGAAGCAAGGCTGTTTGTTACTGTTGGTATACTCGGATCATATACAACCTTCTCTACTCTAAGCGTAGCAACCATTCACTCTGTGGAATCTGGGAATATATACACTGCGGTGATGAATATATTGTCTAACCTAATCGTAGGATTAATTGCAGCCTATGCAGGTCTGGTTGTTGGCAAATCTTTGTGAAAACAGGCATAAATAAAATATAGATTTATAAGGAGGAACGGAATGTACGATCTACCAATGCTAGGAATTTCTGATAGTCTTAAGGCGATGCAAGTTATGTTGGAGGAAGCATTAAAGGAACCTGAAAGACCAGTCTCTATAGCTATCGTAGATAGTCAGGGCTTGACTATACAATTCGCCAGAATGGATCAGTGCAGGTTATTACCTCAACAGCTCGCATACAAGAAAGCATATACAGCAGCCGTCATGCGTTCAGACACATTAGCTGTCGCAGAGAGATTCAAAAGCATGGGACGCTCCATTAGCGAAATGGGCGACCACAATCTAGTCGGAGTTCAAGGTGGTATAGCAATACAGAGACCTGGTGATGGGGCTTTTCTGGGGGCCATAGGGGTCAGTGGCCTTGCAGCAGAAGAAGATGAGGCACTCGCGAGATTAGGCTTGCAAGCCATGCAGTTATGATATCTGAAAACATTGAAATTGCCGGTTCTACTGGTACACTAGAGGGTAAGCTATTCCTTCCACGAACAGAAGGTAATGCCCCTGGCGTTGTAATTTGCCATCCGCACTCAATGATGGGTGGCAATATGGATAATAATGTAGTTCTTGGAATATGTTCTGTCCTTGTAGAGAGAGGATATGGCTGTCTAATATTCAATTTTAGAGGAGTCGGCAAAAGCCAAGGAACTTTCGATGAGGGTCTAGGAGAGGTAGACGATACACTAGCAGCTATGTCTTTCCTATCGTCTGTAGATAATATAGAACCAAGACAAATATTCCTCGTTGGTTATTCTTTTGGGGCTGGAGTTGCAATGAACGCTGCAGCAAATACCGATATAAACAAAGGTCTTGCGTTAATAGGAAGAGCTAGAATAGACAATATAGACATAGCCAAACAAAGATTGGATATGCCAATACTATTTGTTGTAGGTGACAGGGATCGTATAATGGGTGCCGATGAATATAACCTACTAATCTCAGAGCTCGATATTGAACCCATCTTGTCTATATTACCAGGCACAGATCATTTCCTGCTTGGTAGGGAAACGCAAGTTGGTGAAACTGTTGCAGACTTCTTTGATCAAATGCTTGGTAAAAATTGATATAAATGAGACAACAGAGTATAGCATTTAACAGCAAGAGCTACACCCTTGAAGGCATTATAACAATACCTAATGGCAACTCAAAAAAGTTCCCTGCAGTACTAGTTGGGCATCCACATCCAATATTCGGTGGTAGCATGTCCTCAATGGTTCTCCAATTAATATCAAGAACATTGGATTCTTCCGGGATAGCGACAATGAGATTTAATTTCAGGGGAACAGGTAATAGCCAAGGTTCATTCGACCAAGGCAAAGGAGAACAAGATGATTTGAAGGCAGCATGGAACGTACTTAGACAATGGCCTGGCATAGACAAAAACCGATTAGGCCTGATGGGTATATCATTTAGCTCATCCGTCGCTCTCGGCTGTATAGACAAGATCAAGGGAATATCTGGATTATGTATAGTGTCACCTACTGAGAACAGCATACTGAAAGCGAATCTCAATAAAATCAAATACCCAAGCTTGGTACTAACTGGCTCAGAAGATAAGGTATCTAAATGGGACTCCGTACAGGAGGCACTCAATAATATGTCTCCAAAAACTCAACTACAAATTATTGAAAATGCAGACCATAACTGGACCCATAAAGAAGATGAATTAGCATCAATTGTGAGTCAGTTCTTCACTGATTCAATAATCGGATAAGAAAAATCCTATAATCATACTTGGCTTCATTAGATTTACTTGTTAGAATTGTGCTTCGGAATACGCCCCAGTAGCTCAATGGATAGAGCGCCGGCCTTCTAAGCCGTAGGTTACAGGTTCGAGTCCTGTCTGGGGTGCCATAGTTTTACAGATCAGAGCTTCATTCAATTATATTCCAAAGACAATATAGTCTCTACAGCTGGTACCATAACACTACTACGCCATATCTCTTGGCCACTTGTGTTTAATACCATGAATGTAGGCACTAACCTTACATCAAGTGATTCTCTAATATTCAGACCAAGTTCAGATCCTATATTGGCCCTGATAACCACAAATTCTTTGTCTAGTTCATTAGTTAACCGGCTCACGGCAGGTTTAGCTCTAATGCAAGCTATTCAGTAATCAGAATAAAGGAATAGGAAAATAGGATCTTGCGATGCCATAGCCCTATCGAAATCTTGTATAGTGTCGTACTCATTAGTCGTGGACATCATTCGTATCTGAACACCTACGAAAATTATTATTACCAGCAAGCAGGTTACGAGGGCGATCTTGTTATTAGTAACTCTACTAACAACGAATACAGTAAAAAGTACCAAGCATATGCCAACAAACACGAAAGAATATTGATTTATGAATTGTTGCATAGAAGACTAAGCATATATTTATAATCTATAGAAAATGCAGAATCAGGGTTAGTGGGTGATCTGTAAGGTATTACTTACGCTGATCTATGTGACGTTACGTCGGCTCAGAACATAGCCTATTGCAGGTACGACCGCTATGATGACCAATCCAGCAATAACAACATTCCAAACCCCCATATCTGATCCACCCATTTCCGCTATCTTAGTAAAGAACAAGCCTATAGCAATAAACGTAATTGCTACAGCTGCACATGAAACCAATGGTAGTATGACTGGAAGCCAGGAGTTCACTATATATCTCCTCCTTATTATTCGGACTACTCTATGGCGCCTGCAGAGTAGTTCTCCAAGACCAGCGATAAACATTCTACACCATAGTATCAGTTATGTCACACAATCAAATATAGAAAATATTACTAGCCTACATCTACCAACTGCATATGATATTGCATTAGAATAGCTAATCAATAAACTATATTTATATATATGTAAATGAAGAGGTATCTTTCCGTTGAATGCCAATCAAGATATACACGAATTACTAAACAACGCAAAGCAAACAAATCATCAGGAATTGACTGGACTGTCGTCTCTCAATGACGACACTCTGAAAGATTTCCAATCTTCCTGGTTTCAATTACTTGTGACTAAACGTCGAGAAATAATTCAAAGACTTGTTTCACTTGCTGAAGACAACCTAGAACTTGACTTTGATAATGTGTTTCTATGCTGTATAGAAGATGAAGATAATCAGGTAAGAGCAGCCTCAATAGAAGGCTTATGGGAATGCGAGGACAGAAAATTAATTCCGTTGTTGTCTTATATACTAAGAGATGATCCCGCTACCGAAGTTAGAGCGAAAGCCGCAGTAGCATTGAGTAGATTTGCTCTATTAGCCCATCTGGGCAAGCTTATTAACAAAGATGCCCAGCAAATTATGTCAATCCTGAAGTCTACTATTGACCTCACCGAAGAAGACATAGAGGTTAAGCGAAGGGCAGTAGAATCCATCGGGGCATTTGATACTAAAGAAGTACACGAAATTATTCAGCTTGCATACCAGCACCGAGATAGAAGAATGAAATACAGTGCAATATATGCAATGGGCAAAAGTAACAATCCTTATTGGATACCAAATATAGTTAGAGAGTTACAAAGCGTAGATCCAGAAATGCGATATGAGGCGACTAACGCATGTGGGGAAATGGCTGAAGAAGACTTGATACCAGAACTGCTAGAGTTATTTGAGGACGAAGATATCGAGATCCAAGCTTCGGCGGTATCAGCAGTAGGTAACATAGGCGGCGATATGGCAAGGCGGGTATTACTTAACAGCATGAATGCCGGAGACTCGCAACTAGCAGAGGTTGCTGAAATTGCTTTGGAGAAATTGGATGCCGGGGAAGACTTAAGTAATATGTCTATGAACCCTTATGGAAGATTATCCGACTAGGCTAAACTCAGAACATAATCTTCCATGTTTATTTCTAATCTAGTACTATGTGATCTGTAGTCGATTATAACTCCGACCACAGATATATCTGTTTGTGGAGAATACAAATTATGAAATCAAAAAAGTTTGCAAAAACCCTAAAAGAGTTGATGAAAACTGGATACGTTACTGTATCTGTAAGAGATGAAATAAGAAAAAACCTAATTGCCAGGATGAAAAATAAAGAAGAATTATTCCCAGGTATGGTTGGTTATGAAAACTCTGTCATACCCCAAGTAGAGAATGCTATACTAGCAGGCCAAGATATAATCTTCCTAGGTGAGAGAGGCCAAGGCAAGTCTAGGCTAATACGGTACATGGTTGGCCTACTGGATGAAGCCATACCATATATAGAAGGTTGTGAAATCCATGACGATCCATTCAATCCCATATGCTCTTCATGTAAGGACAGAATTATAAAGCAAGGGGACAATCTTCCAATATCCTGGCTCTCTAGAGAGGAAAGGTACTCGGAGAAGTTAGCCACACCTGATATATCTGTTGCCGACCTAATTGGTGAAATAGACCCAATAAAAGTAGCAGAGGGAAGATATCTTTCAGATGAATTAACTATCCATTATGGACTCATACCGAGAACCAACCGGGGTATATTCGCAATAAATGAACTGCCTGACCTGTCAGAAAGGATACAAGTAAGCCTTTTCAATCTTATGGAAGAAAGAGATATACAAATCAAAGGGTACAGGATAAGACTACCAATTGATGTATACCTAATAGCTAGCGCCAATCCTGAAGATTATACAAACCGAGGTCGGATAATAACTCCATTAAAAGACAGGTATGGATCTCAAATCAGAACACACTATCCCATATATCCTGATCAAGAAGTAGCAATAATGGAACAAGAAATACACTTAGCCGCCGACATGAAGGAGAAATTGGTCGTCCCTAAATTCATGAAGGATATTATTGCCGAAGTGACGATGTTCGCCAGAAACAGTGGGGAAATAAACCAAAGATCAGGCGTAAGCGTAAGGGTATCCATAGCCAACTATGAAAGTGTACTAAGTAGCGCCTACAAAAGGTCAATAAAATTGAACGAAGATGTAGCATCTCCCAGGATTACTGATCTCTCATCACTTATACCCTCTACTATAGGGAAAATAGAACTGGAAGCTCTAGAAGAGGGTCAAGATGTTAGAGTAATGGAAGATATAATCAACAAGGCAGTGCTAAAGATATTCAACGAACACTTTAAGGATGATGAAGAGTTAGATGAATTGCTATCTCAATTCGAAGAGGGCCTGACTCTCGAAGCTAGTCATAATCATCCCTTGAGTTCTTATTCCGATGAATTGAAGAAAATAAAGCCACTTGAAGAAGCTATATCCAAATTAGAAGAATCTAATACGCCTGCAACAAGAGCCTCCTACGTCGAGTTCCTGCTCGAAGGATTGCACCTGCGAAGAAAACTCAACAAAGACCAAATAAATAGCAGCTTCACCTATAAAATATAATGGCTGCCACAACTAATCCTATAGAACCAAGAAATTGTATCTGGTTCTAGGTAATCTGAGAATCTGATGGAGAGTATATGAGTAATATGGAAACAGAAAATGTAATAATAATCGGATCGGGTCCTGCTGGAGACACCGCAGCACTCTACTCTGCAAGAGCAGACCTAGGTCCACTCGTCATAGATGGGGCAACCCCAGGCGGACAGCTGACAATTACTACGGAAGTAGAAAACTACCCTGGGTTTCCAGATGGAATACAGGGTCCAGATTTAATGATGAATTTCAGGTCACAGGCAGAAAGATTCGGAGCAAGATATGAAAATGGGACAGTGACTTCTGTAGACCTATCGAAGCGTCCATTTAAAATCGAGGTAGATGAAGAAAAGACTTTCTTCGCTAAAACTGTGATCATCGCTTCAGGAGCAGAAGCTAAGCTATTAGGCCTACCAAATGAAATGGAGCTCATGGGGCGTGGAGTTTCTGCATGTGCAACTTGCGATGGTTTTTTCTTCAGAGACAAAGAAGTAATCGTAGTTGGAGGAGGAGACACTGCAATGGAGGAATCTGCATTCCTCACAAGGTATGCAAACAAAGTACATATAGTCCATAGAAGAAATGAACTAAGGGCCTCAAGGATAATGCAAGAACGAGCATTTTCTAATCCTAAAATAAATTTCATATGGGATACCACATTAGAAGAGATATTAGGGATAGATGAAGGAGAGGTTAAGGGTGCAAAGCTCAGGAACTTAAATACTTCAGAAACAAGCACTATGGCTATAGATGGCATCTTCTTGGCTATAGGGCATAAACCAAATACCGACCCTTTTATAGGCCAAATAGACATAAATGACGAGGGGTATATAGTAACAAACAATGGTACAAAGACGAACATACCTGGGGTATTCGCATGCGGAGATGTACAGGACTGGGTATATAGACAAGCTATAACCGCAGCTGGTACAGGATGTATGGCAGCAATAGACGCGGAACATTTTCTTGTAGACGACGATTAATACCCCCAAGCATATAAAACAAACATCATACCTGAGACAGACTTACATACATATCGTATAGATCTGCTTCTCTGGTGCTAATTAACTGAATTTTAATATTTTGTTAACAAATCACACTATTTTAGCATTTACAATGATGCCTGATTTCGTATATAGTCAACGGCGTTGTGTAAATAAAAGTAATATTTGGAGAAGACATGGACGAATTAGACAGGAAAATAACTAGCATCCTCCAGCAGGATGGCAGGGCATCTAATGCCAGTATAGCAAGGAAATTAAATGTTAGCGAAGGCACTATTAGGCGCAGATTAAAAAGATTGATAAAAGAAAAAGCAATACAAATTCTAGCACTGCCAGAACCTGCAAAGCTTGGACTAGGAACAGAAGCCTTAGTGGCATTGCAAGTGGATCCAGGTCAGCTAGAAGAAGTAGCTGAAAGCCTGGCAAGAGTAACCGAAACTGTATACGTTTCAGCTAATACTGGTGCTTTTGATATATTTACTTGGGTTGCACTGCCATCTCAGGAAGCATTGCATAGTTTCCTACTTAACACTGTCGGAACAATTCCTGGAGTAAAAAGAAGTGAAACATTTGTAAATCTATCTGTGAAAAAGAGATCGTTCAGCCCAATCTCATAACAAAGACCTAGTGTAGAGAATCGAGCTTGTGCAGAACAATACAAGAGTTATGAATAAATTACATTATACTCTTGTAAATATGATCTGGTACTGGCAAACTAAAACGAGTTGATAATCAATTTAATAGAAGGGGGATCTGATGGCGAAAAATATAGTTACATCGACTGTGAGTTTCAAGGCAAACGGTGATACCGCAGATGGATACCTTGCATATCCGGATGATGGAGGCTCCTACCCAGCGGTAGTAGTTATACAAGAGTGGTGGGGCGTAGACGATCATATCAAAGATGTCACCGAGAGGTTTGCAAGACTGGGTTTCGCTGCAATTGCTCCTGACTTATACCATGGGCAAGTTACTTCAGAGCCGGACGAAGCAAGGAAAATGGCAATGGAGATGGAATACGACAGAGCGGCTAAAGAGATAGATGGTGCTGCAACTTGGCTCTTAAGTCAGTCATTCTCTAATGGTTCCTCTTTTGGGTGTGTTGGATACTGCATGGGTGGTGGATTAGTCCTGACAACATCCATAAGAAACAATAATGTCGGTGCAGCAATAGTCTATTATGGCGGCCTCCCTAACCCTCCTGAAAACCTAAAGGATATCAATGCTCCTGTTCTGGCTTTCTATGGAAGCGGAGAGGGAGAAAGAGCTAATCAATTAAATGATATCCTGACTGCAAACAATAAAGATATAGAACTCCACATATACGAGGGAGCAGCTCACGGATTTTTTAACGACAGTGGCAATGGATATAGCCTAACAGCTTCCTATGACTCGTGGCCAAGGGCTATTGAATTCTTCAGAAGTCACTTAGCATAGACAGGAAAAGTTTCCGAGGTAAGGCCGTTCTAGTTTTCAAACAATTTAGATCCTTGCCTCGGACCCTAAACTGCATTCTTGATCTGCTACTCAGATATGACTGTCACTATATCCCGCGCAGCAGATTCTGGATCATGAGACCCCAAAACAGCAGAGACCACACATACCGAATCTGCACCAGCCTCTATAACTTCCCGGGCGTTTGATTTATCTATGCCGCCTATAGCGACCACAGGCACAGAGGAAATCCTACATATGTTGCTAAGAGTATTTAGTCCTGCAGGTCGAGTATTATTCTTGGTTTTTGTTGGAAATATAGCTCCTACGGCTATATAATCTGCCCCAGTCCTTATGGATTCTGATGCCTCATTCAATAATGCATTAGATGTACCAATCAGTTGATTTGGTAATAGAATCTGCCGAGAAATATCAATGGGCAAATCATGCTGTCCCAAATGAACACCGTGAGCACCGGAAGCAACTGCAAGATCAACATGGTCATTTATGATCAATAATGCCCCATGAGATTCACAAATGTCACGTATCCTGATGCTATTATCTAATATATCTCCCTTGTCATTTTTCTTGTCTCTTATCTGTATGACAGATGCTCCTCCACTTAAAATGGAGTATGCTAGATCTACCATGTTCCTACCTTTGAGAAACTGATCATCCAGTATTACATATAGACCCTTAATCTTAGATACAAGATCACCTGCATCCTTATAGCTCATAACTCTCCTCAAGTTAACGATTACTGGAAATCCCAGTATCATATGATACGGATATTTTATAAAGAATCCAGAGAACCACTTTCAAATTCGCTAGTAATATCCGATATATCTTGATAGGCTTGCAGCTCCTCTCCTTGAGGACCAATATTCTCTCCCATAGCGTCTTTCCATATACGAAGCATTTTCGCTGTACTCTGTGGATCATTTTCATCAAAATCTGTCATAGTTTCCCATGAAGGTAGATTCTTCATGAAATCTCCATAAGGTCGTCCGATTGTAAACTTAGACACTAGCTTGTCCATATTGTCACTTGAACAATTAGGGCAAACCGCAACTGACACCTCGGAGAAACTCCTGAAAAATATAGAGGATCTCTTTGCACAGTCTCCACAAATATATTCATATATAGGCATAACTAATTCCTATCTCTTATCAAAGCAGATTGTAACACACGGAAATCATAAGGGTATTTCAACTCTGATAGATAATAATTCCTTTATTATCTATGCTATATACCGTTTTTCCATCTCCTGAAACCCTTCTAAATCTAGTGTCTTTGTTATAGCCTTCCGCAAAACAGTACCATTCCCCTCCGCATACTCTTTCATGGACCCGGTATCTAGTAATTCACTCATGAAACCTTTGATTGCTGTATGCAAAGAAAACATGGGGCCTCTATGAATCTGTATCTTGAAACCCAGTCTCTGGGATTCAGATACTGGCAATTCACCGTTGTACATTCTCGGCACATCTGGAAGAAGGTCGGCATATATTTCTAAATCTCTTAAACTCTGTATTCCGTCAACAAAAACCAAATCGGCTCCTGCTTCGTGATATGCCCTACATCGATCAACTGTATCCTCCCATCCATTAACCACTAAAGCATCAGACCTAGCTATTATCACAAAATCGGGATCCGTCCTCGCATCAACTGCTGCTCTAATTTTTTGAACAGCCTCATCTTTTGGTATCACGTCCTTACCTTCGAAGAAACCGCACTTCTTCGGAGCTACCTGATCTTCTATATGTATACCAGCCACACCTGATCTTTCATAATCTCTAACCGTTCTCCACGCGTTCAAAGGATTGCCATAAGCAGTATCAGCATCTGCTATTACAGGCACTTGCACAGATTGTGCTATATAAGTAGCGCTCTCTATCATCTCCGTCTGGGTCATTAGTCCTATGTCGGGAACACCTTTCGACATTGAAACTCCAAACCCAGACATATATATAGCATTGAAACCCACTTCCTCTCCAATGCGAGCTGCAAACGCATCATAGGTAAAAGGTGCTAATAAAACCTGATCTCCACTCAGCAATTTTCTCAAATCTTTCGTTCTACTCATATTTTCCTCCCTGATCAAATTCGATACATATGAACATTACTATCATTTATTCTTGTATATACTTGTCACCAATATACCTCCGAACTGGTGCAAAGGAAACTCTATGAATAGGGCTAGGGCCGAGCTCAATCAATTTTTGAACATGAAACTTAGTAGGGTATCCCTTGTGTTGTGAAAATCCATATCCTGGATAATCCTGATCTGCAATTAACATAAGGTTATCCCTATGCACTTTCGCCACGATAGAGGCTGCTGCAATAGACAAACATGTTTGGTCACCTTTGATTATTGATTTATAGTCTATACCTGTATCTTCAAGGTCAACCGCATCTATCAGCAAGAAGTCTGGTCTTCCTTTCAATTTTCCAACTGCTTGAACCATAGAAAGTTTTGTTGCCGCCACAATGCCTATCTTATCTATTTCAGAAGCAGACACTATTCCTAACCCACGATTTACTCCTTCTTGATCCATTCCATCAACAATTCTACGTCTTTGCTTATCTGAAAGTTGTTTACTATCTCGTATATCGTAAACCCATTTTAGATCAAGCCCAATATCGAATACTAATGCACCAGACACAACAGGCCCAGCTATCGGACCCCTACCTACCTCATCTACACCTGCTATAGTTTTATATCCATATTTTCTTGCCAAAAACTCTTCTTCGAATGTCGGTATTGGATATCCCATAGCAGTTGAATATTATTTGTATCCAGTTTATCCGGGTACTATACCGTCTATTCGCACTATATTTTCAGAAACTAATCCATCAAATTCTTCCACAAGGCCAATTTCTGCTAATATTTCTTTTGCATCTGACCCTGGCTTAGGCGCCTGCCTACCAATGAATACTGGTGTTACAGATAGACGAGGAGCCGGTCCAGTAGTAGTTATTCTACCCAACTCTTGGTGCTCACGCGTAACACTTAATCCATGCGACATTACCCACTCATTCTCTAACAACTCACTGGCCTTCTCTACAACACGATGAGCCGCAATATCTATCTTGCCGAATAACTCTATCCAATATTCCGTGCTTTGCTCAGCTATTTTCTCCTCTAAATCAATCTCTAGATCTCTCATACCAAAGCCTGCAATATCTCCCTGAATACCAATATTTGCCAACTTCTCTGCGTGAGAGGAGGGTAGCGATACAAATACCCATCCATCGTTACATTTATAAGCCCGATTAAATACACTACTACCTAATGCATCTTGACCAGATGTTTCATCCCAATTCTTGCCTGGAAAGTCCATAAAGAAAGGGGACTGTAAGGTACAGCTTGTATAAGTCAAAGCTGTATCTACATGCTGACCCTCTCCAGTTCTATTGCGATTTAGTAAGGCCAAGACAACCCCATAGGCACCCATATACCCTGTTCCATAATCGTTAATAGCAAACGGTTGCGTTAACGGCTGACCTGTTCCTCCAAATCTCTTCTGCATACCCGTGGCAGCCTGGGCGATTTGCTCATGGCCTGGGCGATATGACAATTCTCCTTCTTGACCGTATGTATTCAAAGAAGCGTATATTATGTCTGGTTTTCTAGTCTTAACCTGATCATATCCTATTCCTAATTTCTCTGCGACACCTTTCCGAAAGTTTTGTACTATAATGTCCGCATCTTCAACAAGTTTCCAAAATATATCCAATCCAGATTGTGTTTTCAGGTCCAAAACAATACTCCGTTTTGCTCTATTAATTTCGTTATGAAACGAAACCCTGAGTCTATCTGGGCTATCGATTTTGATAACATTAGCACCAAATTCTGCCAAAGTTCTCCCACATGTTGGACCTGCCAAAACAATACACAGATCTAATACTTTAATACCTTCTAAAATCGGATGTTTCTGCTGCGCATATACTTGCTTACTTTCTACATCAACCAAGGAAAATTTTGGGGTCATATCTATACTACCAATGTCAATATTAGTAACTGGGCCTCTAATATTACCTGGAGTTTTTGATAATCTAGCGTTTATCCCTGGCTGAAGCATATCACCTAGGACTGTACCCTTAACTTCCGCAACCATACCCGATTCTCGTGCATGTGGGTGAATTATCCACTCAGCTGAGGTTCTACATATAGAACATTCGCTCCCCATATCTGAAATCAGATCTTCCCATTCCGAAGCACTGCGAGTCCTAAACAACTTCTCCATCCTATCAGATTCAACTGCAGGTGAATCTGAGGAAGGCCAATTAACAGCCTTTGTGAATTTCAAGAAATCGCTAAATTTTAGGTTACCAGCATGGTACTGTACCCATTGCCCATCTGAACACTCAAATGTTCTGGTCCAGGTCGCATTAGAGCCTCTATTATTAGTAGTTTGTTTATCATGCATTGTTATCACTCTACTCCCCATAGCAGGAAACATTGCATCGAATAAAGGAACCTCGATATTCTGACCATATCCATACGATTCGCGATGGAATAATGCCATAGATATACTGACTGATGATATAAATGCAGCATATGAAGAAGCTATAGGTATAGGCGTATAAACAGGTCTATTTGAATTTTTCCCAGAACCTGAAGGCCTGTAAGTCCAGGTGGCAGCTCCTATTATGCCCTCCCAACCTCTCATTGTTGACCTAGGGTCATCATGTGCAAATCCAGGCATAGAACAATATATCAACCCAGGATTCGAGACAACGACTTGCGAATAATCCATACCCAATCTAGACATGACACCAGGCCGAAAGTTCTCTATTAGAATATCTGCAGAATCTATAATGCTCTTAGCGACCTTATTGTCTGCAGGGTCTTTTAAATTGAGAGATATAGTCTTTTTGCCCCGATGCCAAGTCTGATTCGCAGGCGTATCCCAAGAAGGGCCTGTTGGAGGATCAATATGTATTACATCTGCCCCTTGATCTGCAAGTATCATACCAAGTAGGGGCCCAGCTATATATTGGCCGAAATCGACAACTCGTATCCCATCCAATGCTTGGGTCATCTGATCATTCCTCCAGCAAACTAGTATATTAAACCTATAAGGTATATGACATGCTGATGGGAGTAAACGTAAATTGGAAATGCAAAATCACTACTAAATTTGATTATAAAGCCACTATAGAATTCTAATCCAGTAGTAATCCTTCTATAAACCCACCTCCTATAACCTCATCGTCATCATAAAATACTATGGCTTGGCCCGGTGTTATAGCTCTCTGTGGCTCGTCAAACTTGATCTCCGACCACGAACCATGCGGAATAACAGTTGCTGAAGCAGGTTGAGCTTTATATCTTATTTTCGCATCTACTTTCATTATCTCCTGTGGAACTAACCCTGATATGTAATTCACAGAACTAGCCCAGACCCTATCCTGCATTAACTCTTCAGCATGCCCAACTATAACTCTTCTACTGTCTCTATCTATACCTAAAACAAACAGTGGTCTGCTTTGATTTATTCCCAACCCTTTTCTCTGTCCAACTGTGAAAAATTCAATACCTTGATGTTGGCCTAAAACCATGCCTTTAGAATCCACTATATCACCCGGATTAGACTCAAATCTTTCAGTTATGAATGCCCTGTAATCATTCTGAGGTATGAAACATATCTCCTGACTATCTGGTTTTTCAGCAACTGGTAAACCTGCAGTCCTCGCTATATCTCTTATATCATTCTTAGTATAATCCCCTAATGGAAGCAACAAATGCTCAGATTGATTAGGCCGCAGGTTAAATAAGACATACGACTGATCCTTACCGGAATCAACACCAGTAAACAACCTGGGGGAATTGCCCGTTCTATCCATCCTCGCGTAATGACCAGTGGCTATATAATCAAATCCCAATAGCGAGCTCTGGTTCATTAGAAAGTCGAATTTGATCTTATCATTACAAGCTAGGCATGGATGAGGAGTGCGACCTTTCTGGTATTCACTGCAAAAATAGTCTATTACGTGCTCTTGAAATTCTTTCTGGAAATTTACAACGTAATGAGGAATGTCTATTATTTGGCAAACCCTCCTAGCATCTTCTACGTCTTCCAATGTACAGCACCCTCTATTGGAACCAGTTGCATTCAAACCGTCCTGATCCCATAGCTTCATGGTTATACCCACCAGATCATAACCCTGATCTTTTAAAATATAGGCAGCTACAGACGAGTCAACGCCACCACTCATTGCTACAACAGCCTTACCTTTAGTCAAAATCTACAGCTCCCTCAATACACTATTGTATCTAATTCATATTTAATTGTTTTTACTATAAGCATTCATATCAGTCAAGTCCGATGCCAGTATAACATTGACCCTAAATTATTAAGACAGTAGAATTCGACATAATGTTAGAACATATCAACAATACGACAAACAATAGCGCATCTGACGCGGCAAGACTCACTTTAGATGTGGCTTCTGAGAAGAACGCAACTGACATAATCCTAATGGACATGCGGTCCGTGTGTTCATTCACCGACTATTTTGTAGTAGCTACTGCAGAAAGCAGAAGGCAAATGCAAGCACTGGTAGACGATATAGACGATACCCTCAGAAAGCTTGGTACCAAACCAAATCATATTGAGGGAACTACAGAAGGCGGTTGGATCCTATTAGACTATGTAGATTTCATCGTCCACGTATTCAGCCCAGAGGAGCGCGATAACTACCAAATCGAGAGATATTGGAGAAATGCCCCGGTAATATTCAAGATTCAATAATCCACGTATCGATGCTCCTAGAATAGTCCACTACTTCATCTTCAGCGAAAAATAGTCCAATTTCAGTCTGTGCTGATTCGGTAGAATCCGAACCATGTATTATGTTGTGTTCTATATCTAAACCAAAATCGCCACGAATAGTCCCAGGGGCTGCGTCTGAGGGATTGGTGCCACCCATAGTATTCCTAACTACTTCTACAGCCCTGGGCCCTTCTAATACCAAAGCAACTAATGGACTAGACGTTATAAAACTCACTAGTCCCTTGTAAAAGGGCTTCTCAGTGTGTGCAGCATAATGCCTAGAAGCCAATTCTTCGCTCACATGTAACATTTTCATTCCGACAATCTTAAGCCCTTTTCTCTCCAATACTGCCACCACGGTTCCCACAAGTCCCCGTTGAACTCCGTCGGGCTTCACTAATACCAAAGTTCTTTCCGTACTCAAGTTTCCTCCTATTCATTCTGAGAGTCGCACTGATTATCCAATATATTACAATTGCGACTGTGATTCATGTAGTCTAGGTATCCTATCACTGGTTAAAGGCAATTTAAATACTACTGACCTCTATTGCCCTTGATTGATAACGAAATGTTAATTCTTAGGTGTTGTAATTGAAGGCCTTCTCATATAAGTAGGTTCCAAGGTACTAACATCCTTTGGCCCGCCGAGCAGTAACTGTCTATAGCCTAAAACCGAAAGGGTTCCTGGCCTTCTAGTCGGACAATACTGCCTCCAATATACAAAATTCGTATCAGTCATACTACCACTGGAAATTTCCAAGTTCACTGCTCCCTCACCGCAAAATATTGTGGGAGTATCTATAATTGTCATAAGATTGTCTGTATGCACAACCTTCTCCTCACACAATTTTTCAAAATGTTCATCCTTCTTACGATACAAGGCCAAAGCTTTCTCACCACGACCTATATCTATTAGTGGACATACTACTAAACCAGAATCTATAAAAGGATATGCCTCTATATCTAAAGTGCTTATGCCTATAACCGGCAAGCCATGAGAAACATGTAATCCCTTTGCTATACTCATGCCGATTCTCAATGCACTGAAGCCCCCGGGGCCTTTAGCCACAAATACCGCATCCAAATCCGATGGAGTAACACTAGAAGCCTCAAGTATATATTCGACAGCCGGTAATAATTCTATAGTATGGTTTTGATTAGAAAACCAGCTGTACTCGCGTCTTATGTCTCCCTGATCAGAGATTCCAACCGACGCAAATTTTGTTGATGTATCAATAGTTAATTCCATAGTTACCCCGCACTACTATTTTTGACAATAGAGCATATCAAATTATCATATCCTCTTTTATACGGCTAATAATATCGTCGTATCTCGTACCAAGTGGCGTAACCTTAACATCCCTAGCATTTTCATCCAAATGGCTAAGCTGTATCAGAAGATAAGGCTCTGGAAATACTTCTATCGCTTTGTCTGCCCATTCTATGGCAGACAATCCATCCCCATATAAATATTCGTCTATACCAAGATCTATCACTTCTGCCGAACTATCCATCCTATACAAATCCATATGGTATAGAGGTATTCTCCCTTGATGGATTGTAACCAGTACAAAAGTCGGGCTTCTGACATACCCTTCCACACCCATTCCGTCTGCTATACCTTGAGTCAGGCATGTTTTGCCCGTACCCAAATCGCCACTGAGAAGCACGACATCACCCGGTTGGGAATACTTACCTATTATAAATCCCAAACTTCTAGTATGCTCAGGACTTTTACTAACAAATTGCAAATCACTCATAACTTGAAATGATCCCATCCCTTATCATTCAATTTGATAGGCTTATTTTCTGGATCCAATACACTTACCCTTCCAACATTAAAGCCTGAAACCTCGCCAATAATTGTGGCACCTGCAGGCATCATTGGAATCACAGATAGAACTATGCTCTCTGGCCCACTAAACAATAACTCATAATCCTCTCCACCACTTAAAGCCCATCCAAGTATCTCTTCACCCGAGAAATCACTCTTTAGACGTCTATCTGTTGGTATCTTATCTGTATGAATTATAGCCCCCACACCACTACTATTGCATAGCCTGTTTAAATCTATTACCAATCCATCACTTATGTCCATTGCCGCCCTGATTCCATTTTCTGCCAATATTTGCCCCTCAATTATTCTAGGAGTTGGCCTCAAATGAGTATCAATTATAGATTTATGCATTTCTGAATTATTAGTCAATGCTCCAGACAATACCCTTAAGCCCGCAGCTGATGAACCCAAACTACCAGTAACAGCAATTACATCTCCAGATTTCATTTCAGATCTAAGCATCAGATTTTGGCTACTAGCTCCTATAATTACTATAGTAATAAAGATAATATGAGATTTTACTAAGTCCCCGCCTACTATCCTGACGGAATACTTATCTCCAACAGCCAAAATACCTTTGTACAAATCTTTTACATTATCTACATCCGTGTCAATGGGTAATCCAATATTGATCAACGCGTACAGAGGTGCTCCACCCATAGCCGCTATATCACTAAGATTGCTAGCCATTGCCCTCCATCCTATGTCATACCAAGACGAATAAGCGAAGGAAAAATGTACCCCTTGAACCATTGTGTCTGTAGTGCTTATTTCCAACCCTGACTCTGTTTTCCAAACAGCTGCATCGTCTCCAATGCCCAAGATGAGGTTTTCCTTCCGCCGAAAATCAGGTCTACTCTCAGAGCTTGAAATCAGATCTTGGATGATTTCAATTAGTGTATTTTCACCTACATCAGATATCTTCACAAAAAGAATTATATATATAGGTTATCAGGCATACAAGGCAATGACATTCCGTCTTTATCAAAATGCTAAGTCCATATCTAGTTTTGAGATATTAAAACCCTTGACACCAGTATCCTGACATGCTAGATTGCGACTTAATTTGGCGCATAGGGCGAACTAGAATACGGCCCGCTAGCTCAATTGGTAGAGCAACTGACTCTTAATCAGTGGGTTACAGGTTCAAGTCCTGTGCGGGTCATGTACAGTCCTCGAGGGGAAGTGTCGGAACTGGTAGACGAGCATGACTTAGGATCATGTGCCGAGAGGCGTAGGAGTTCGAGTCTCCTCTTCCCCAGGAAGAGATAGGCAAAGACCTAGAACATAGGGCTAACCTGTGTTAACATGACAACCAATAATCTGAATCGGTCCTTGGTCAAGATAGACCACCTTGAAGGAGGGGCAAGTGGCTACATTATTAGAGATAAAGGATCTGGCCACCTACTTCTACACACCAGAAGGTGTTGTTAAGGCCGTAGACGGTATCTCGTATGACTTACAAGAAGGTGAGATACTAGGTCTCGTAGGTGAGAGTGGTTGCGGTAAGAGTGTAAGTGCGCTTTCACTGATGCGACTTATACAAAAGCCGGGTAGAACCGTCGCCGGAGAAGCTATATTCAACGGTACTGACGTACTATCGATAGAGGACGCTGAAATGCGTACCATACGTGGCAAAGACATGGCTATGATATTTCAGGAGCCAATGACGTCACTAAACCCAGTGCTAACTGTAGGTAAACAGCTTACCGAAACCATAGAGTTACACATGGGATACGATAAGAAGCAAGCAGAGGACAGAGCAGCCGAACTGCTCCAGCTAGTAGGGATACCGGCTGGTAGAACGAGATTAAAAGATTACCCTCACCAGTTCAGCGGTGGAATGAGACAAAGAGTTATGATAGCAATGGCCATGAGCTGCAATCCAAAGCTTCTCATAGCTGACGAGCCTACAACGGCGCTTGACGTAACTATCCAAGCTCAAATACTGGAACTCATGCAATGGCTAGGCAAAGAATATGGCACAGCAAACCTGATAATCACACATAACCTCGGAGTAGTTGCGAGATACGCTGACAGGGTTAATGTTATGTACGCAGGTAAAATAATAGAACGAGGATCTGCCCAGGAGATATACAAGAATCCCAGGCATCCGTACACGGTAGGATTACTTAACTCAGTTCCTAGGTTAGACGAGCCTATGAAAGAGAAACTGATTCCAATCGAAGGCCAGCCTCCAGATCTGATCGCCTTGCCGCAAGGGTGTGCTTTCAGGGCAAGGTGCAGGTTCGCAATAGATAAGTGTGCTACAGAAATACCAGAGTTGGTAGAAGTAGCAGACGGTCATACAGCAGCCTGCTTCGTTTCAGACACACTAGGGGCATCCGTGATAGGAACATAGGAGATTAAATATGACTACAAAAAGCAATGAAGTTTTGGTAGACGTTCAAAACCTAGTGAAGTACTTCCCTGTTACCGCTGGAATATTGTTCCAGAAGAAGGTAGCAGACGTCAAAGCAGTAGACGATGTCAGCTTCAAGATACATAAAGGGGAAACTCTAGGTATGGTTGGGGAAAGCGGCTGTGGCAAAACAACTGTTGGCCGAACTATGCTTCAATTATATAAACCAACATCTGGAAATGTGATATTCGAAGGCAACGACCTAACAACTATGGCTGCCAGAGACCTGAGAGCCATGCGCAGAAGAATGCAAATGATCTTCCAAGATCCATATGGGTCACTAAATCCACGCATGAGTGCAGGGAATATAGTTGGCGAGCCACTGGTCGTTCACAAAATGACCAGAAGCAGAGCCGAATTTAAGGATCAAGTTGATGAACTCCTTACCGTAGTTGGTCTTAGCCCATATATGGGTGCCAGATTCCCTCATGAGTTTAGTGGTGGACAAAGGCAAAGAATCGGTGTTGCTAGAGCCCTTGCGGTACGTCCAAGCTTCATCGTTTGCGACGAACCTGTATCAGCACTAGATGTATCCATACAGGCTCAGTTGATCAACTTGCTAGAAGAGCTGCAGGAACAATTCGACTTGACTTACCTGTTCGTAGCTCATGACCTATCAGTTGTAAGGCACATAAGTGACAGAATCGTGGTTATGTACTTGGGCAAAATAGCCGAAATAGCAGACAGAAACGAGCTTTACGAGAACCCCCTACATCCTTATACTCAAGCACTTCTGTCAGCCGTCCCTATACCAGATCCTATAGTGGAAGCCACACGAGAGCGAACAGTTCTTCAAGGTGATGTACCGAGCCCTCTCAACCCACCATCTGGGTGTGTGTTCCACCCACGCTGCCCGGTCGCAGTAGATGGGGATTGTAGCGGAAACCACTCACCTGGTCTCAGTAACGAAGTTGGGGTGCCTGACCTAAGGGAGGTATCGCCAGGACACTTCGTATCATGCATCAAAGTCTGATAACTTACGCTTAGAGTAAATAATAAAGAGGGTGTGCCGTCTGGCACACCCTCTTTATTTTGTCCGCTTATACACTAACTGCAAGGTTGTAGGCATATATAGCCTATGTTACCATTGACGTAGTATGGACACTAGCCGAATAAGAAACTTCTGCATAATAGCTCACATAGATCACGGTAAATCTACTTTGGCCGATCGCCTCCTAGAAGCCACTAGCACTCTGTCATCCCGAGAAATGACCGAACAGGTTATGGATCAAATGGATCTAGAACGGGAACGTGGGATAACCATCAAGGGAAAAGCAGTACGGATGAGCTACTCAAATAACGATGGAGAATATCAATTGAATTTGATAGATACTCCAGGACATGTCGACTTCAGCTATGAAGTATCCAGAGCTTTAGCAGCATGCGAAGGGGCTCTTCTAGTAGTAGATGCTACTCAGGGTATACAAGCACAAACTCTTGCGAATATATACTTGGCAATGGAACACGACATAACCATAATACCGCTAATAAACAAAATCGATCTACCTCTCGCTCAACCTCAAAGGGTTGCTCAAGAACTAGTCCAGACACTCGGATTCTCGGAAGATGAGATTATATATGTATCGGCGAAAGATGGTACTGGTATTCCATCTCTATTGGAAAGGATAGTAAAAGATGTACCCTGCCCTGCATCTTCGTCAGATATCCTACGTGCATTAGTATTCGATTCGTCATATGACCCTTACAAGGGTGTCGTTGCCTATGTAAGATTATTTGAAGGTTCTATATCAAAGAGTGACCAAGTGTTGATGATGTCAACGCGTTCGAGAGGCGATGTTCTAGAAGTCGGAGTCTTTAAACCAAGACTTCAACAGGTCAATAGACTGTATGAAGGCGAAGTTGGCTACATTGCTACTGGCCTTAAAGATGTTAGCGAATGTCGAGTTGGAGATACCATAACCATATCATCCAACCCTGCCACAGAACCACTACCAGGTTATCAACCCTTAAAGCCAATGGTATTTGCCGGATTATATCCATCGGATGGAGAAGATTACGGAGCATTAAGAATAGCACTAGAAAAACTCCAATTAAATGACTCCGCTCTGACCTTTGAACAGGAGACCAGCAATGCTCTAGGTTTCGGCTTTAGATGTGGTTTCTTAGGTTTATTGCACATGGAAATTGTTCAGGAGAGATTAGAAAGAGAATACGGTCTAAACCTACTATTTACCGCTCCGGGAGTTGCATATGAGGTAATAACGCAAGACGGTAACTCTCTAATAATAGATAGTCCCACGAAACTACCAAATATAAATGCTATCGCAGAGATGAGAGAACCATGGTTGGAACTGAGTATACTGACTCCGGCAAGATATATAGGAGCAATCATGGAACTCACGACTGCTAAACGTGGAGAGTTCAAAAGGATGGAATATCTGCAATCTAGTTTCACTACAGAAGAAGACCTAGGAGTCGCATCCGAGCCTAGAGTAATATTAGAGTACAAAGCACCCCTATCAGAGATACTTATTGACTTCTACGACCAAATAAAGTCTCGAACCCAGGGATATGCGTCAATGGACTACTCACTAGAAGGATACAGGCCAGCTCCATTGGTAAGAATTGAGTTGCTTGTTAATAGCCAACCCGTAGACGCTTTGTCTGTAATAATACACAAAGACAAAGCATTCTATTGGGGAAGGTCACTAGTAGAAAAACTCAGGACTCTTATACCCAGACAGCTGTTTGAAGTGCCTCTACAGGCGGCCGTTGGCAATCGGATTATAGCAAGAGAAACTATAAAGGCACTAAGAAAAAACGTACTCGCAAAATGCTATGGTGGAGACATAACTCGAAAACGAAAACTGCTAGAAAAGCAAGCTGAAGGGAAAAAGAGAATGAAACGTGTGGGCAATGTTGAGATCCCGCAAGAAGCATTTCTAGCATTGCTCAAGATGGATCAATAAAAGTAGAAATTTTTCTAATACCAGCATTTATCGAAGAAATATATTGAGAGATAAAAAAAGAATGCCTTCTCTATATATAGTGTCCACCCCAATTGGAAATCTAGAAGATATTACACTGCGTGCAATCAGAAAGTTGAATGAAGT
>CEUS01059934.1_pt1 | contig 53127 bp, 54 predicted proteins | sample 427031 | NCBI WGS metagenome assembly CEUS01 (sample SAMEA2622837, study PRJEB7988) | marine metagenome | biome: marine biome (ENVO:00000447); feature: marine epipelagic mixed layer (ENVO:xxxxxxxxx); material: "saline water (ENVO:00002010), including plankton (ENVO:xxxxxxxx)" | depth 140 m
GATTGTTGGTATTGTAGTAGCTTATTCTTTCACTTAAAAGCTATATCCTATTGTCATAACGGCATATGTCGTATCTTGATTAGAGTTTGCAGAAACTCCCATAGCATTGTCATTATTCATTCCCAGTTTTAGACCTAAATCAATTTCATTAACAGTTGTCATATAAGAAATTTCATGGAATACGTACTGCCAAGCACCAGAATAAGTTCCATAAGTATAATTAAAGGAGCTCAATGGAACAGTAACCTGAAAATGCCAATAGTCTGATGAAGGAGAAGTATCATAATCACCAACAACAACGGCATCTATAGAGAATAAATTAAAGTCAGCTCCAACCGTTACTTCATTGTAATGCTGATCAATTCCATCGGTATATCTATATGCAGCAAGACCAACATATGTTGGGATTGATAATACCTTGAAATTATAACTTCCGTATAAACTAAGAAACCCTTCCCCTTCATTATATGATGCAGTTCCTTTTCTATCCCTTAAGTCTGCCCAACCCGTAGTTATATAAAAAGGGTCAGCTGTATAACTTGCACTAACATGAGAAACAGAAGCTGCCTGAAATGAGCCCCTAATCCAATATTCGGACATATACCCAACATTAATAGTTATTGGGTCTGATTTACTTATCTTATGTAGATCTTCTCCTGAAAATGCTTTTGAATTAGTTAATAACAGCAGAATAACTACCAAAGATCTATATTTAAACGAATTGCCCATTTCTCCGACCTACTTTTAACAGCATTTCACAATTAATGTATGTTTGCTACCTAATATGGACAAATTTAAAGAATTCTTCTAAAATTCTGTTATTGAGAACAAAATGAATAAAATCAAAGAATTTAATGAGAATGGCTTTTGTATTGCAAAATCAATTATACCTGTAGCATTACATAAAGAACTGTTTCTGACATTTTATGATTTAGTAACCTCTATGGTTAATAGACATAAAGTCAAATTAGATTTTGATTTTAAAGATATAAGTGATGTGAAATATCCTGATGATATTGATCACTTAGATAAAGCTCTTTTTGCAGTATCTGATTATAAAAGAGATTTGATTGGTGAATTATACGATACAATTGCATATTGTTCTGCTTTTCTTAAGTTGGTAAGTCATCCTGAAATAGAAAATAATGCCCGAGAACTTTTGTCATTAAAAAGCCATAGCACAATTTACAGTACCACTCATCGAATCAGAATGGATGAACCAGAAGATGTCAAAAGAAGAGCTGGCTGGCACCAAGAAATTTTTCACACTTATCCAGATACAAAGTTTATACAAACATGGGCTCCAGTGATTCGAGACTCTACGGTAAATAATGGCACAATCGAAGTATGCGAACAGTCACATCTAAATGGGGTAGTTGATCAAATATGGGAAGACGAAAAAGGTGGTGGCTATGCCCATAGAATATTAGTTAAAGATAAAATAGTTCAAAAACATAAAGAGGTTCAGTTACCAATGAAAGTTGGTGATGTAATGTTTTTTGACCCACATTTAATTCATCGCTCTGGGTACAATTCATCAAATGAAATTAGATATTCTCAGGTTGGAATGTGGAATGATTGTTCACATAAAGGTTTCAGAACACCAAAACCAGCTTTCGTTTCCAGATCAGATAGTCCAAAAGAAAACTACGATAAACACATGGCTATAATTAGGAAACAATAAATTTTATTCATTATCGTAGGATAGAATATGAGTTAGACAAGAGCGCGGTGTTATAAAGTCCATAGCTGCATAATAAAAATCGCTATCGCCATTCTCTCCAAATCTTTTTTGAAAACTATTTATTTGAGATGCTCTATTTTCATCTAAAAGAAAATTTACTGATTTAGTTGGCATTTTCAAATCATAAAGCGGTTTTTTAAATTTGGCTTGTCTCCATGCTATTACATCATATGAAAAGTTCATTGGTTTTTTTTCAGTGATGTTTTTTAGATCTATGCGCTCATTGTCTGCTAAATCTATAAGAGAGGCTGATAATTCTTTAGCTTCATTAGAAAGTTTATTTTTTGAAATATCTTCAAGGTGATGTATCAAGACATCTTTGATCCAACTATCTTCTTGATAAATTAGTCTAGCTCCTAAATTTACATTAATTCTCGATGGATCACCGACATCATTATTATTTTTTAAATATGTTTTATGTGCTTTTTTTATAACTTCTTCACGATTATCATGTAATTCACCTTCAATTGCTGCTTTTAAGTCATCCAGAAATTTTAAATAACCATCAGACCATTCTAGATTTCTATCAGGATTAATAAACTTAAGGAAAAACTCTGATAATTGAATGCCTGAATTACGAATAAAATGAAAGAACCATTTCTGAAAGTTAAGAGAAAAAACTGCATAGTACATGAAGTTTAAATTTCTAATTTCAAGAAAGTCATCATAAGTAAAAGAATTGCAGGAAACGACTACTTCTTCGTATTCTCCAAAGAAAGTATCATTATGTGTCCCATAATTTGTGCCAAGCTGTCTGAACTTGGTTTTAATTCCAAACTTCTCTCTTGCATCAGGTCTATTTAGTTCTATTCCATCCATTAAGAATAGATTATGACACCAGACTTGATCAAAACCTCTTTTAACTGATCTATCTAATAATTCTACAAAGCTGTCTCTAGTATCATGCGGCATACCAAATATCAGTTCTGTTGATGTAGATATATTAAGTTCACTAGCCCAGTTTATTGCATCATCAATTTCTTCCTCTGAAACATTTCTTCTATTAATAGCTTTTAATGTTTCAGGGTTTTCTGTTTGTAACGACAATACAAGTCCACCTTGATTAATATCACCTAAAATTTCAATAACTTTTCTTGATGTTTCTTTAAATCTCTTATCATTATAAAAAAATATTTTTCTAGGGTAGCTGTAGTCTGTGCTACATTTTTTTACTGCCTCTGCTATCTCAACATCTCTTTTTAATATTCCAAAATTTTCATCTGCTATAAACATAGTATGGTGGGGTCTATCTGCATATTTCTTTGAAACATATTTTAATTCTTCTATAACTTGCTCAATTGGATATCCTCGCAATTTACCTCTTAGTTTTCCAGATACACAAAATGCACAAGTATACGGACAAAATCTTGATGTTTGAATTAATGGTTGATAATCAGAATCCATAAACTCATCCATCAATCCAGAAAGATAAGGTGAACCTACGGTAGATAAATCAATACTGGTTCCAACAGCAAGACCTTGCACAACTTGATCTCCGCTTAAGAAAGAAATTCCATCAATCGAATCTTTAAAAAGGTTATCTCTATCATCAAAAATCTTTTTTATTATATTTGTAAAACCAATTTCACCCTCATTGATAATTACTGCATCAGCTTCAGGAAAAACTGTCGATAAAAATTTACGCTGCTCATTTATTTCATTATCTATGCTCGGGCCACCCAAAACGATAACAACTTTTTTACCGTACATTTCCCTTATTTTTTTAACAACATATTGGTTTTGTGCCATATTCCAATAATAAACAGATAAGCCTATTACATCAGGAGATTTTTCTGTGGCTTTTTCAAGAAACTTGTCTACGCTTTTGAATAAAGAGATTTCAACATCTTCTCCAAACTGTTGCTTTGTGTATTGACCAATAAGCCCTATTCCAAGTGGCGTATATCTTTCATGTAAAGTATGGCGGTTGAAATAGCAAAAATCTCCAAACATAATGTTTAGATGACGATTTCCCAGGCCTTTTAATACATAATCTCTTTTCATAAGATGATTCTACCTTAACTCATTAGTGAATCAAATATATTGGCCTAAAATATACATATTTATAGCGTTGTTATAGGTGCAAAGGTTAGTATTGGACAACATCAGGGTCAATTATCCTCCAAATATACCAAACTGCAACAGTCCTATAAGGATGCCAATTATTTGATAATTTGATGATTTTTTTTAAATTATTTACCTTAGGAAGATCATAAAGCTTTACGGTACTATTAATAAAGCCTAAATCACCTAAAGGCAATACATTCTGTCTATTAAGCTGAAAAATTAAATACATCTGTGCTGTCCATTCTCCTATTCCTTTAAATAAACATAATTCCTCAATTATTGATGCATCAGTAAGATATTTAAAATTATAAAAAAATTTTGGATTTAACATTAGATGCGATGAAATTCCTTTCAGATAATTAATTTTTTGTTTAGATAGACCACAACTTTTGAGTGATTGTCTCGGTATATTATGTATATTTGAATAAGTAATTCTTTTTATTTTTCTTTTTAATTTAGAAGAAATACTAGCTGCAGCCTTGACAGAAATTTGTTGTCCTAATATTGCATTTACTAAAGTTTGAAATGGAGTGCAATTCCTTGTTAAGAAGGTTTTGCTTCCTGCTCTTGTTATTATTTTTTTTAAAATTGGATCATTTTTTTTTAGATGATTGACAGCTTTATTCCAATAAAGTGGTTTTTCATAAAATTTATTAATCATCTATGTAAAATTGAAAAGAGACGCATAATTATATGCGCCTCTTTAAAAATATAAAATATAAAATATTTTATTGGGTTTTGTTTGTATTGATTCCAAATGGAAGATACATAGGGCACCATCCTAATGAACCTGTAAATATTGGAATTAATCCAATCCAAGCCCACAATGGCATACCCATACCCATACCAACGTATAGAATTGCAATACCTGCAATTATACGAATTATGCGTTCCATTCCACCTACATTGGTAGGCATTGTTGCTGGTGTTGTACCCATAATGTCTATCTCCTTAGAGTTAGTTACTATTTACATTTATAATAGTTAAATCTATTATAAAATTCAATATCTATAAGGCTGTAAACCTTAGCATTATTTTTCTAACTTTTTCTTATAATCATCGATTGCAGCAGTGATTGCATCTTCTGCTAACACTGAACAATGGATTTTTACTGGAGGAAGAGCAAGTTCCTCAGCTATATCAGTATTCTTAATTGTTGATGCTTCTTTAAGCGATTTTCCTTTAACCCACTCAGTTAAGAGAGAGCTTGAGGCTATAGCTGATCCACAGCCATAAGTCTTAAACTTAGCATCTTCAATTATTCCATCATCACTGACCTTAATCTGCAATTTCATTACATCTCCACATGAAGGTGCTCCTACCATGCCTGTTCCAACATTTTTGTCGGATTTCTCAAAAGAACCAGCATTTCGAGGATTCTCATAATGATCAAGTACTTTATCGCTATATGCCATTAATTTCTCCGAATTTACACTACTGTTAATCTTCTATCTACATCATCAAGCTTAGGAGTTTCATTTACTCCTAAATCTATTAGGCTGTCCAATGTAATCGTACTAAGATAGCCAAATAATTTGTCACTAAATTTTTTCCAAATTACTTCATCCAGTCTATCAGGGCTATGTTGACGATTCGAGACATTTATCGCTGAAAGTATTTGAGCAATGTTAATATCATTGGCTTTCATTGATAAAGTATAACCGCCACCCGGCCCTCTTACTCCTTTTACTAAATTTCCTTTACGTAAAAGAGCAAATAACTGTTCAAGATAAGAGAGTGAAATCCCTTGGTGCCTTGAAAGTTCTATTAAAGTTCTAGGCTTATTTTTGTCATTTAAAGCCAGATTTATCATTGCTTTTAAAGCATGCTGTTCCTTTGCTGATAATTTCATTATACATCTCCGATATATATACTTGATAATAATACTAAGGTATTTGGTTCAATTTTACAAGTTTATTAGGTTTTTTGAGTTGCAGGCTAATCAATAACTATTGTATATCATTGATATTTAACGTTTTTTTATTAAATAGATTCAGCCAGAGAAAGATATCTACATTGGTTTTTATTTTATCTCCAAGAGAACTTTCAAACTCTTTTGACTGTTTGAGAGTTTTTGCTTCCAATAATTTAGCATCATTATAAAGCGTAAAAATAAGATGCGGCTTAATATGATATTCCCTCAGACAAGATGTATTATTAGTAAACTTATAATACAACTTGAAAATAGATGTATATTTAGATATTGAGATAGGTTCGTACTGAAGTACTTGCTTATGTAGAATAAAAGTTGAAAGTTTTTTACTACGGAAATTAAAGCTAAAAAGCTTATTAATCAATTGATAATTAAATTCATAAATTTTCATCAAATGATTGAAGTTAATCAAATTGTAGTGCCTTTTGTTCATTTTCTTTCTTCTTATTTTCATGCAATAATAGTTTTTTGTAATTAAACTATATTTAAATTTACAACTAAAAATTTGATATGTCAAAAAGCGAACAAATAGAAATGGCTGGTAAGGTAATTGAAACATTGCCAAATACAATGTTTAGAGTGGAACTAGAAAATGGGCATGTTGTTACAGCTCATATATCTGGAAAAATAAGAAAACACTATATACGTATATTGAAAGGAGATAAAGTTATGGTCGCTCTTACTCCCTATGATCTTTCTAAAGGAAGAATTATTTTTAGAGATAAATAACTCTACATATTGTTGATGACAGCATCGCCGAAGCCTTCTGTCGTCACAAGCCAAGCTCCTGGAACTAGCCTTGACATTTCTTGCTTCATTTCTTCTGTAGTACGTGTTGGTTTATCACGAGATTTTGTTCTAATAATTCTTCTACCAGCTCTAGCTCTAGCTAAATCATAAGTTAACTGTTTATTCCTAATTGCACCTTTGACTCCGTTTAAAACATAGTCGGCTGCTTCAGTCCAACCTATATATCTCAGCATCATCTCTCCTGACAAAATAATTGAACCTGGATTAACTCTATTTTTTCCAGCGAATGCTTCTGCTGAACCGTGCGTTGCTTCAAAGACAGCAATTCCTTCACCAAAATTACCTCCAGGTGCAATACCTATACCACCAACCTGTGCAGCTAACGCATCCGAAATATAATCCCCATTTAAATTTAGAGTAGCAATTACTTCATGTTGTTCTGGTGATAATATAATTTGTTGGAGAAAGTTGTCAGCAATACAATCCTTTATTACAATTTCTTCATTTGTTTTTGGATTTTTTATTAGTAACATTTCACCATTATTTACTTCTTCCGCATTATATTCATTCTTTGCAAGTTCATACCCCCAGTCTCTAAATGCTCCTTCTGTATATTTCATAATATTTCCTTTATGTACAACTGTTACAGAAGTTTTATTTTCATCAATTGCATAATTAATAGCTAATCTGATTAATCTTTGAGACCCTTCTTTTGAAACTGGTTTAATTCCAATTCCACAATCTTTTTCAAACCTAAATGGTGATTTAACAAATTCATTATTTATAAAGTCTATTAGTTTTTTTGCACCGTCGGAGTTTGGCTTCCATTCTATTCCTGTATATAAATCTTCAGTATTTTCTCTAAATATCACCATGTCAGTAAGACTGGAATCTACCATAGGACTACTTGTTCCAGGAAAATAACGAATTGGTCTTACGCAAGCATATAAATCTAATTCTTGCCTAATTGATACATTAATTGATTTATATCCAGTTCCTATTGGCGTTGTTAGAGGCCCCTTAATAGAAACTCTATATTTTTTCATAGCCTTCAATGTCTCAGTCGGTAAAAGGTGTCCACAAAGATCGTGAGCACTTTTTCCAGCAAAAATTTCTAACCATCTTATTTTTTTCTTAGTCTTGTAAGCTTTTTTAACTGCAAAATCTAAAACTTTGATCATTACAGGGGTAACATCTACGCCTATTCCATCGCCAAGTATATATGGGATTATTGGGAAGTTGGGCGAAACTATTTTTCCTTTTTCAAAATTAATTACATCGCCATCTTTTGGAATCTTTAATTTTATCATCGATATAATTTTTCTTAATTGAGAAAACTAGTCTTTAGAAAACTGTTCTTCTTCAGTTGATCCTGTCAAAGCTGTAACAGATGATGAGCCGCCTGTTATAACTTGGGTAACTTCATCAAAATATCCTGTGCCGACTTCTCTTTGATGTTTTGTTGCAGTATATCCATCTTTTTCTGCATTAAATTCTGCTTGTTGTAATTTTACATAAGCTGTCATTTGCTCTTCATTGTAGCCTTTTGCTAATTCATACATACTATAATTAAGAGCATGGAAACCTGCTAAAGTAATAAATTGAAATTTATACCCCATTGCGCCAAGTTCTTTTTGAAATTTTGATATTTGAGTATCATCTAATTTTTTCTTCCAATTGAAAGATGGGGAACAATTATATGCTAATAACTGTTCTGGATATTCTTTTTTTATAGACTCAGCAAATTTTGCAGCAAATTCTAGGTCAGGCACTCCAGTTTCACACCAAATTAAATCAGCGTATGGTGCATAAGCAAGACCTCTAGAGATTGCTTGATCTATTCCAGATTTCACTCTATAAAAACCTTCTGATGTTCTCTCTCCTGTACAGAATTCTTTATCTCTATCATCAACATCGCTAGTTAATAAATCAGCCGCTTCTGCGTCAGTTCGTGCAAGCAAAACTGTTGGTGCATTAGATATATCTGAAGCTAATCTAGCAGCAATTAGTTTCTGTACAGCTTCTTGGGTAGGAACTAATACTTTACCTCCCATGTGACCACATTTTTTTGCTGATGCTAATTGATCTTCAAAGTGTACGCCTGATGCGCCTGCCTCAATCATTGCTTTCATCAATTCAAAAGCATTTAATACACCACCAAATCCAGCTTCAGCATCTGCCACTATTGGGACTAAAAAATCCATTGGTTGGTTTCCTTCTGCAATATTAACTTGATCAGCTCTACGTAATGTATTATTAATTCTTCTTACAACATTTGGAACACTATCAACTGGATACAATGATTGATCTGGATACATTTGCATACCAGTATTCGCATCTCCGGCAACTTGCCATCCAGATAAATAAATAGCTTTGAGGCCTGCTTTAACTTGCTGTAATGCTTGGTTTCCAGTTAAAGCTCCAAGCGCATTTATAAAGTCATGACTATTAATATAATCCCATAATTTTTCAGAACCCTGCTTAGCAAGACTATGTTCAATATTCACGCTGCCGCTTAATTTCACTACATCTTCAGCTGAATAATCTCTTTTGACATTTTTCCATCTAGGGTTTGTATCCCAATCCTTGTGTATATCTTTTGCAGATCTAAGTTTTGTCATTATTACCTCTTGGATTCTAATATTTTATTTTGGGGTAGATGATACTATTAGTTCCAATATTTTACAATTTAAATATATAATAAAAGTCATTTATGAGCACAAAAGACCGAATCATTGTTGGCATGTCAGGTGGAGTTGATTCCTCAGTAACTGCTGCTCTTATTAAAGAGCAAGGACATCAAGTAGCAGGTTTATTCATGAAAAATTGGGAAGAAAATGATAACGGTAAATGTAATTCAAAAAATGACTATGAGGATGCAAAACGTGTCTGTAAAAAACTAAACATTAAGCTCTATAGTATAAATTTTTCAGATATATATTGGGATTTAGTCTTTAAAAAATTTTTAAGCAGATTAAAATCAGGAATAACTCCTAATCCAGATATCCTATGTAATAAAGAAATTAAATTTAACTATTTTCTCAAATATGGATTATCACTTGGGTTTGATAAAGTAGCTACAGGGCATTATGCAAAATTAAAAACTGAGAAAGATTATATAAGTTTAAATATTCCAAAAGATAAACAAAAAGATCAAACCTATTTTCTATATATTCTTAATCAAAAGATAATGAAAAAAATATCATTTCCATTAGCTAATATTACAAAAGATGATGTAAAAAGTTATGCAAAATCATTAGATATAAAAATCTATAATAAAAAAGAGAGTATGGGAATTTGTTTTATTGGTAAAAGAAATTTTTCACATTTTATCAAAGACTATATTTTTAATGCCCCTGGCTATGTAACTAATCTATCTGGAACTATACTTGGAAAACATAATGGTCTCTTTAATTATACAATTGGTCAACGTAAAGGCATTAAGATTGGTGGAAGAAAAGATTCGCTATCTAAACCATGGTTTGTTGCAAAAAAAGATATGGTGAATAATATTCTATTAGTTACACAGAATGAGAAAGATCTCTTATATAAAGGTAAAATAAATCTAAAATCTGTTAATTGGATATCAGATTCAAAAAAAAGAATTAAATGTTTCGTAAGATTTAGACATGGGGGTAAGCTAATGCCCGCAGAAGTTTATAAAAATGATAAAATGTATATGTTATGCCTAGAGAAAAATGAAAGAGCTATAACTCCTGGTCAATCAGCTGTCTTTTATAAAGATAATAAATGCCTTGGTGGAGGAATTATATCTAAATTAAATTTATGAAAAACTTAGAAAATCAAACCATTTCATTAGCTGCGATATATCAATCATGCTTAATCATACAAGAAATTGCTTGGCATGGTAAATTCAATAAAGATAATTTAGAAATATTAATTAACGGTATTTTTATCACTAGCCCATCATCTATATATGATGTATATAAAAACATAAAAGAACTCACCTCTGGACTAAATTTATTAAAACATCAGTTCACTGGTAATAATAAAAATCATGAAATAAATAAGTATTTTGATTCATTGTTAAAACTTTCTAATGGTCTAGAAAAAAATGAAAAGATAACTCAAGACATACAGCATGAATTAATAGATCTTAAAGATATATTTGATAATAAAGAAATTACCATTGATGATAAATCAACTAAAATCTCTACTTTATATACTAATACATTAAGTAAAATTGAACCAAGAATTATAATTTCTGGAGATAATAAATATTTAAAAGATCCAATGGTTGCTTCTAAAATAAGAACATCCCTATTTGTTGGATTGAGATCTATTTTTTTATGGAAAGAATATGGTGGATCAAAAATTAAAAACTTTTTTTTTAAATCAAGGATAGTTAGAGAAATTGATAGACTTTTAGCTATTTAGCATTAACTAATCATACTATTAAGTACATAATTCAATATACCTTCATTTTTATAATATTTCCACTCCATGGGAGAATCAATTCTTATTTTGACCATAAATGACGCTGGCTTTTTATTAATCAAAGTTTCAATTGTAACTGTGTCAGAATTTTCATTAATTTTGTCTATTGTGAATGTTGACGTAGCGTCAAGTTTCAATGAATCAAAGTTTTCATTCTCAAGGAATTGAAGAGGCAAAATACCCATTCCAACAAGATTAGAACGATGAATGCGTTCAAAACTCTCAGCAATAACTGCCTTAACTCCTAAAAGCTTTGTACCTTTTGCCGCCCAATCACGAGAAGATCCACAACCATAATCTTTTCCAGCAAATATTATTAAATTACTTTTATTCTTTTTATACTCTTGTGCTGCATCATATATTGTCATTATTTTATTATTCGGTATATATGAAGTATATCCACCAGTTTTTTCTGGAACTAATTTATTTGATAAACGAACATTAGCAAAAGTTCCACGTTCCATAATCTGATAATTACCTCTTCTTGATCCATAGGAATTAAAATCAATTTCATTAAACCCTTTATCAACTAAAAAACTACCAGCAGGAGAATTTTTCTTGAAGGATCCTGCTGGAGATATATGGTCAGTAGTGACACTGTCACCTAAAATTACAAGTGGGTAAGCATTATCTATTATATTGAATTTTTTTTCATTATTATAAACAGTCTCAAAAAATGGAGATGGTTGTATGTAAGTTGATTTTTCTTCCCAATTAAAATAATCAGATTCATCAATTTTAATAGCTTTCCAATTTTCATCACCTTCAAATACTCTTTTATAAGAATTCGCAAACATGTCGCTTGTAATTGTCTCTTTTATAATAGATGTGATTTGATCTGAATCTGGCCAAATATCATCCAAATAAACATTTTTTCCGTTTTTATCTTTTCCTAGTGGTTCAGAAGTAATATCAACATTTATTCTTCCCAACAATGAATATGCTATTACCAATATAGGCGATGCTAAGAAATTCATTTTTATTTCAGGATGTATACGGCCTTCAAAATTTCTATTTCCAGACAATATTGAGCTAGCAATTAGATTATGTTTTTCAATTGCTTCCGTATATTCTTTTTTTAAAGGACCAGAATTTCCAATACATGTTGTGCATCCATAGCCAACAACATTAAAACCTAATAAATCAAAGTATTTAAGCAGTCCTGATTTTTTTAAATAATTAGTAACAACTTTAGATCCAGGAGCTAATGATGTTTTAACCCAACTTGGCACTTTCAAACCTCTTTCAACTGCTTTCTTAGCAAGAAGTCCTGCTCCTATTATTACATTTGGATTTGATGTATTAGTACAACTTGTAATTGCGGCAATTAAAATTGCACCATTATCAATTAATGATTTTTCTTGTGTTTTCCCATTTGTTTGTTGTTTAATTTCATTGTTGACCAGTTCTTTTACATCAGTTAAATTTACTCTATCTTGTGGTCTTTTTGGTCCAGAAATACATGCATTAATCTTAGAGATATCTAAATCGATAACGTCTGAATAAATTATTTTATTTTCATTATTCATAAATAAACCAACTCTTTTAGAATATTTCTCAACTAACTCAATATGTTCTTTGCTTTTTCCTGTAATTTTTAGATAATCAAGTGTCAAACTATCAATTGGAAAATAACCGCACGTTGCACCATATTCAGGTGCCATATTTGCAATGGTACATCTATCTGCTATTGATAAATTTTGTAATCCATCACCAAAGAATTCTACAAATTTACCAACGACATTTTTCTTCCTTAATATTTCAACAATTGTTAATACTAAATCAGTTGCAGTAATAGCCTTTTTGAGTTTGCCAGTTATTCTGAAACCTATTACTTCTGGTAAAAGCATTGGGATTGGTTGCCCCAGCATTGCAGCTTCAGCTTCTATACCTCCAACCCCCCAACCTAGAACACCAAGACCGTTTACCATAGTTGTGTGGGAATCCGTCCCGACAACAGTATCTGGAAATAAAGAATTATTATTATTGAAAATAACTTGAGATATGTGCTCTATATTAATTTGATGAATTATTCCATTATTTGGCGGAACAATTCTTAAATTTTTAAAAGAGCTTTGCCCCCACTTCAATAATCTATATCTTTCTAAATTTCTTTTATATTCTAATTGAGTATTTAAATCTTTAGCTTTGTCGGTGCCAAAATGATCAACCATAACTGAATGATCAATCACCAAATCCGTTTGGCATTGAGGGTTTATAGATGATGGATCACCACCAAGTTTTTTTATAGCATCACGCATTGAAGCAAGATCTACTATAGCTGGGACACCAGTAAAATCTTGCATTATTACTCTACTTGGTAAAAAGCTTAATTCTGTTTGATTCTTTATATTACCATTCCAATTAATAAAGTTTTCTACTGTACTATTTAAAGAAGATCCAACATTATTTCTAAGTAGATTTTCTAATAGGACTTTGAGGGAATATGGAAGATGACTAATCTTTAATTTATCAATATCGTGGATAGAAAAACTTTTATTTTGATGAACTAATTTATCAATACAATCCATATTTTCTCCCTATTTGATAATCTCTTTTAAAAATTGGAAATATTCTAACATAAAATAGAAATAAACTTGTAGTTATTTTAAAGGCAACCTCTGTTTAACTCTTTTAAATTTTATACCATAATGATTCTGACTATAATCATTAGTTTTTTCACCTATTAGATTATATCCTTTCTCTATATCTCCAAACGCTTGTGATAATGTATCATCAAGCTTTTTGCTATAATTTAAAGTATAAAGCCTTGGAGGTAATTGATTATCAAGGTTTTTTATCATTAAAATAAATTGTTTATCATCATTTTTATAAATAGATATTAACTTAAATTTTTCAGGTATATCTTCAGAAGTTGGGTAACCTAAATTCTTAAAATATTCTAATTGAATGGCTATAAAAAATAATAGGATCGAAGTAATTAATATTATTTTATTTTTAAAAGCAGTTTGTCTAATAATTAAAAAAATTAAATAACTATAGATAAGAGTTAAAAATAGTATAATGAATATAACATTGGATAACATATCTAATAACCTTTAAGCTCATAAGGGGTGAGGATTTTTTTCTGAGTTGGGCGAGAATTAAAGTTACCTAATTCATCTAAAAAAAATCTAGCCACTGTTATTTCAGCATCCTTTCCTGACAAGATTAGATCATCAAAAAATACTAGTTTTAAAGTTGGATTAACCCTTTCAATTTTTACTTTAACATCTACTGGTAAATTACTTTTATTTTCATATAAATATAAATTAACAATATATTCTCCAGGAATAATTCCTCTTAATGTTACAACCTCTCTATTGAGAGGGTATATAACTTCTTTATTATTAATTAATACTTTATCATTTATTATGCCTTGATCATCTCTGTCAAGATGAAGCCATCCAGCATCTTTTTTTAAATATGAAACAATTTCACCATTAGGATCTTCAACCCAAATATCTACATCATCTGGAAGATTATCATTCCAATCAACACTGATAATATACTCAGCTTTAAGGTTGATATTGCCAAGCTTAGAAATTGGATTAATAAATAATATAGTGATAAAAAATAAAAATGTAAAACCTAAAAGAACATTAAATAAAAGATCAGTGAATGGATCAAAGTTATTGCGTTTATATTTTTTCATTATCAAAGTTTTTAATTAAAAATGGATAAAGTTCAATAATTTCATTTATCATATTTAAAATATTTAATAAATTATCTTCTAAATATTTATATTGTAGTGACAAAAGAATAGATGTAATTAATCCAGATAAAGTTGTATATAATGCAACTTTCATACCGCCACTCATTTGTTGCAATAAATTTTGCATCATAGTTAAATCAAAATTTTCTATCAATGTTACTGAATTGAGCATTAAAATAAACCCAATAACAGTACCAACTAATCCTAGCTTTAATAAAAAATCTGAAATAAACCAGCCGGTCTCTAATATTTTTGTAAATTTATATTCAAAAATAGTTATTAATTCTTTTTTTGATGATTCGGATGGACTTTCATTATTCATAAATGTATTAAGGTTCTTAAAGTGATTATAGATGATGGTAAGAAAAGGATTATTGGTTGAATTAAAGCTAACTAATTGTGATTTATTAAACTTTTCCGTGCTAATACATTCATCTTTGAAAATTAAACAAGCCTGGTGAGTTTTTCTTAATTTATAAAGAATATATCCCACATGCCCAGTAAATAATATAAAAATGATAATTATAATTGGTGAGATGAAACTAACATCATTTTCTATCAAATCATTTATAAAACCAAATTTATAGAAAATAATTAAAAATATTGTGAGTGCAACAATAAAAAGAAGCCATCTTATAAAGATAAAATCACTTTCTCTCTTATCTATCATTTTTATATAAGTTTCTTTGGATCTAATAATTTTACAAGTTGTGATCTTGATAAATTTGTCATCTGTTCTGCTATATCTATTATTGATTTATTAGTCTTATATGCTTCTTTTACAATCTTAGCTGCAAGATCATAACCAACAACTTCATTGAGTTTGGTTGCAACAATAGGGTTTCTTTCTAAACTCTTTCTGATATTTTCCTCATTAGCTTTAAATCCTTGTATTGTTGAAGCCAATGATAAGCATGAGTCAGTAACTATTTCAAAAGATTCTATGATGTTGTGAGCAATTATGGGCAACATAGTATTTAGCTGGAAATTGCTCGACATACAAGCCGAAGTAATTGAATTGTTATTGCCTAGCACTCTTGTCATAGCCATAAGTATTGCTTCCGGCATAACTGGATTAATTTTGCCTGGCATTATACTGCTTCCAGGTTGAAGTGGTTTAAGAGTAATTTCTGCTAAACCCGATGTAGGTCCACTATTCATCCATCGGAGATCATTACAAATTTTTGTAATAGAAGATGAGATTCTTACTAATGATGCGCTCATAGTTAAAATATGATCCTGAGATGATATCATCTGACCTTTTTCAGATAGAGGTCTAAATTTTATTTTTAAATTTTTATAAATCTTATTTAATTCAATGCATACTTTTTTATCAAATCCTTTGGGTGCGTTTAATCCTGTTCCAATTGCAGTTCCACCGATAGGAATGGATAGTATTTCATCACGAGCAGTATCCATGGTTGAATATGCAGCCTGTAATAACTGTCTCCAAATTTCAATTTCTTGACCAAAGGAGATTGGAACTGCATCCATAAGATGAGTGCGTCCAGATTTAACAATTTTCTTTAAGTCATTAGATTTTTTTTCCAAAACATAATCTAGATAACCCATGCTATCAACAAGTTCTGCTTCAGCTCTCACACAACTAATATTTATTGTTGTTGGTATAACATCATTAGAGCTTTGTGATTTGTTTATATCATCATTTGGATGAACTTTTTGTTTAAGCTTCTTTGAAACTAAATTTGCTAAAACTTCGTTCATATTCATATTAATGCTTGTTCCAGAACCTGTTTGATATAATGGTGCTGGAAAATGTTCATAATAATCAGCTATATTATTATTAATTTGTGATGCGCATTCATGTATTGCAGATGATAGTTTCTTATTAATAATATTTGATTTGTAGTTGGCAATTGCACAAGCACCTTTTAGCATTGCTAAAGATTGAATGAAGCTTGGATAAAACCAATCATTGCCTATCTGGAAATTATCAACAGCTCTCTGGGTTTGAGCGCCATACAAAGCATCTTTCGGAACTTTTACCTTACCTAAAGAATCTTCTTCAATTCTATATGTAATTTTCTTTTTCATGAGAACATTTGCTAGTCTTATAACATAAATGCTTTATTTATGCTATAATAACATCTTTAGGGTAAATATTAAGTATGAAAAAATATGATTTACTCTCGATCTCGCCGATAGATGGTAGGTATTTTGAAGTTTGTCATGGTATGGCAGAACATTTTTCAGAGTACGCATTAATTAAAAATAGAGTTCTAGTAGAAGTAAAGTGGCTATTATTCCTATCTAATCAAAAAGAAATTAGGAGTATTCCAATACTTAATACTGTATCAAAAAACTTTCTCTTAAAAATACATGATGGTTTTACTATTAAGGATGCAGAAAAAATTAAAAAGCTTGAATCAACAACCAAGCATGATGTTAAAGCAGTTGAATACTTTATTAAAAGTAAAATAAAGAAGCACCCTATCTTAAAAAAATATATTGAACACGTTCATATTTGCTGTACTTCAGAAGATATAAATAATTTATCGTATGCGATGATGATTAATCAAGGAAGATTGCTTCTTAAAAAGAAAATGGATTCATTAAATAAATTAATTTTAAGCTATGTTAAAAAATATTCAAAAAATGTAATGATTTCCCATACTCATGGTCAAATTGCAACACCTACAACTATGGGAAAAGAGTTTCTTAATTTTTATTCTAGACTATCGCTCCTATCAATTGAATTATCAGATATAAATATTTTTGGAAAATTTAATGGAGCAACTGGAAATTATTCTTCACACTCTATTGCATTTCCAAATGTTAATTGGCCAAAAGTAAATAAAAGATTTATAGAATCACTAGGTATAAAAGAAAATAAATATACTACCCAAATAGAACCACATGATTACATTTGTAGTATCTCTAACAAATTATCACATTATAATTCTATTCTAATAGGGTTGTCTCAAGATATTTGGTTCTATATCTCTAAAAACTATTTTGTTCAAAAAAATGTAAAAGGAGAAATAGGGTCCTCAACTATGCCTCATAAAATTAATCCTATTAATTTTGAAAATGCAGAAGGCAATCTTGGAATTACTAATAGCCTGCTTAGATTCTTTTCAGAAAAACTTGTAATATCTAGACTGCAGCGAGACTTATCTGACTCTACTGTTCTTAGAAATATTGGGCTGGCATTTAGTTATTCATATCTTGCTTATGACAATATGATTGTTGGTTTAAAAAAAATATCTCTAAACAATGATATTCTTGATAAAGATCTTTCAAATTCCTGGGAAATACTTGCTGAACCAATTCAAATGATAGCAAGAAAATATAACATCACTAACTCCTATGAAATTTTAAAAAAAGAAACCAGGGGTAAACAAGTCACCCAAGATGTCATTGCGAAAATAATTAATGTATTAGATATTCCATTAAGTGAAAAAAAATTATTGTTATCACTAACGCCAAAAAAATATATTGGTTTTTCAATAAAATTATGTAATGACTTCAAATGACAATGATATTTATCTAGTATTTATTGAAATTGAAGAAATTCTTGATAATTTCAACATAGAATATGAATCATTAGATAACAGAATTGAGTTCTTTACTGCAAATTCTACTCAAATCATAGTTGCTGTCGATAATGGGAATATAATAGTTTTTCGAGAAGATAAAAGTCGTATTTTTACTTTGAATTCAAGTAAGATTGAACTTTTTAAATTTATTAAAAAATGTATTGAATCCTAAATTACTTCTTAGGTTTCATCAATGGAAATAGAAGAACATCTCTTATAGATGATGAGTTTGTTAGAATCATGATTAATCTATCTATTCCAATGCCAGCGCCTGCTGCAGGTGGCATTCCATATTCTAGCGCTGTTATAAAATCCTTATCATAGGACATTTTTTCATCATTGGTAGACTCAGCTTGTCTTGTAAATCTAAGTGATTGTTCATATGGATTATTGAGTTCAGAAAAACCATTTGCAACTTCTCTTCCTGCGATAAATAATTCAAATCTCTCAGCAATTCCTTGATCATTATCAAAACTTCTCGCAAGAGGAGATACATCAGTTGGATAATGTGTAACAAAAGTTGGATTAATTAATTCCTTTTCTACAGTTTTTTCAAATATATCTAAATGTGTATGGAATAATGATTTATCGTCAGTAATTGATATATCAGATTTTTTTGCATAATCATTTAAAAATTTTAGATCACTAATATTTTCTGAATTTATTTCTTTATTATATTGAAACAATGCATCATAAAATTTAATTCTTTTAAATGGCACATTAGTATCAATTGTGACATTTTGGTATTCAAAAGAATCTTTAATTTCAATCCTCTTTTTTATATCAGTAAACATCTTTTCAATTAAATCCATTAAATACACATAATCTTGATAGGCACTATAAAATTCTATCATTGTAAATTCCGGATTATGTTTTACTGACAGACCTTCATTTCTAAAGCTACGATTTATTTCAAAAACTTTTTCAAATCCACCTATAATACATCTTTTTAAAAACAACTCTGGAGCAACTCTGAGATAAAGATCCATATCAAGAGTATTATGGTAAGTAGCAAAAGGTTTAGCTGTTGCTCCTCCAGGAATAATATGCATCATGGGTGTTTCTATTTCTAAAAAATCATTTGATATAAAAAAGTCTCGTATAGATGAGATTATTTTAGTTCTTTTCTTAAAAAGATTCTTAGTATCATGATTAGTCATTAAGTCTAAATATCTTTGCCTATATTTAATTTCTATATCTGAAATTCCATGGAATTTTTCTGGCAAAGGCCTCAATGATTTAGCAAGTAATGTAATTTCTAAAACATTAACTGTTAACTCATTTGTTTTGGTTTTGAATAGTGTCCCTTTGACACCAGCTATATCACCAAGATCTAGGTCAGGTATAATCTCTTTACTTTCTTCAGGAAGAGATTTCTTTTGAAGATAAATTTGAATTTTTCCAGATTCATCATGTAAATCAGCAAATGTCGAATTTCCCATTTCTCTAATCATTAATAATCTTCCAGCTATGGAAACAGAGACATTTTTATTCTTCAAATCATCTTTTTCTATATCTTTGTATTTTTCAACAAGCAAAATACTGTCATCAGTTTTTTTGAATGTATTTGGGTATGGGTTAAATTTTTCCTTTATTCTGTCTAGTTTTTTCTTACGTTCAAGAATTAGTTTGTTATCATCTTCCATTTTATAATCCAGCTTTTAAACTCTCTTCAATAAATTGATCTAATTCTCCATCTAGGACAGCTTGAGTATTTCCAGTTTCATATTTTGTTCTCAAGTCTTTGACTCTTGAATCATCTAGTATATATGATCTAATCTGACTGCCCCATCCAATATCAGATTTTTCTGATTCAATTTGATTCTTAACGGCATTTTGTTTTTCTATTTCATATAAATATAGTTTAGCACGTAGTTGCTTTAATGCGCTTTCTTTGTTTTTATGTTGAGAGCGACTATTTTGACATTGAACTACAATGTTTGTCGGTAGGTGTGTGATTCTGACAGCTGATTCAGTTGTATTAACATGCTGTCCTCCCGCTCCACTAGCTCTATAAACATCAATGCGTATGTCTGCTGGGTTTATTTCAATATTTAAATCATCTTCAATCTGTGGATATACAAAAATTGATGCAAAGGATGTGTGCCTACGATTTCCAGAATCAAATGGTGATTTTCTTACTAATCTATGTATTCCTGTTTCTGTTCTCAGCCAACCATATACATAATCACCATGGATTTTAATTGTTACACTTTTATAGCCTGCGATCTCTCCTTCTGATGCTTCAATTATCTCTGTAGTAAAATTATGTGTTTCACACCATTTTAAATACATTCTCATCAACATTGAGACCCAGTCTTGGGCTTCTGTTCCACCAGAACCAGATTGAATATCTAGGTAAGCGTCATATGAGTCATGCTCATTTTTAAACATTTGTTTAAATTCAATTGCATACAAAAGTTTATCTGCATTGGCTATTAAATCTTTCATCTCTCTAACTAGATCTATATTTTTTTCAATCAAATTATCCTTGAGCAATGAATTCAATGTATATTGTGCCATTTCTACGTCATTATTAATTTTTTGCATTTCTGAATAGGAGGATTTCAGGCTTTTATGTTCTTTTTGAATTGAGGCAAGTTTTTTTCTATTTTTCCATACTTTTTCATCTTCTAATTGCGCCTCCAAAGTAGTTATTTTAGATACAAGGTTATCGTAGTCAAACTAACCTCCTGAGCTCTGTAAATTTTTTTTCAAGCTCTTTTGCCTTATTTAAAATATCCAATATATCATCTCTATTCATTACTATTTTTATCCTCAAATGAATTTAATCTTTCAAGCCATTTTATTTGATATTTTTTTAGTTCATCCAACGAAACTGTATTTTCCTCATGATCACCATTCCTCATGCATAGGAAAATCATTATGCTATCAATTTTTGTTTTATATTGCCAATCATGAGCTAATGTATATGCAGCCAATTGCAGAAAATACTCATCAATTTCTTCTTGTGTTTTTTTTCTATATGACGACTTATAGTCCACTAAAATAATATTTTTATTCATTACTCCAATAAGGTCTATAGTGCCAGCATATCTATTTTTATAATGGACAGAGGCTTCGGTACCCCAAATTTCATCAATATTATTAATACAATGTTCAATTATAATTTTAGCTAGGCTTTCAGCTATAAGAAAATTTTTATCGGTTTGTTGAAGAATTGTTTCGCTAGAAATATAATCATCTAAATATTTATGCATCAAATTTCCTATTCTCATTGCATCTAAACTAGAATGGCTTATTTTTTTATGTTCAGTTAAAGAATTTGGTTTGGTTGAATTTAGAATAGAAGTCACGCTTGGGACAAATTCATTAGCCTCTATTTCATAATATCTAACACCATCAATTTTATTTATATTATAATTTTTATAATTATATTTCGATTTATAGGTTTCAATCATTCTAAAACTATCTTTTTAAAATAGATAAAATTTTTTCTAGGTCTGCTGATAATTGGTCGAGAATTTGTCGATCAAGATAAGAGCTTTTTGCTGCCATAGTTTCATCTAATTTATTTTTTGCCCCTTCTATTGTATATCCCTGTTTGTTTAAAAGTTCGTTAATTTGAGAGACTAACATTAAATCCTTTTGTTGATAATATCTTCTATTCCCTCTTCTTTTTATTGGTTCAAGTTGTTTGAACTCCTGTTCCCAATATCTTAGTACATGAGATTTTATACCATAGATTTTTGATACCTCTCCAATAGTAAAGTATCTCTTGTTTGGTATATTTATTGATGTATCGTTATTTGTCTCCATCGTAAGCTTCTAATTGAGATTTTAGTTTTAGTCCTGACTTAAATGTAACCACTCTTCGTTCACTAATAGTCACTTCTTCCCCTGTTTTTGGGTTTCTCCCAGGTCTTGGTTTTTTATTTCTCAAAACAAAATTACCAAAACCAGAAAATTTAATATCTTCGCCTTTTTCAAGACTAGATTTAATTATTTCAAAAAACTGTTCAACAAATTCTTTTGCTTCCCTTTTGTTTAATCCAACTTCAGCATGTATGGTTTCTATTAGGGAATTTTTTGTAATTGTCATCTAAGCTCTCAATTTTGCATTGAATTCCTTTTGTAATAATTTAAGTACCTTATTCATTACAAAATTTACATCTGTATCTACAAGCGTTGAATTTTTATTTTGAAACATGAATTCAAGAGAGATGCTTTTTTTAGTTTCATCAAATTTACGATCATAGAAAACATCATTAATTTTAATATTTATCAGGTATTTATAACCTTGTTTTATTATAATATCTATTATATCGTTTCCTGGGATTTTATCATCAATTAAAATCGTTAAATCTCTACGGATTTTTGGAAACTGAGATATTTGGGTATATTTTATATTTTCAGGGAAAATTTCCTGATTCAGTGCAATTTCAAAGGCATAGATTTTATTTTCTACAGATTCTGTTTTACATAGTAAATTGGAAACTTCTCCACAGAAACCTATTTGTTTATTATTCAGGTTTATACTTGCTTGGACTTCAGTATCGAAGAATTTAGATTTAGTGGCTTTTTTAAAAATAATTGTTGGTAATATAGATATCAAATCACCTTTCAAATCGTAGAAGTCCAAGGTAGTTGAATCTAGCTTTAGGGATGCCTCTGAACTTTGTCCAGAAATTAAACCTGCAATATTATTAGTCTCAACTATTTTACCTTTGCTGTCTCTCTGATAAATGTTACCTATTTCAAAAATCTTTACGTTATTATGCTGTCTGTTTGAATTATATTGATATGTCTTCACTAAACTTGGTATTAGTGAAGTACGCATTTCCGCTTTATCTTCAGAAATTGGGTTTTGTATTATATTTATCGATTGTTTCGAAACAAATTTTTCTTGATACTCTTTTGGTAAGAAACTATACGATTTTATTTCATTATATCCTCTAGAAACTAATGATGGAATAATTTTTCTTGAAGTGCATATTATGGGTTTAATCTTGCTATCAATATGTTTTGACAAAGTAGTTTGAGGCTTGAATTCATCAAATCCAATTATTCGAGCTAGTTCTTCAAGTAAATCATACTCGTTACTAATATCAAATCGATAGGTTGGTACCGTTATAGTAAATTTATCTTTTGATTGATTACTATTAAAGCCTAAAAACTTAAAGATATTTTTTATTTCAGAATTACTAATTTTTTTACCCAGTATTCTATTGACTTGTTTTGTATTAAAATTAATCTTTCTTTTCCTAGATTTATTAAATGATTTATCTGAATGATTGCAGATCTTTATGTCTTGATAAGTAGTAAATTTATTTATTAGATACAAAATTCTTAAAAGTGTATATTCATGAGTAGATGGATCTACTCCTCTTTCAAACCTATAAGAAGAATCTGTCTGGACTCTATATTCTTTGGAAGTTGCTCTAATAAGTTCAGGTAAAAAATGAGCACATTCAATAATTATATTTTTTGATGCTGTATTAACCGAAGAATCTATAGATCCAATAATGCCGGCTATCGCTTGAATTGTAGTATTGTCACTGATGACGGGTGTATCTTGTTTTAAAGTATACTTTTTATCGTTCAAAGCAATTATTTTTTCATTTTTTTTACTAAATCTAACTGTTAGCTTTCCATTCAAAGTATCACTATCGAATGCATGGAATGGTTGTCCCAACTCAATCATTACATAATTTAATATATCAACTATTAGATTTATAGAAGTAATTCCGCAGCTCTTTAGTCTATTCTTTATTAAGATTGGGGTTTTAATTTTATTATTAATACCATTGATTTGGAGGCATGTATAGATAGGTGATATTTTTTTATCAACTGATTTAATAATATTGTTAGACTTTTGAATTTTTGTGTTGGCAGTTTTTAGAGTCAAAGTGTTTTGTCTGTATGCTGTTGACAAATCTCTTGCAATTCCAGAAATAGATAAACAGTCTGGTCTATTTGGGGTAATATCTATATCAATAATAGATCCTAATTTAGATTTTTTAAAATTAGATACTTCAAGCCCAATAGAAGTTAATTTATCACACAATTTTGTGCTTGATGGGATTTTAGGCAGTACTTCTTTTAACCACTCAACATTTAATTTCATTATCTTATATCACTAAATTGAGACAAAAAAGTTATGTCATTTTCAAAAAATACTTTCAAATCAGTAATTCCAAACTTAAGCATAGCTAATCTTTCAACCCCTATGCCAAAGGCATATCCTGAGTATTTTTTGTGATTAATGCCTACATTTGTAAGTACATTTGGGTGAACCATTCCACATCCTAAAACCTCTAGCCATTTGCCTTTGAATTTAATATCAATTTCAGCAGAAGGTTCTGTAAATGGAAAATAAGAAGGTCTAAACCTAATTTCCATTTTTTCATTATTAAAGAACTCTTGTAAAAATTTAATTAACAAACCTTTGAGATGACAAAAGTTAACGTTTCTATCAACATATAATCCTTCAACTTGGTGAAACATTGGAGAATGAGTTGGATCAGAGTCACATCTGTAAACTTTACCTGGAGTCATGATTTTGATTGGAGGTTTCTCATTCAACATTGTGTGGATTTGAACAGATGATGTATGAGTCCTAAGAAGCATTTTGTCATTTAAATAAAAGGTATCATGCATATCACGAGCTGGATGATTTTTTGGAATATTGAGAGCTTCAAAGTTAAAAAAGTCATTTTCAATTTCTGGTCCATCTACTGAAATGAAACCATAATGAGCTAAAATAGTTTCGATTGATTCAAGTGTTAGGCTTATAGGATGTCGTGAACCATGTCCAATATTCTTCCCTGGTAAAGTAACATCGAAAAAATTAGATGCAGTGGTTAAAGATTTTTTATTTTTAGATTGAAGGATTGCATCATCAATTAAAGAAGATATTTCGGTCTTGACTGAGTTGAGGTCTTGCCCAATATTTTTTCTGTCTTCTACTTTTAGTTCTTTAATCTTATTAAATTCTAGGGTTACTTTTCCTTTTTTTCCTAAATAATTTGATTTAAGTAATATTAAATCATTATAAGAATTACATTCCTCTAATTTATTTTTAAATTCTGTGATTAAAAAAGAAAATTTTTTACTCAGAGGTGCCAATGTATTAGTGTTCTTTTGTTAGTGACTTTATGAGCGCTGTAAAATTTTGAGCATTATTCATTGCTAAATCTGCAAGCATTTTTCGATTGAGTGTTATGTTTGATTTTTTTAGACTATTGATTAGTTGACTATACGACATATTATTCTGTCTAGCAGCAGCATTTATTTTAGAAATCCATAATGAACGAAATTGTCTTTTCTTTTGTTTTCTATCTCGATAAGCATATTGTCCAGCTTTAATTACAGCTTGCTTCGCGACCCTAAATACCCTGCTTCTTGCTCCTCTATACCCTTTAGCAAGTTTAAGTATTTTTTTATGTTTTGAATGTGCAACTACTCCGCGTTTTACTCTAGCCATAACTCTCTCATTTAATAAGGCAACATTCTTTTAACTAATGCTTTGTCTGCTTTGCTGATGACGGCATCGTCTCTAAGATGTCTTTTTCGTTTAGTACTTTTTTTTGTGAGTATATGCCTGCGATGAGATTGCGCTCTCTTGATTCCTCCAGAAGGTGCTTTTGTAAATCTCTTTGCTGCGCCTCTATTACTCTTCATTTTCGGCATACTTTTTCCTCTTATTTATGCAAGCGCTAAGTATACTAGATTTATTTCTTTGGCGCTATAACCATTACCATTTGCCGGCCTTCAAAGGATGGTATTTGCTCAACTATACCATAATTTTCTAGATCCTTTTGTATTCTGTCCAAAAAATCTCTTCCAATGACCTGGTGAGCAATCTCTCTTCCTCGAAAACGCATGGTTATTTTAGCTTTATCGCCACTTCCCAGAAATTTTATCAAACTCTTTAATTTAACTTGGTAATCAGCCTCCTCTGTATTAGGCCTAAATTTTACTTCCTTGACGTGCGTTTGTTTTTGTTTTTTCTTTGCTGAATGAGCTTTTTTTGATTGCTCAAATTTAAATTTACCATAATCCATTATCCTGCAGACAGGCGGTTTTTCATTTGGGACAATTTCTACAAGATCTAAATCTTCCTCTTCAGCCATTGCTAAAGCTTTTTTTGTTTCAACAACGCCCACTTGTTTTCCATCAGATGATATCAGCCGAATTTCTGTAGCAAAAATTCTAGCATTCATCCTTAATCTTTTAGTGTTCGATATAACTCTTCTCCTATTTTAATAATCTAGATTTATTAGCAACCAATTCTTTTATATTGCTAATAAAATCTTCTATTTTAATAGAACCTAAATCTTCACCAGATCTGGTTCTGATCGATACCTCATTCTTTGAGGCTTCCCTATCACCTATTATAACTAAATAAGGAATCCTTTTAAGGGTATGTTCTCTAATTTTATAGCTAATTTTCTCATTCCTTAAATCCATAATGGGCCTAAATGAATGAGTTTCTAGTAATTTAAGCAAATCTGTACAAGGCTTTTCTTGTTTTTCAGTTATATTCATAATGACCATTTGAGTTGGCGCTAACCATAGAGGTAAGTCCCCTGCGTATTCTTCTAGCAAGATACCAACAAACCTTTCTAGAGAGCCTAAGATAGCTCTATGTATCATGACAGGATTTTCCTTATCTCCTTTTTCATTAACAAAATATGCATCTAATCTAGTTGGCATGGAAAAGTCTAGTTGTATTGTTCCAAGTTGCCATATTCTTCCAATCGAATCCTTCAGAGAAAAATCTATTTTTGGCCCATAAAATGCACCATCTCCGTCATTTAAAGACCAATCAATTTTTTGACTATCAAGAGCTTGTTTAAGAGATTCTTCAGATTTATCCCATATTGACTCATCTCCCACTCTAAGTTTTGGTCTTGTAGACAGCTCTACTTTTATATTAGAAAAGCCAAAGTCTTCATATATCTGATAAATATTTTCTATTTGATTTTGTATTTCTTTTTCAATTTGATTTGTAGTACAAAAAATATGTGCATCATCTTGTGTGAATGCTCTGATTCTCATTAATCCATGTAAAGTTCCTGAAGGTTCATTCCTATGTACAAGTCCAAATTCAGCCAGTTTAATTGGAAGATCTTTATAGCTTTTAATTCCTTGATTAAAAATTTGTATATGTCCTGGGCAACTCATTGGTTTTATAGCATATTCACGATTTTCGGAACTTACATCATAAATAAGATCTGAAAATTTATCTAGATGCCCAGATTTTTTCCAAAGACTCTTATCAAGAATCTGCGGCGTATTGATAATTTGATAATTATTTTTAACTAAAAAATTTGTTATATATTGTTTAATTAAATTAAATATAGTCCAGCCTTGGTGATGCCAAAAAACCATACCAGGTGATTCTTCTTGAAAATGAAATAAATCAAGTTTTTTTCCAAGTCTTCTGTGATCCCTTTTTTCTGCTTCCTCAATTTGATGCAAGTATGTATCAAGGGCTTTCTTATCATTCCAAGCCGTTCCATATATACGCTGAAGAGCTTGATTTTTTGAATCACCTTTCCAATAGGATCCAGATACTTTGGTGAGTTTAAAAGCCTTTAAATGCTTTGTATTAGTTAGATGCGGACCTCTACACATATCTATATATTCTTCATGATGATAAATAGCAATAATCTCATTATCTGGGATTTCATCAATTAATTTTAATTTATAGTCCTCTTTACGTTTTTTAAAGACTTCAATCGCTTTAGATTTGTCCACAACTTCACGTTCAACTTTATATTTCTTTGAGGCTAATTTTTTCATTAAAGATTCAATCTTATCAAGTTCTTTTTCAGAAATAGTTTTTTTAGAATAAATATCATAATAAAATCCATTTTCAATTACTGGTCCAATTACCATCTTTATATCAGGATAAAGTTGTTTGATTGCATGACCAAAAACATGAGCACAAGTATGCCTAATAATTTCCAAACCTTCTTGATCTGTATTTTTGATTAGTTTAATTGTGCAATTTTTATCAATTGAGTAGCTTAAATCAACAAGCTCATTATCTATTTTAGCTGCAACAATATCATCAATTTTAAAGCTTGAATCTATTACATCTTCTATAGATTGATTTACTTCAATTGAGATATTTTTATTTTCTATACTTATTTCTAACATAATATAATCTTCTTAGGCACGATTGGGTTCGAACCAACGACCTCCACCATGTCAAGGTGGCGCTCTAACCAGCTGAGCTACGCGCCTAAATTATGTAAAAATTAACACGGCGATAAATCTTTCTCAAGCTGTTTTATTTTTATAAAATTATTTAACCTCTCTCATTAATATTTTTCTTTTTTATTTTTTGGCATATCCAAAAAGCTTTCTTGTAGAGATGTGATTTGATCTCTTAATTCTGCTGCTTTTTCAAACTCTAAATCTTTGGCGCACTCAAACATCTGGTTCTCTAACTTTTTAATAATTACATGTACATTTGATTCTTTGACTTTTGGAAATCTTTTTTTAACTTCCGAAATATGTGTAACTTTATCCATAGTAGCTTTTGATAAATAAATATCTTCATCAAGATATTCTTTGATTGCCTTTTTTATCCCCTTTGGTTTGATATTATTCAATTTATTAAACTCAACTTGTATTTCTCTCCTCCTGTCAGTTTCATCAATTGCTTTTTTCATTGAACCAGTTAATTCATCTCCATATAGAATAACCCTTCCTTTTATATTTCTAGCAGCTCTTCCAATAGTTTGTATCAAAGACCTTTCAGATCTCAAAAAACCTTCTTTGTCTGCATCTAATATAGCTACCAGTTCCACTTCTGGTAAATCTAATCCTTCTCGTAATAGATTAATACCAACTAGAACATCAAATTCACCCTGTCTTAAGCCCCTTATTATTTCAACCCTATCAATTGTAGTTATGTCTGAATGTAAGTATCTGACTCTTATATTAAAACCTTCAAGATAATCAGTTAAATTCTCAGCCATTTTTTTTGTCAGTGTTGTAATTAACACTCTATTATTATTTTTGACTACCTTGTTTATTTCAGACAAAACATCCTCTACCTGATTAGAGGATGGTCTTACTTCAACATGCGGATCAATTAATCCTGTTGGACGTATAACCTGTTCAACTATATGTGTTGAATTATCTATTTCATAAGGTCCTGGCGTTGCGGAAACATAAAGCGTTTGAAATTTATATTTTTCAAACTCACCAAACTGTAAAGGTCTGTTATCTAATGCTGAAGGCAATCTAAATCCATATTCAACTAAAGTTTCCTTTCTTGATTTATCTCCTCTATACATACCACCAAGCTGTGGAACAGTTACATGGCTTTCATCTATTATTATCATGCCATCTTTCGGCATATAGTCTAGCAAGCATGGCGGAGGACAACCTGCGCCTCTTCCGCAAATATATCTTGAGTAATTTTCAATACCAGAACAATAACCCATTTCTTGTATCATTTCTAAGTCAAAATTGGTTCTCTCTTTTAGTCTTTGCAACTCTAATAATTTATTTTCCTTTCTTAGGAATTTTAATCTATCCTCTAATTCTTTTTTAATTTCTATAATGGCATTATCCAAAATTTCTTTTGGTGTAACATAATGTGTTTTAGGATAAATTGTACATCTCTTTATTTTTTTTAAAATCTCTCCTGTTAATGGATCAAAGGTATAGAGATTTTCAATCTCATCTCCGCATAGCTCAGCTCTTATCGCTTCTCTTTCAGAATCAGCTGGAAAAATATCTATAATCTCACCTCTAACCTGATAAGTTCCTCTTCTGAGCTCTAAATCATTTCTCGCGTATTGTAATTCACTGAGTCTTCTTAAAATTTTTCTCTGATCTATAATGTCTCCAATTACCATATGCAAAATCATTTTAAAATAAGTGTTTGGGTCGCCTAAACCATAAATAGCTGACACTGTTCCAATAACAATCGCATCATTTCTCTCAAATAGAGATTTTGTAGCAGACAATCTCATCTGCTCTATATGTTCATTCAATGAAGCATCTTTCTCTATATATGTATCAGAAACAGGGACGTATGCTTCTGGTTGATAATAATCATAATATGAAACAAAATACTCAACTGAGTTCTTTGGGAAAAAATCTCTCATTTCAGTATATAATTGAGCCGCTAATGTCTTATTAGGAGCAATTATGAGAGTCGTTTTGTTGGTCTTTTCAATCAGATGCGCCATAGTAAAAGTTTTTCCAGACCCGGTAACTCCCAAAAGAGTCTGGTGAGGAACACCTTTTTGGATACCTTCAAACAACGCATTGATCGCTTTGGGTTGATCGCCAGATGCTTTAAGTTTGGTGCTGAGAATTAATTTCCTCATAAATCATATTTTAACATGAAGTTTACTTAAAAGACCCTTTTTGATAATATCTTATTCAAGGAAACTAAGTTGACAATCTCAAAAAGGATAAAATTAATAAACCCTTCATCTACGATGGCTCTTACCGCAAGAGCAAATGAAATGCGTCAAAAAGGAATGGATGTCATTATTCTTACAGTTGGTGAACCTGACTTTGATACTCCAAACCATATTAAAGAAGCAGCTCATTCTGCTATTGATTCAGGTTCTACTAAATATACTGCTGTAGATGGGACTCCAGCCCTAAAGGAAGCAATAAAATATAAGCTAGAAAATGAAAATGGGTTAATTTATTCTCCAGAACAAATAATTGCATCTAATGGTTGTAAACAGTCTTTATTCAATTTTTTACAGGTTTTCCTTGATGAAGGAGATGAAGTTATAATCCCAACACCTTACTGGGTATCATATGTAGATATGGTTAGATATGCAGGCGGTAAACCAATATTCCTTGAAACTGCATATGACAATAATTTGAATATTGATATTAGTAAATTAAAAAATATTATTACCGATAAAACTAAATTATTTTTATTAAATAGCCCTAATAATCCAAGTGGCAAATACTTCGATTCTCAGACATTGAAGCAAGTCGCAGAGATATTACTTCAGCATAAAAATATTTATGTTGCCACTGATGATATTTATGAACATGTAATCTGGCATAAAGAGAAGTTTCATAACATGCTCAATGTTTGCAGTGAGCTTTCTGATCGCACAATTATTTTTAATGGAATTTCTAAAGCATATGCTATGACTGGTTGGAGAATAGGTTATGCTGCTGGTCCAAAAGAGATTATAAAAGCAATGAAAACTCTACAATCTCAAAGTACATCTTGTCCAAGCTCAGTATCACAAGCGGCTGCTTGCGAAGCGCTAACAAAAAAATGTGAAGAAATTACCACTATGAACTCAGAGTATAAAAAAAGACATGATTTAGTAGTCAATGGCTTAAATAAAATTGAAGGTGTAGATTGCAAGGATACAGATGGAACATTCTATATTTTCCCTTCATTCAAAAATTTAATAAAAAATAACGATAAATTCAAAAATGACAAGGAGCTTGCTGCATACCTTCTAGAAGAAGCTAAGGTTGCAGTTGTTCCAGGAAGCGCATTTGGTTTTGAAGGACATTTAAGAATATCAATTGCACTTGATATGAGTTCGCTTGAAACAGCATTGAAAAGAATGGCAACTTGTTTGTAGATACTCCCCGGGACGGACTCGAACCGCCGACCTGGTGATTAACAGTCACTCGCTCTACCAACTGAGCTACCGGGGAATAAACTAAAACATCATATTATTAATAAGCAAAATCATCAATTACTTTCTAAAATTTTAATGTCTTCAAATATTTCTTAAATGGTTTTTTTACCTCAGAATGATCAAGAGCATATTCAACATTTGCTTTCAAATATCCAATCTTACTGCCACAATCAAATCTCTGGCCTGAAAACTTGTATCCTAAAACTTCATCAGTAGAAAGCAATTTACTGATAGCATCTGTAATTTGAATCTCTTTTCCTAGTGCCGGTTTAGTGTTTTCAATCATTTTAAAAATATTGGGTGTAAAAATATATCGCCCTACTACAGCTAAATTAGATTTTGCAACTGTTGGTTTAGGTTTTTCAACGATAGATTTTATTTCAAAAATATTTTTCTTTTTTGGTAAGCCTTCTATAATGCCATATTTATCAGTATGGCTTTTATGAATTTCTTCAATAGCTAAAATATTCGCATTAAATTTACTTTTAATATTTAACATTTGTTTAATTGTAGGAATTTTTGATTTAATTAAATCATCAGCAAGTATTACTACAAAATCATTGTCTCCTACTATCTCTTTTGCACAATAAATAGCATGACCCAATCCTAATGGACTTTCTTGTCTTACAAAATTACAACATATGTTCTTTGGTATTATTTTTTTTATTATTCTTAAAAGATTTAATTTTTTTTTATTTTTAAGATCTGCCTCTAGTTCTGGTATAGAATCAAAATGATCTATAATTGCATTCTTTGTTCTACCTATAACAAATATTAATTCATTAATACCCGAGGCAATGGCTTCTTCAGCAGCATATTGAATTAATGGTTTATCTACAATTGGCAACATCTCTTTTGGGCTAGCCTTCGTAGCAGGCAAGAATCGTGTTCCTAGACCGGCTACAGGAAACACAGCTTTCTTTATTTTTTTCATAATGGTAATATTATTTTAATAAAAAAATTCAATGACATATGTTATCACAGAAAACTGTATAAAGTGTAAATATACTGATTGTGTTGAAGTATGTCCAGTTGATTGCTTTCATGAAGGTCCGAATTTTTTAGTCATTAATCCAGACGAGTGTATTGATTGCTCTCTGTGTGAACCTGAATGTCCTATAGATGCAATTGTTTCTGATGAAGACATTAAAGACGATGATAAAAAGTTCCTTGAAATTAATGAAAGACTTTCTAAAAAATGGCCGGTTCTTGCTCAAGCAAAAGATGCGCCAGCTGATGCCAAGGAATGGGAAAATAAAAAAAATAAGCTTAAGCTGTTAGAAGAATAATCTAAGCTACGCACCAAAATCACTGTTATCTTCATATACAGGTGCTTGATAGTCCTCAAATCTAGTACATGGCGCTATGAATGTTAGTTGATGTGGGCCGGTATTTCCATTTCGATGTTTAGCAACATTAACTTCAGCTATGTTTCTCGTTTCTGCATTGTTCTTATCGTATACCTCATCACGATAGAGAAACATTACTATATCTGCATCTTGTTCAATAGATCCAGATTCTCTGAGATCTGACAAAAATGGTCTTTTATCATTTCTCTCTTCAACTCTTCTGTTTAGCTGAGAAAGAGCAATCACTGGAATATCTAATTCTTTTGCAAGAGCTTTTAACGATCGTGTGATTTCAGAAACTTCATTTACTCTGTTTTGATCAAAATTACGTGATCTTGTTACGCCCATCAGTTGGAGATAATCAATTATAATCAAATCAACTCCATGTTCTCTTTTCATACGTCTAGCCTTTGCTCTCAAATCCATAGGTGTAATAGATGGGGTTTCATCAACAAAGAAATCGCATTCTTGCATCATAGTAATTGCCGACGTTACAGCCTTAGTATTATCAGATGAAGATTCATAATCTCCTGTTCTTATTCTTTGCATTGAGACGCTGCTAAGAGTTGATAACATTCTTAACGCAATCTGTTGGGCAGACATTTCTAAACTAAAAAAACCTACTTTCTTTTGTTGCTGAAAAACGATATTCAAAGCTACATTCATAGAAAAGGCAGTTTTACCCATAGAAGGTCTTCCAGCTATAACTACTAAATCAGATCTTTGCAACCCACCCAATGTTTCATCTAGTTTTTTATAGCCAGTAAGTAAATAATCTATCTTATTATTATTTTTCTTTTCATATATTAACTCGACCATTTGATTAACAATAGGTCCAATTTTGGTTAACCCATCATTTGCTTTACTATCTCTTGTAATTCCAAAAATTTCAGTTTCTGCTTTATCTAACACATCACTAACGGTTCCTTCATCACTTTGATGAACTTGTTCAATTATTTTAGTGCTAGTATTGATAAGTTTACGCATTACCGATTTCTCTCTTATGATCGCTGCATACGTTTCGATATGTGCAGATGTAGGTAGTTTTTTAACAAGCGTCTTTAAATATTCAACACCTCCAATTTTGTCTAACACCGATTTACTTTTTAAAGCTTCCTCTAAAACTAAAATGTCAATGGCTTGATTACTTAATGCTAGATTTAGCAACTCCTTGAAGATAATCTGATGATTTGACTCATAGAAGTCATTTATATCAATTTTATCAGTAATTTTTTCCCATCCTGTCCCATCCATAATGAGAGCTCCAAGGAAAGCTTGTTCGGCATCAGTTGATTTTGGTACAGATGGTAATTTGGGAGCCATGCTTTATTCTAACTGAAAAAAAGATGACTTCATATATCTCGATGAAGAATTATTATATTTTATGTCTTAGGTAAAACATTGACTTCTTCTTTGACTTCTATAGGTATTTCAATGCTCACCTCAGGGTGAAGGTTGATGTGGGCAGTAAATGCCCCAATGGTTTTGATTGTCCCTAGTGGAAGATTAATTTGTTTTTTTTCTATCTCATGACCTTGTTCATTTATCTTGTCTAAAACATTTTGAAGGGAGATGGATCCAAAAATTTTATCCTCTTCTTGAACCTTAGCCATGAATACTATTGGGTTATCGGAAAAATGCTTTAGCTTTTCTTGTTTTTGTAAAGCAAAATTCTTATTTTTCTCTTCTTCTGCTAATAATTCTTGTTTTTTCTTTTCAACAAACAATATATTTTCTTCTGTTGGCATAACAGCTATTTTTTTAGGTAATAAATAATTTCTTGCGTAACCAGGCTTTACAGATATTTCTGTTCCTATGTCACCTAGTTTATTAATTTTCTGTAGCAGTAGAACTTTCATATCATTTATGATTATCACAATAAGGAAGTAGGGCTAGGTACCTGGCAATTTTAATTGCTTTATTTATTTTTCTTTGTTCTTTTCCTGATAATGAGCCATTTCTTCTTGGATTAATTTTACCTGTTTCAGATAGAAATCTTTTTAAAAAATTTATATTTTTATAATCTATATCCTTCGAGACAAATTTTTCTCTACCATTTATATTTTCTTCGTTTACTTTTTTATTTTCCATATCTAAATCTAATTATCGAGCTTCTTCTTTATTATTTTTTTCTCTGTTCATCATTACAGATGACTCTGTGTACGTTTGTGTACGTTGCAGTATTATATGTCTGAGGATAGAATCATTAAATTTTATAAGACCTGAAATTTCATCTATTACTTCATTGTTGGCTTGTATATTCATCATGATATAGCGAGCTTTATTATTTTTATTAATTTCATAAGCTAACTTTAAATTACCCCAATCTTCAAAACGATCTACTTGGCCGCCTTTTGTAGAAATAATTGTTTTATATTTATCCATAGTTTGTTCGGTCAAACTATCTTGATTAATATCAAACATTAGTACAATTTCATAATTTCTCATTCAATTTATCCTCATTGCGAATACTACTGGACAAAAGTATATTTTTCAAACAATCATTTACCTTTTTTAAAAAATTTAGCTACTTCATGAAGCATTATTCCTGTAGCAACAGAAACATTTAGACACTCTATAGAACCTGTGGTTGGTATTCTATAAACTGCATCACACAATCTCAATAGAGATCTGCTGATACCAGTTCCTTCTGATCCAACAATAATGGCTGAGCCACAATTAAAATTATCTTTTTTGAGAAAACTGATGTTGTTTTTAGCATCATGGTGTGCACCTATAATAAAAATATTATTTTTTTTCAATTTATTCACTACAGTGGCTAAATTATTGCTTTCAAATAGATTCAAACCCTGTAATCCTCCCGATGCTGTTTTGTGTACAAGTGGTGTAATTGGACTGGATTGAGACTTTTTTTTAATTATTAGTGAAACTCCAAAAGCATTTGCAGATCGGATACAGGACCCAAGGTTTCTAGGATCTTGGATAGAATCAAAAATTATAATAAATGGCTTTTTTGAATTCTGAAGATACATCTCTAAATTAAAATCTATCTTTGCTGATGGGCGAACTTCGCAAACAACTCCCTGATGTTTATTAGATAGACAGCTCATAGCTAGTAAGTCTTTATCTGCTTCTATAATTGAAATATTTTTAGATTGTGCAATCTTATGTACCTCTAAAAGGTTTTTATTTTTTGAATCCTTTTTGATTAAAATTTTTATGACTGAATTAGGATTAGATTTTAATAATGCTATACTACTATGTATTCCATAAACACTTTTGCTTATAGATTTATTAAGTTTACTCATCCTTCAAAAATATCATTTACAAATATTATATCTTCTCTAGCTGCACCTGTAGAAATTAAATCTATAGAAATATTTGAAAAATTTTCAATTGTCTCAATATAATTACGTGCATTTTTAGGTAAATCTTGAAGCTTACTAATTCCTTGCGTCGAAGTTTTCCATCCATCTACTTCGAAATATTCAATATTGCTACTCTCATTTTCAGATTCATAGCTTTTAGCTATTTTTATTTTTTCTAGATTATCAAGAACATCTAGTTTTGTTAATGCAATTCCATTTAAATTATTTAGTTGAATAGCTTTATTCAATATTTTTAAATCTAGCCAACCACATCTTCTAGCTCTACCAGTTGTAGCTCCAACTTCTCCACCCCATTCAGCAATTTTTTTTCCTATATCATCTTTAAGTTCTGTCGGGAAAGGACCATTTCCAACTCTAGTCGTGTAAGATTTTGTTATACCTAATGAATAATTTATTTTATTACTACCAACTCCTGTTCCTGTCGTCAGTCCAGGATATGTAGTATTAGATGATGTAACATATGGGTACGTGCCATGATCAATATCTAGCATTGTCCCTTGCGCTCCTTCAAAAATAATATTTGATTTTTTTGTTAGTTCTAAAATAATAGGTGTTACATCTGAAACATATTTTTTTATTTTTTCAAAAATAGGTATTAGCTTATTAACAGTTTCATCTATAGGGACAATTGAAGATTTATAATATTCAGATAATAGGAAGTTATGATAATCCATGGAAGATTTAATTTTTGTGAGTAAAGTTTTTTCATTGAAGAAATCAATAAGTCTTATACCACGTCTAGCTATTTTATCTTCATATGTAGGTCCAATACCACGACCTGTGGTTCCAATAGATTTTTTTCCTAAGAACTCCTCTCTAGCAAGATCAATTGATTGATGGCTTGGTAAAATAACATGGCAAAATTCACTTATGAATAACTTGTTTTCAATGGTGATATTATTAGATTCTAAATCATTCAACTCATTCTGCAACGCCTCAAGGGAAACAACAACGCCATTTCCAATTATAGATTTTACATGGTCTCTCATTATTCCTGATGGAATCAAATGCAAGATTACCTGTTTACCATTAATTAATAATGTATGGCCAGCATTATGTCCTCCTTGAAAACGAATACAACCTGATGCATTTTCAGTTAAAACATCAACTATTTTACCTTTACCTTCATCACCCCAATGAGTACCAACAAGAAATATATTTTTATTCATTCGTTTAAATCAATTCCCTAGTTAATGATAAATCAAAAATATCTTTAAGGTCTAAACTAAAACCTGTTGCTTCACGATATTGAGTCTTATTAGTTTTATAAGCATTATATCTACCTCCTTTTGCAATTTCTTTTCTGAAAGAAGATACATAAGCTGTATATATAATACTAGTTTGATATTCATAACCAACTAATTCACATAAGTCAATTTGAACTGAAATAGATTTTTTATATTGCTTTATTTTAGCAGCAATTTGCCATAAGTCGTTTAGTTCACGTGTAAAATTTATTTTATTTGAAGAGGCAAGTTTTTTAATTTCATTGATAACTTTTATGTCACCAGAAAGCTTTATTAATTCTAATAGAAAATTAATACTCTTTTTATCAAAGCTATTATTTTTACAGAAGCATTTTATCTCACTACTGGATTTCAAATTAATCAAATTAATAAGGATTCGTTTTTGATTCTTATCAATATTAAAATTTTCTAAAAAACTATTTATTAATGATACATCGCCTAACTCTATAATTATTTTCTTTTGTTTTGAAAGCGATATGATTTCAATCATACTTTTGATTATTTCTAAATCAGAAGCTTTGTTATTTTTTCCAAAAATTTCTACGCCTAGTTGGAAAGGATTTTTTCTATCAAAGTCACGGCTGCTTGATCTTAATATATCACCCATATAGGAATATCTTTTTGTACCCTTCCCATTAGTTAATTGATAATCAATTTTACTTACTTGAGGTGTAATATCTGCCCTTATGCCAATTTCGCCACCTGCTTGATGATCTGTAACAGTAAGAGTTTCAATATCCAAATCTGCTGATTTGAGGCTGAGAAGATTATCCAAATTGTCAAATATTGGTGGATTTATATATTCATATTTAAGTTTAGTTAATATTTGTAAAGCCTTTTGTTTGAGAGCCTCAAACTTTTTAGCATCATTAGGCATGAAATATTCCATTCCATCAGGTATAACAAAGTTTTTATTAGTCATAAATATTGATATGCAACAATCCAATATAGAATTAACCCTAGTATAATACTAATTAGTCCTAGAATTCTCAATGTATTATTACTACATTCATTGATGAAAACAAGTAACTTTCGAAAACGTTCGGGGGAAATAAATGGGATTATACCTTCCAAGATTAAAATAATGGCTAATGTCAGGAGAAGTAAATCAAAAGTTATTATTATTTGTTACCTTTTGAGTCTTTAAAGTATTTGAAGAAATCAGAATCTGGCTGTATGATCATAACATCTTCCTTCATATTAAATGAGCTTTTGTAAGCACTGAGACTTCTATAAAATGAATAGAATTCTGGACTTAAATTATATGACTCAGCATAAGTTTCTGCAGATATCGCATCTCCTTCACCTTTTATTTCTTGCGCTTGCTTATATGCCTCTGCAATTATTGTTTCAGATTCTCTCTCTGCGGTAGCAGTTATTCCTTGAGCAGTTTCTTTACCTTTTGATCTAAATGCTTTTGCGACAGTTGCTCTTTCTTTTACCATACGAGCATATACTGAGGCACTTACTTCATCGGGTAGATCTACTTTTTTTAATCTCACATCAACAACAGTAATTCCAAGCGATTGAGCAACTTGATTTGCTGATACTTTTACTGAATTCATTATTTGAACTCTATCTCCTGAAACTACATCATTTATTGTTCTCTTACTGAATTCACTTTTTGTCAAATCATTAATAATTTGTGACAGACGATTTAACCCTATTCTTTCATCGCCCTTGGAGGCTCTGAAAAAATTCTCAGGTCCAGATATTCTCCATTTAACAAATGAATCTACTATAACATTCTTTTTTTCACTAGTTAAAAATTGTTCCGGTTTAGAATCCATTGTTAGAATCCTGGAATCATACTTTTTAACATTGTTTATAAATGGAATCATAAAATATAGACCCGGGTCTGTGTAACTGGAAACAATTTCTCCAAGTCTAAATTTAATAACAACTTGTCTTTGATCAACAATAAAAACTGAAGAATAAATAAGAATTATAGTTACTATTGCTATTGTTAAAATATTTCTATCATTCATACACTTGTCTCTTTCTTGGATCAAAAGTATTTCGATCTAGTTTTAATTTATCTGACAATTGATTGGTACTATTATTATTTCTTTCCTTATTATCTTGATAATTTGATGGATTAGATGGTTTTATAATTTTATCCAACGGCAGATACATTAAATTATTTCCGCCATCTACATCTATCATAACTTTACTGGTATTTTCTAAAACCGATTCAACAGCTTCTAAATATAATCTCTCACGTGTTACTTCAGGTGCTTTAATATATTCTGTATACAATTGTCTGAATCGAGTTGCCTCTCCTTCTGCTGATTTAATTAATTTCACTCTATAGGCTTTTGCTTCTTCAAGTATTTGCTTTGCTTCACCTCTTGCTAGCGGTATGATCTCATTTCTATAAGCTTCAGCCTCATTTATATAACGCTGCTCATCCTCTCTTGCTTTAATTGCATCAGAAAAAGCATCTTGAACTTGTTCTGGTGGCTGTGCTTCTAAAATATTGACAGTTTGTACATTTATTCCAGATTTATAAAAGTCTAAAATGCTCTGAAGTAAATCCTTTGTAGTGCTTGCTACTTCTTCTCTGCCTTCCGTAATAATGAAATCCATTTTATTTTTGCCTAAAACTTCTCTGATAGCACTCTCGCCAGCTTGTCTTAAAGTTATATCAGGGTCTCTGACATTAAAGATAAAATCACTAGCATCTTTTACATCATACTGAATAGCGAAGTTGATGCTTACAATATTTTCATCTTCGGTGAGCATAACAGTTTTTTGCTGAATCGATCTAATTTTAGAGACATCGACAATTTCTACTGTTTGAATGATTCTAGGTATCCAATGTGGCCCAGGTTTAGTAATTTCATTAAATTTACCAAATTGCAGCACAACTCCTCTTTCTCCATCATTTACAATATATATTCCGAACAACAAATATATTGCTAAAATTGCTAAACCAACCATACCAATATTTTTCTTAGAAGACGGATCTAAGGGGCCAGGTCCACCTTTACCAAACAGGGTCTTAAATGAGCTAACCAGGTTTTTTATAAGGTCATCGAGCTCAGATTTGTCTCCTTTATTATTTCCCCATGGGTTTTTATTTTTGTCGCCAGGTTCATTCCATGCCATATCGTTTCCTCATCGAATTAATAATAATACAAACTCTACTAGTCATCAATTTCTAATTTCGTAGGTTGGGTAGGCACTATTGTTGAAACGGCATGTTTATAAACACTCTGCGTAATCTTATTTTTAAGTAATATTGTATATTGGTCAAATGACTCTATTATACCTTCCAGCTTAATTCCATTTACAAGGAAAATTGATACCGTTATTTTTTCTTTTCTAAGTTTGTTAAGAAACTTATCTTGGAGGTTATCTGCCATAATATTTTCTCATATATTATTTAGTCTTAATAAATATAAGAACTATATTTCATCTTGACACTATTTATAAAAAATGCAAATTTTTCTCAATTTTTGTAAAAAAAGATGTTGGTATTTTACCTATATTACTAATTTCAACGGCATTTTCAAATTTTTTTAACCAAGTGATTTGTCTCTTTGCTAGTTGTCTTGTTGCAAAGATAGTTTTTTCAATGATTTCATCATAAGATAGCTTTCCATCCAAAAAGCTCATGATTTGTTTATATCCGATAGCTCTCATAGATTTAGATTCACATGATAAATTATATTTATTTCTTATAGTGGTAACTTCATCAATAAATCCATCTTCAAACATTTTTTTTGTCCTTTGTTCAATTTTATTGTGCAATAATGTTCGATTATCAATGATAAGTTTAATCGTCATTACATTATATTCTTTTGATAATGGTTTTGATGATGATAAAAAAGATGAAGGTCTATTTCCTGTTAATAAATAAATTTCAAAAAATCTTTGTATGCGCTGAGAATCATTTTTAGTAATTTTTTTAGCACTCTTTAAATCTATCTTTTTTAAATTGCTGTATAAAGTTTCCCAAGTATATTTTTGTGCTAAATTATTTATAAATTCTCGTGTTTCTTTAGAGCTTGCAGGAAGTTTATCTAAGCCACAATATAATTGATTAAAATACATTAGTGTTCCACCAACAAAGAGTGGAATTTTTTTTCTCTTATGAATTTCATTAATTAATCTATGTGCGTCTTGGTAAAAATCACCAACATTATAGTTTTCATTTGGATCTCTGATATCTATAAGGTGGTGCTTAATTTTTGATAATATTTTTGAATTAGGTTTATCAGTGCCAATATCCATTTCTCTATATATCATTGCTGAATCAACACTTATGATTTCAACGGGGTACTTTTTTTCAAAAATAAATGCTAATTCAGTTTTACCAATTGCTGTTGGACCGATTATTGATAATATTGGTAATTTTGTTTTAGCCATTATATTTATCTGTAACTTTAATCAGTCTCCCAATATCAAGACTAATTAAATCAATAATTATATTTGGCTTAGGCAATATAGATTCGTATTTACATGGCCACTCGAAAAAATGGATAGCATTCTGATTCAAATAGTCGTTTATTCCAATATCTAATAATTCTTGACTATCTTTAAGTTTATAGAGGTCATAATGAAAGACTTTCAAATTATCAAGTTCGTACTCATTAATAAGCGTAAAAGTTGGGCTAGTAATAACTTTATCAATCTTACGGGCCTTAATAAAAGTTCTTACTATTGAAGTTTTTCCAGATCCAATGTCTCCGTTAAGAAAAAATATGTGGTTATTAGATTTTGATAAATTAATATCATTGAATATTTTATAATAACTTTTTTCTGTATCAGTATAATAATATTTAATCATAATTTTTCAGTAATTGCTTCTCATAATCTTCTGCTAGAATTTAATAATGAAGCACATTTTTTTATAACATCCGTTGCTAATAAACCAATTGTTCCTTTTTTTTGTATAATAAGATCTGCAGCTAATGAATGTATACCTGTTGCAAATAGAACGGCCTCAGCTTTATCTTTAATCAAAGTAGTAGAAGAAAGAATAATTCCGCTTAGACAATCACCCATACCAGCTGAAGCCATACCTTCATTTCCATGTAAAGAAATAGATGTCCGATTATTTGATGTTTTAACTATTGTGCCAGAGCCTTTTAAAACTATTATCCCACCATATTTTTTTTGTATTTGATTAACTGCTTCGAATCTATTTGATTGAATTGTCGAGACTTTAACATTTAATAGTCGTGCTGCTTCTCCTGGATGTGGCGTTAAAATCCAGTTATCATATTTGAATGGTTTTGATGCAAGTAAATTTAAAGCATCAGCATCGAGTATAATAGTATGATTAAAACTTTTTTTACTGAGCAAAAAAGATTTAAGGTTCTTAAAAATTTCATGTGACCATTTTGATTGTCCTAATCCAGGACCAATAAGAAGGTTATTATAAGATTCAAGTTTATCTGAAAATTGTAGTTTTTTATAAGTCGATGCAATTAATTCAGGGTGACGCATAGGCAATAACTCTGAGTGTTTTTTTGTAGATATAACTTCAATATATCTACATCCTGTTTTAAGCGCAGAATGACTAGATAAAAGAAGTGCTCCGAAAAAATTTTCATTTCCTCCAATGATTAAGCTTTTACCTAATGAATTTTTATGTGTGTCGTGTTTTTTTCTAAATTTAAATTTTTTTGATAAGATCTTATTTTTAAAATTGAATAAATTTATTTTATATTGTTTAAATGAAGATAGAGAAAGGAGATATGTATTTTCATTATTTTCAGTTTTAATTAAAGGGTGATTATCTAATCTTTCCCAATAATCTCGTCCGCTCTTTGTAAATAAACCTTTTTTTAAAGAAATTAATGTGCAGCACAAGTTTGATCTAACAGTTTCTTCAAATGCTGTTCCTGTCTCTGAATTTAGTCCACTGGGTATATCAATTGAAACTACATATGCTTTTGAATTGTTAATTTCTTTGATGATCTTCGCGTAAATTCCAATAATCTTTTTATTCAAACCTGTTCCAAATAAACCATCTATTACTAATGTATAATTAGCGCATGATATAGGGTTTTTTATATCGATATATTTGTTTAATTCAAGATCATCTATAATTTTTTGATGATTTTTTTTGCTTTTTTGTGGAACACATATATCAACTTTATATCTTTTTTTGATTAATAGTTTTGATAAAAAAAGTCCATCAGCGCCATTGCTTCCAGGTCCAATAAAAACTTTTATTTTTTTTAGTTTTTTTCCTTCTAATTTAATTATTGATTTGAGAAGCCCTTCACTGGCTTTTTTTACTAGGTGGAAGCAATCTTTCTTCTTTGAATATTCTTTTTCAATTGAAATAATAGATTCAGAAGATTGTATTGGAGCAAAATTAAAAACAAGCATTAATATTTCAATGTATTGCTGTTAATGTTTAACAATTTATTAAGAGTTTTTCCTAACAGATTATCCAAAAGGCTTTCTTTTCTATTATAATTGAGAATAACTACATCACTAAAATATTTTTCATTAACATCATAAACGGAAGCAACATCATCTATCAAACCAATTTCTAGCGCTTGGTTGCCTGTCCAAAAAAGCCCAGTAGAAATATCGGTATCATTCAACTTGTCTCCTCGAGATTTTTTTATATCAGATATGAATTGATTGTGTATGTCTTTGATTAGATTCGTAAGATGTTTTTTATGTCTTTCAGATAATGTTTGAAAAGGGTCAAGGATTGTTTTATCTTCACCAGACGAAATAGTTTGAGATTTAATTCCTAATTTATCCATTAAAGATTGAATGTTAAAACTATCTAGTCTTACTCCAATCGAACCTACAATACTTGAGCTGCTTGAAAAAATTAAATCTGTACTAGCAGCAATATAGTAGCCGCCAGAAGTTCCCATATCTTCTATAACAGAATATATAGGTTTATTATATTTTAATTTAAGCTTTACAATTTGATCATGGATGAGTTTAGATTGTACGGCACTTCCACCAGGACTGTTAATTTTTAGAATAATGCCAAGACAAGTTTCATTCTTCATTGCATTTTTTACGAAAGGTATAATATTTTGACTATTTACACCTGTTCCAGGAGCAATGACCCCATTAACTTCAATAATTGCTGTATGCTGTTTTGTATGAATCTCATCATCTAATGCTGAGAAAAAAACTACGATTAATAATAATCCAAAAATTATGAAAAAGATTGAACGAAACAAAAACTTATTTTTATTTTCTAATCTCTTTTCTTCAATTAAAGAATTAACTAAATCTTTTAACAAATCATCACTATTCATATTTTATCCCTTATCTAAATTATATATTAATCTAGTTTTTATTTATAGTATCTAAGATATTAGTTAAGTCAAAGGGGGTTTTTGCAGTAAAATTATATTGCTTCTTATAAAAAAATGAGATTTCAGATGAGTGTAAAAAAATTCTATGCAATCCAATTTTTTTAAAATCCTTATTTATGTTTTTATCTCCGTATTTCATATCCCCACAAATTGGATAGCCTATCTCGGCTGAATGTGCTCTTATTTGATGAGTTCTCCCAGTTTTAATTATAACTTCTACTAGCGTTGATCTATTAAAAGTTTTTTGTACTTTATATTCAGTTATAGCTTCTTTCCCATTTTCAGAGACAGCCATCTTTTTAATACCGAGGACTTTTTCCTTTTTCAACGATTTGGAGACAAAAAACTCTTTCTTTTTTATTCTACCTGCAAGTAGTGCAATATACTTTTTAGATACTGCTTTTGTAGTAAACAAATTACCAACAGATGAAGCTGTTTTATAATTTTTTGCTAATATTAAGCAGCCGCTAGTATATTTGTCTATTCTATGCACCAAGGTAATATCTTTATACGTTGGCATATCTCTTAAAAGACTAATGATATTGGTTTTAATTTTTGTGCCTGAATGGACAGCAATTCCACTTGGTTTATTGAGAACCAATAAATCCTTATCCTCAAAAATAATATTTTTCTCTATGAGCTCATTGACATGTGTTTGCTGTGTCGAGGCGCGTGTTTTATCAATTAATGGCGGTATACGTATAATATCATCACACTGAATCCGATAGGAGGGTTGTGTGCGTTTCATATTAACTCTAACCTGCCCATCTCTTATAATTTTATATAGGAGGCTTTTAGGTATGCTTTTTAATGATTTCCTAAGAAAATTATCTAGTCTTTGTCCTGATTGATCAGTTGAAATAGATAGCTTTTTTACTGCTGTCATGATTATTGTATAAAATAAAGGTTTGAAGATAGTTTAAATCATTGATATATTAATTCAAAGATTTTTATATTGTTTGAAGATGTCCCACAATTTGGGATTAATAAGAAAAAGTTGAAAAAGGCCTTATATTAGTAAAAAATTTGTTTTCTGAGGCAAATCTCTCAGACTTAAAACAATAGGCTCAAACAATAATCTTTGATAATGAAAATAGCAGTTTATAAATAATGGCCTTGAGTAATGTAACTTATGAATTACAGGATTAATAATGAAACAAATATTAGTGAATGCTTCTCAAAAGGAGGAGATGAGACTCGCTGTAGTCGAAAACAAAGAATTAATAGATTTAGATATAGAAGCACCATCAAAAACTACAAAATCGAATATATATAAAGGTATAATCTCCAGGGTTGAACCTAGTTTAGAAGCAGCTTTTGTAAATTTTGGAAGAGCAAGACATGGGTTTCTTCCATTCAAAGAAATTTCAAATGAGGTGTTTACCCCAAAAATTCCTAGGACTTCAAAAGATTGTCTTAAATCAGGTCAAGAAATAGTTGTTCAGGTTGATAGGGAAGAAAGAGGTAGTAAAGGAGCTGCTCTTACAACACATCTTACACTTGCTGGTAAATACCTAGTTTTACTTCCTAAGAATCCTAATACAGGTGGGATTTCTAGAAGACTTGAAGGGTCAGCTAGATTAACAGCAAAAAAATTACTTAATTCAATAAAAATCCCAGATGGTATGAGCGTAATACTCCGAACTTCTGGCCTAGACTCGACAGCAGAATCTTTGCAATGGGACATTGATTATTTAATTCAAATCTATGAATCTATTTTAGAAAATTCAATTTTAAAAGAAGCTCCTTTCTTAATCTATCAGGAAAGCAATATACTTCAGCGACTAATTAGGGATTATATAGATGAGAGAAGCGATGAAGTAATTATCGATGATCAAGATTTTTATGATAAGTTTTTAATTTCTAAGGAACATTTTATTCCTCATTCAAAAATAAAAGTAACTCAACATACAGAATCCATACCACTATTCAGTAAATTTAGAATTGAATCGCAAATACAAACTGTTTATAAAAGAAAAGTTGCTCTACCATCAGGCGGTAATGTAGTTTTTGATCAAACTGAGGCGCTCACCAGTATAGATGTGAATTCAGCTAAATCTACAAGAGGCGGCGATATAGAAGAAACAGCATTGAATACAAATATAGAAGCTGTTTCAGTTATATCCTCACAATTAAAACTTCGTGATATTGGAGGTCTTATAGTTGTTGATTTTATTGATATGATGTCAATGAATTCCCAAAAGAGCGTCATGCGAAAAATGGGAGAATCATCTAAATACGATAAAGCTAAAATCCAAATAGGAAGAATTTCAAAGTTTGGCTTGCTAGAACTTTCTAGACAAAAATTAAAATCTACTTTACTTGGGACCAGCAATGAGGTTTGCCCTACTTGCTCTGGTTCTGGGCAAATAAAATCACTTACTACTCTGACAATCTCATTTCTGAGAATTTTAGAAGAGGAAGCAATGAAGAGTGAAAAATCACTAACTGTCTATCTTCCTGTCAGAATGGCTACATACTTATTAAATGAGAAAAAGGATTTAATTGAAAATATTGAAAATAGACAATCTATAAGTATTAAGGTAATTCCAGATCCAGATTTAGAAGGCTCTAATTATAATATTGACAGGCAAAATCTACCAGAAAATGAATATAAAATGTCAATTAAAAATAACAAGTTTGGAAATAAATCAAATAATTATGATACAAAAAATATATCTCAGCAAAAACCAATGATTGAATCAATCATACCTAAGACATCACCTCCAAAGCCAACAAGTAGAAAAGCAAGTTCTTCTGATGGTCTTTTTACTAGAATCATGAGGGCACTTTTTGGTCAGAAAGATAAAAAAGTCACTAAAAGCAGACCTTATCAGCATAGAGGAAGAAGATATAATAGATACGGATCTAATAAGTTTAACAAATATAAATCCTACAATAGAAAGAAAAGAAACTATAATACTAGTAGTAAAACAAACTCTAGTAAATAATGCTTAATTTTATATATAGATTTTTATTAATTAGCCTAATTATTGGGATTCTTATAAATGTTTTTTCAAACTATATTTTCAAAAGAAATAATCTAGAAAATATTATAGCAAAAAATCAAATAAACTTTGTAACTAAAATTGGGCCTACAACATATTATCAAAATAAAGGTGTTCCTGCTGGTTTTGAATATGAGCTTATGGCTGATTTTGCTGAATATCTTGGTGTTGAATTAAATATAATTACAGAAGAAAGTATAAATAAAATTATTTTAAGCTTGGACAATCAAACATCAGATATAGGTGTAGGATTAACTGCAACCGAAACTAAGAAAAAAAAATTAAGTTTTGCATACCCGTACAATAGAGTTGATCAGGTATTAGTATATAATTCAGATACAAGAAATAGACCAAGAAAAGTTGAAGATATTTTATCTGGTACTATTGAAATTCTTAAATCAAGCAATCATGAAGAAGTTTTAAATTCTCTAAAAACTAACCACCCCACACTAAAATGGATTTCTCTTGAAAATGTAAATACTGATGAGTTAATAGAATTGGTTAATGAAGGAATGATAGATTATACAATTTTAAATTCAAATGAGTTTGAAATTTATAGTCAATTCTACCCTAATATAAAAACTGCGTTTAAAGTGAGTACGTCAGAACCTGTTGCATGGGCATTGTCTTCTTATAATGATGGTAGTTTGACAAATAAACTGAAAGAATTTTTCGAACATTCAATTAATAATAATAGGCTAAATACACTTTTTGAAAAACATTTTGGTCATCTTAATACTTTCTCATTTGTTGGATCTAAACAATTCTTAAGAGACATTGTATTAATACTTCCAAAATATGAACAAACTTTTAGAGATGCGGCTGAAAAATATAACCTTGATTGGCGTTTATTAGCAAGCGTTGCTTACCAAGAATCTAGATGGCGCGAGGAAGCTGTTTCTTATACTGGTGTTAGAGGCCTAATGATGTTAACTCAAGATACTGCTAAATATCTAGGTGTTGAAAATCGAACAGATCCAATTCAAAGCATAAGAGGTGGAGCAAAATACATAAATCAACTTCTAAAAAGACTTCCAATAAAAGTTCTCGAGCCTGATCGCACATGGTTTGCATTAGCAGCTTATAATTTAGGCCTTGGACATGTTACAGACGCATTCCAACTTGCAAGAAACCAAAATAAAAATCCTTATAATTGGCTAGAAATGAAACCTATATTATTACAATTAAGTAAGTCACAATATTATAAAACAACAAAATATGGATATGCACGTGGATGGGAAGCCCTTAAGTACGTTCAAAATATTAGACAATATTATGATATCCTTGTATTCTTAGATTCGAAAGATGATGAGAAAAAGAACAAAATAATAAATGATAGAATTCCACAATCACTTTAGTATTATATATGGATAAAAAAATACAAATAATTCATGATGCTTACAATGCAAAAGATTCTGATGCCATTACAGATGAAGTTAAATTAATTGTCAGTGAAACAATCAGTGATCTGGATAGTGGAAAAATCAGGGTTGCAAATAAAATTGATAATGAATGGATTGTTAATCAATGGGTCAAAAAAGCGATTCTATTATCTTTTAGAATTAATCAAAATAAAGTTATGGAAGCTGGTTATACAAAGTTTTATGACAAATTAAATTCAAAATTCACAAAGAAAAAGGAAAACTATTTTAAAGAAAATAATATAAGAGTCGTGCCTCAGGCTATTGCAAGAGAAGGTTCTTATATTGGCAGAGATGTCATTCTAATGCCATCATATGTCAATATTGGCGCATATGTAGATTCAGGTACTATGGTTGATACTTGGGCTACAGTTGGCTCATGTGCCCAAATTGGAAAAAATGTTCATCTCTCTGGTGGAGTTGGGATTGGTGGTGTCCTTGAACCACTTCAAGCTAATCCTACGATAATTGAAGATGGCTGCTTCATCGGTGCTAGATCTGAAATTGTTGAAGGCGTTATAGTTGAAAGAAACTCTGTTATCTCAATGGGTGTATATATTGGGAAAAGTACAAAAATATATAATAGAGATACCAAAGAAATAACTTTTGGATTAATTCCAGAAGGCTCGGTTGTGGTGTCTGGCTCATTGCCATCTGAAGATGGAAATTATAATCTTTACTGCGCAGTAATAGTCAAAAAAGTTGATGACAGGACAAGAAGCAAAGTAAGTATTAATGAGATTTTGCGAGAAGCTTGACTAATTTCTGCGCATCAATAATTTCTATCTCTAAGTCTATTGCCTTCTGATATTTGGAACCAGGGTTCTCTCCTACTATTAGGGCTTTTGTTTTTTTAGAGACCGTATTTGTTACCAAAGCACCCCTATCAAGCAACATTTCCTTCAATTCTTCTCTGCTAAAATTTTCAAAAATACCTGTAATAACATATGATCCATCTAACTCTTTTACTTTTTTTTCTTTGTTCTCATATATAAGGTTTAATTGGAGCTTGATAAATTTATTAATAATTTTCTTATTCTCATTATCATGAAAAAAATTAAAAATATTATCTGAGACTATTGGGCCAATATCTTTAATTCTTTCTAAATTATCTCTTGTCGCATTCATAAGACTTTGTATAGATTTGAATTTACTACTCAATACTTTCGCAGTTGTTAAGCCAACTTCTTTTATTCCTAAAGCATAGATAAATTTATCAAATTTTATTTTTTTTGAATTATTAATAGAAGTATAGATATTTTTTGCTGACTTTTCAGCCATTCTATCTAATTCTAATATGTCATCATAAGTAAGCGAAAAGAGATCAGAATAATTATTAATTTTTTTCTTATCTACGAGTTGCTCAATTATACTTACACCTAATCCTTCAATATTCATAGCTAATCTAGATGAAAAATGAATGATAGATTGATAAACTTGAGGAGGACAAGAATTGTGATTAGGGCATTTATAAAAAGATTGATCTTCAATTCTAATTATTTTAGTTTTACATGATGGACAAAATCGTGGCAATTTTATTTTTTTATATTTTGATGTCCTTTTAGATAAATCAACTCGATCAACTTCAGGAATTACGTCGCCCGCTCTTTTTACATAAACATAATCACCTACACGTATATCTTTTTTTGAAACCTCATCCATATTATGTAAGCTTGCTCTACTAACTGTAACTCCGCCAATATTAACAGGAGTCAATTCTGCAACGGGAGTTAATACGCCAGTTCTACCAACTTGAAAAGTTATGCCATTTAATTTAGTAATTTTTTCTGCAGATTGGAATTTATATGCTATTGACCATCTTGGTGCTTTTGAAGTTGAACCTAATTGCTTATGCAGAGTAATATCATCTACTTTATAAACAATCCCATCTATTTCATAGGGAAGAGAATCTCTTTTTTCTTTTATCTCTTGATAGTAACTAAATGCCTCATCAAAATTATTTGTAATTCTATTTAATTCACATGTTCTAAATTTCATGCTTCGTATTTTCTTCATCAGCAAAGAATGCCTATTATCATTTAATTTAATATCAATATCAGCAATTCCATGAATAAATATTTGCAAATTTCTTTGAGCAGTGATTTTTGGATCTAATTGCCTTATACTTCCTGCTGCAACATTTCTGGGATTAGCATATGATTTTTCTCCAGAATTGATTAATTTTTGATTTAACTTTGTAAAGTCTATTTTATTCATAAATATTTCAGCTCTGAGTAATAGTTTTTTTGGTATGTTTTTTCCAATAATTGTTAAAGGTAATGATTTAATGGTTCTTACGTTTGTAGTAACATCTTCGCCTATTGTTCCGTCGCCTCTAGTAACAGCGGAATAGAGTTTCCCATTTTTATATTCAATCCCTACTGCTAGACCATCAAATTTAGGTTCAGCAAAAAGAGTTATATTCTTTACTCCTATTTTTTCTTGTAATCCTGAATAAAATTTTTCAAAATCATTATTATTTAATGCATTTCCAAGAGATAACATGGGTATAGAATGGGTAACTTTTTTAAAACCACCCATTAGTTTTGAACCTACTCTTCTTGTTGGTGAATTTTCATCTTGATATTCGGGGTAATTCTTTTCTAAATCTTTCAATTCTTTATACAATTCATCATATTCATCATCCGTAATTACCGGTTGATCATACGAGTGGTATTGAAGATTATGATAATTAAGTATTCTTATTAGTTCCTTGATATGAGCTAATACTTTTTTTTTATTCTCAACCATAAGTGAACTGATTAATTGCTTGAGGTTTGAGCAACATTTTGGTTTGCATTTAGTTCCATTGCTTCTCTTATATTGACTGAAACAAGTTTTGAAACACCAGCTTCACGCATTGTTACTCCAGAAAGGATATCAGCAATTTCCATTGTGGGTTTATTATGAGTTATAAAAATAATTTGAACTTCCTCAGACATTTCTTTAACAATAGAGCAGAACCTAAGATTATTCCCTTCATCTAAAGGTGCATCAACTTCATCTAAAAAACAAAATGGGGCTGGATTAAGTTTAAACATCGAGAATACAAAAGAAACTCCTGTTCCAGCCTTTTCGCCGCCTGAAAGCAAACTTATATTCCTAACTAATTTACCAGGGGGTTTTGCCATGATTGTTATTCCAGTATTCAGCAAATCATTATCTGTCATTTCTAAATAAGCTTTACCTCCACCAAAAATTTTTGGAAAAAAGTATTCTAAATTTTTATTAATTTGATCAAATACATCTTTAAATTTAGATTTAGTATCTAAATCTATCTTCTTGATTGCAGATTCTAAAGTACTTATTGATTTAGATAAATCATCATACTGATTATCTAAATATTTTTTTCTTTCTTCTTGTTCTTTTAATTCATCAATTGCAGCTAAATTAATTGGGCCTAGATTTTCAATTTTGTTTTTAGTTTTTTCAAGATTAATCTCTAAATTACTTACCTCTAAAGTCTTGTCCACATCTATTATCGCTTGATCTATTTCATCTTTGTTAACCTCAATATTCTCTTTTAAAGATTTTTTTTGTGCACTCTTCTCGCCAAGATTAATTTTTTTTGTTTCTAGAGTCTCTCT
>CEUS01281556.1_pt1 | contig 52669 bp, 29 predicted proteins | sample 427031 | NCBI WGS metagenome assembly CEUS01 (sample SAMEA2622837, study PRJEB7988) | marine metagenome | biome: marine biome (ENVO:00000447); feature: marine epipelagic mixed layer (ENVO:xxxxxxxxx); material: "saline water (ENVO:00002010), including plankton (ENVO:xxxxxxxx)" | depth 140 m
CCGTCTCCATCAATGTCTCCCGTTGCTACTCCGGCGCCGTTCAAAAGATGTCGGTTGTGGGTGATGTTCTCCTTGCTTACACTATTCTGAAAGGAAATACCCGTTCGTGAACTGTGAACGGCAGTGAGCCCTGACCCTTCAGTTTTTGGTGAAAGCGATTTCCAACGGTGCGACTCTTCGCCATTCCATTGGTCACCCGCACAATGTATAAAGAGTATGGCGGTCACTCCCAGGGCAATGTCGAAATAAATTTTCTTTATCTTCATTTTTTGTATCTGTTCGGAATTTACATCGATAGGATATTTTCTCGTTTGACTCGTTATGTTACTATTTATCCCCTTCTTGTGACAGAACTCGCCTGAACAGATCACCTTTTACTTCACGTGTGTTATATTGCTTCAAGTAAGTGTGGAACTCCTCATGTTCCGGTGTTTTTTGCTCCGGGCCGTAGGGGTAAGCCGTGAGACCTTGAAACGGCAGGGGTCCAACTGTATTCCCGGTGGCCGTGTTCAGATCGCCATCTTTCAGCCAGCCGTCGCTGTAGAGGAGGTAGTCTCGCTTCCATCCATCTCTAAGCGGCGGAGCATCCGTTTGGGAAAATGTCACTGTCAATTCATCACCGGAATTCATGATCACCGAAAGATTATCGGGCGATTCAAGTAGAGGTGTCACATCACCATACCGTGTGTACATTCCCGTAAGGTCCCGCCACTTCGGCCCTGCTGTTACCGTGCTGTAATCAAACCAGTGAGGTCCGTATCTCCCTCCCTTTCGATACATACGGGAAAATCCTCTGTAATGAAGATCCGCCGATACGGCGGATAGAACGGTCTCAACCACCTCTACATCCGGTTCATTAACTGTAAAGAAAACATGATCCCAGTAGATCTGCATAGAGGTCTGGAGTCGGATACGGAAATCATCGGTCAGAAATTTCCCCGAAAGATCAACGACGCACGTCTTATCTTTTCCATTTGGAAAGTTGATGCTTCCGATCACCGTCTTCCAGTCCCCGTTCTTATCAGGGACCTGAACTTTTGGAGGAAAGGCGGACCCTTCTGAAGACTGGCTCCTGTTCACGTTTATGGATGCATCTGAGGGAAAGAGCCAGCCATGTAGAAAGAGGACTACATCATCGGACTTTTTAAGGTCACCAAGGTCAAGGATAAGATCATGTGGCTCAGCAATCCCTTGAAAATCCGTCAGAAGAAAGTTGGAGACATATTCATAGTCCCACTCACGGAGCATGGGAAGAAGATCATTCCCTTCGCCGTCGATGGCAGAGAGTGGCAATTTTTTATCAGAAACGGTATAGATCGTATTCGAAGGATAAGGTGGAATAGCAAATTTTTCATCGATATACACCTCCGTTGCCGCGGGATGGTCCACCACGTGGAGTTTTACATCATCATAGTAGTTTGTCTCCCAGAGTTCCATTGTGAGTTGGAGTTTGTACTTACCGTCTTTTGCGATTAAGGCTTCTCCGGGGATTTTCACATACTCTTCAGTTGAATTGGCAAAAGCATAAGCCATCTCACCCGCCATGATCCCCAATGGCATTCCAAGAGCACTCCGCCATAGAATGTCTTTCACAAATTCATAACGTTCACCGTTCCAGGCATAGAGAAAGGGGCACGATCCCTTAAGGATTTGTTCTTCCACAATGTCCTGATCTGAACCGGGGAAAAAGAGATTCTGAGGGACACCGTTAGTCCAGATGATTCTCATCACGTCCGCCTTCAGTCTCTGGCCGATGCCGAAGTGTGTGACTTCACTCGTCACCACCTTGCTCTGGTAAAGGTCACCGGCACGAATTTCTACTCTCGCCCCCAGACCGAAATGGTTGTTCTTTCCGCTCCCGGTCCGGAGTCCCACCAGTCTAACGTTCAAGTATTTGTTTATATTTCCGCCGTCGTTCCGAAAAAGTCTAATTTTCCTGTCCTCATCGATCATGAGGATGTCGAGGTCACCATCCTGATTATAATCGATTACATCGAGCATTCGTCCACCTGTCATTCCTTCAGGCAGAACATTAGAGACATCTTCGAACTCACCCTTTTTGTTATGATAAAGGGCCGTCTTGTCCTTGCCCGCAATCACGAGATCAACCCACCCGTCGTTATCAAAATCGAAAAAGTGTCCATCTTCCGCTGGCGCGGAGAAAGGTGTCGAGACTTTTTCAAAAAGACCTTCACCTTTATTCCTGTAAAGTTCTGTCCTATTATTACCCACAACAAGAAGGTCAAGCCACCCGTCGTTGTTGTAATCAGCGGCGGCTAAAGTGCTCCCCCCTTTCTCAAAACCGACGCTGTCAAGCTTTTCAAACTGCCCTTGCCGTAAGTTCGAGTATAATCGCGGAGGGCCTATCTCATCCAAGATTACGAGATCGAGATCGCCATCATCGTCAATATCACCAAAGACAGCGTCACGGCTGTTAACGTTTCCTCCATCAATGTTCATTTTTCCCGCTGTTTCACTGAATGATCCATCCAGGTTATTTCTCCAGAACAGATTCGTGCTATTTTTCAACACATAAATGTCAAGATCACCATCATGATCAAAATCTCCGGGCAGTAAAGCTTTCGCTTCTATCTCTTCCCCCGAGCCTAATGACGATGAACTATCCTCAAATTGATTTTCCCCATCGTATTGATAATACCGAACACCAGCCGTATTGGCTACAATCAAGTCCAGATGGCCAGTGTTGTCAATATCAGCAAAGCGGGCGTCTAAATCGACACCTCCGTGCTTTAGGCCACTCTCTGAAGCGACATCCATGAACTCTCCAAATTCCTGACGAAAAAGAAAGACGCGATTTTTCTCCCCATTCCAGACAGAGCAGTAAATGTCTTGAGAATTGTCACCATCAAAGTCTGCAACAGCCATGACAGAGACCGTGCCGTTTGGAACCACTCCATTCACAAAATCAAGCCCCGACAGCTCCGTCGCATCGGTGAAACGGAGTGTCTTCAGAACTGTTGATTCATCTTCAATTCTCTGAGAAAGGTTTTCGCTAAAATTCAAGATGGGAAAACCGACGTTCGCGCCACCGGCGCCTTTCAGTTCAATCAGGTCCGCCTGATATCGCGCCGTCACTTTCAATACATTGTGCACGATCCTGAATGAACGGGAAGCCTTTGGATTATCGCCAGCCTGCATTGCTTTCAGCGCATCCCTAATAGGGTTTACAGCTTCCTTCGGTGGCTCGGGAATCTGCTGAACCAGCAGTTCCATATGCGCCAGAGCAGAATCTGTCAGTTGGTGTGTCAGAAGGCTTTCGATCATCTGAAGCCTCGCCGGCATACTGGCGGGTTGTAAGTTCACAAGATGGACAAGACGCTTTTCCCGTTTTATCTGGATCGAGGAATCATCCGGCGCTAGATAACTCATCTTCAGATAAATCTCTGAAATTCGATAAAGACTTCTCACATGATCTGGTGCTTTTCGCAGGGATTGGATTAGGAGCCCCTCAGCTTTTTCATTCTCTCCTGCCGCTTCGTGCACTTCCGCCAGAATGAGTGTAATGTCCGGATCTTCGGGGACCATGTCAACGGCTCGCTGCACACGCGCCTCCGCCGATGCATATTCCCCCTTGCGCATATAGACAATCCCAAGGTTCGCGTATCCCATGGGATCTTCCGGGGCGTGCATTATAACTTTGAGGAACTCTTGTTCCGCTTCATCGAGTCTGTTTTCTTCCAGATAGGCGAGACCTAGGTTTCTTGCTTCAACCACATTAACGAGCTGCTCAGCCTTCGGCCTTTCTTCTTTTTTCGCACAACCACCCACTAAGATCATGCATAGACAGAGCGCAAGTAAGAATTGCTTTGACATTTTTTGATTCCTTGAATATAACTTTTGTTTATTAGAAGAGTAGAATTCTAAATCAAAATCTACGTAAAGCGCCACGTAGATCGAACTTATAATCGTCCGCTATATTCTTAAAATAGTCTTTTCGCATGGATGTCATGGCCAGATCTAGCCAATCACCCATTGGATCTGTTCTCACCAAAACTTCACCGGTTAACTTTATAGAATTTTCTTCACGCCCTGCCATAGGTTCTTTCATTTTTGGCCTTGCTTCGAGAATTAAGCGTGTTTGAATCGCAGTGATACCCATCTCTAATTCATCTTCGAGGAGAGATTCATCTTTCCACATTGTCTCATAATAAACTCTAGAAGAATATTGCTCAAATCTGTTGACAGTATATGAATATCGACCCAACAGACGGTCTGTGTAGGTATGAAAATTGTAGGTTGACGCCTCTCCGATAGTTTCGACGTGGCGATTTACCTTTCTAAGGCCGCCCGAAGAGGCACAGGCTCCCATTAGAAAAAAAAAGCCAACCCCGATAACTAAATGTTGCTTGTTCATTTTTCGCAAAAAAATAGAGGGGCCCGAAGCCCCTCTATTCAAAAGAACTAGACCTTCCTTTCCTCAGTAAAGGTCTTTTCCTTCCAAAAGTTTACCGTGGAACCTTAGGTCCGTGGTAAGCTCTTGGTGCCGCCGGATTCCCAGGAGCAGCATCCGTTCCGCCCGCACCACCAAAGGTGTAGAGTTCTTGCTGCAAAACACCGAGTTCCTTTGCGGGTACTGGATGGTGAATGGCCGTACCGGCAGTCAAATCACCCCAGCCTCGAACATCATAGAATTCAACTCCTGCCCCTGTAAGAGCAATTTCCATCATTTTGTTGTATTTCAAAATGGACCAGAGTGACCCAGGTGAAACGGGACCATCGATGGGACCCATAACATCAGAGATGCTGCCTACAGCTGTTCCAACGCTTGACGGATAGCCTCCAAGGTCGGCATGATACTTATCCATGATTGCCGCTGCTTCATCACCTTTCCCCTGATGGAGAAGTGCTTCAGCGTGCAGAAAATCCATTTCAGCAACGGTCAGGATAGGAATCGGCGCAACATAACCTCCACCAGCAAAGTCCGAATAACGATGGAAGGAGTAACGTGAAAAGTGATAGGTGCCACGATTTGCTCTAAAAGGAGATGGTCCTCTCGGTCCGGCGTAAAGACCTTCATCATTGAGCCCATCACCATCAGCATCTTCACCCGTAGTGACACGCTTATCACTGATATCCATAAAGAATTCAGTCCTTGACTGGACATCCGTCGCAAGCCAATCTTTATAACCATCAGAGGCGTCAGCCCCACCGATGAACTTGTAGTCCATCCGGGCCCAAGAACGGCCTCTGTCGTTATGGAACTCCTGACCTGAATGAATCCAGTTGTTATACCCATCTCCATGTGGCGACAGCGATTCGGTGATGCCGTTGGACACGTGGGTAATGACCTTGCTCCAATCTACGGCAGCACGTTCTGTGGCATTTCTAGCACCTTGCGCCAAGTATCTTGCCGCAAAAGAATGTGCAATTTTTGCCAGATCTTCATTCGTATGAGTCAGTCCGTTCCACCAGCCATCCATGGTGAAAGAATTTGCAGTGGCGATACTGGCAGCTTCTTCAAGTTGAGCGATTGCCACCGCCATAACTTCCGAGTAGGGCTTTAGTTCTAAAACATCCGTGTTTAAGTCAACTGTTTCATCAAAGATGAAGGCCTTATCATAGAAACACGCAAGTAAGCCGTGGCCCATTCCCTGTATCAGCTTAGCAAAGGCTTTAACCCTTTCGTTGTCAGCACCATTTTCACCTATCTGCATTCCGCCTTCAATGGCTCTCAGGCCATCATTGGCCGACGAAATAGCTCGATACATCCTATACCAGTTGTTCTCAATGGCATAAGCATAACTGTGGCTTGTAGTATTCGGTAAAGCAACCCTTGGTTCTGAGGACGACTCTTTCATAAGAGCGTTGCCCCAGGAACAGGTCATCACATCTGATGATACCAAGAGATGCTCATACCCGCCATAATCATGAGCAGCGAAATAGCTGACTGCGGCCCCCTTCACGAGAGATTCCACATCTGAAGGGCTGGCAAGAGCCCGGGACTCATCAGGCTGATTGAGATTCGTCGTGTCCAGGAAAGATTCGTCTTGACATCCTGAGAAGACGAACAGTACAGCCAGAATCGCGACTGCGAAAGGCCTGTTTAGTTTTCTTTTTGAGATCATAATGACTAACTCCTTACGCTCGATTAAAATTCAATTTCAAAAACACCAGAAACAGTTCTGAAGTTGGGATAACCGAACCCGTCATACCGGGCGATTACGGCGGAACCCAGGTCGAAACCATCACTGCGACCCACCTCAGGGTCATAACCCGAGTAATCAGTCCAGGTTATGAGGTTACGCCCAACCACGCCTAAAGACAGCTTGCTGATTGCCCCTCCAAGAATATTTCCAAGTTGGTTGCGATTGAGTGAGTAAGTCACAGAAAGCTCTCTCAGCTTGAAAAAGCTCCCATCCTCAACAAAATGGCTGTTCGTAGCGTTAACGTTATAAAGGGTGGCATAATAAAGGCCGGGCTTCTTTTCGCCTTCCGGCTTTCCGGCCTGGTCCACAATGCCGAGTTTCAATTCCCGAAGGCCCCACTGAACGGTATTGGCGTAGACATTACCGCCTACCTGACCATCCACAAGGGCATAAACTTCAAGACCACCGAATGACAATGTATTGGAAATACCCATATCAAAGTCGGGAATCGATTCGCCGAGCTTCATAAAGGTGCTTCCTTCCTCATCCAGCTGCTTGATGGGAATTCCCCATTTATGGCCTCCTGCGCTTGAGGTGCCCCAAAGATCCTTTGCTATACCATCCTTCCAGCTGTTTCCTGCGCCGACCCAAACGACGTAGCCATCATCGTTGGTATCATACTCACTTGCGGAAACATCAGAAGGAAGATCAGCCACATCTTGAACCCATTTGGCACCATACATAGCACCTAACTCTTCACCTTCCATAATGTAGAATGGATTGCGCATATATGGTGCAATGTCAAGCTTTGTAATTTCCGATTTCATTTGAGAGTAATAGGTAAGGCCCATTTCCCATTTGAAGGCGGATGTGTTGACCAGTGATGCATTGGCTTCAATTTCGATGGACTCATTTTCCAAAGTTCCCGCGTTCTGCCACTGGTTACCATAACCGTAGTAGCCTGCGAGCGGAACATAGAGAATCTGGTTTTCTGTGACAGCTGATACATAAGTCGCCGACATGCTGAATCTGTTCATAAGAGTAAAATCAAAACCCATCTCTGTTTCGGTCTGAAACTCAGGTATGAGAGATTTATTCCCAAGATTGCCTTTGGAGGCTACCCCGCCAGAAATATTCCAGGTTTCAAACCGGGCGGTGAATCGAGGCCTAGATCCTGCCGTTCCGGAGGAAAACCGAAGCTTAAATTCATCAAACATTGGCAGGAACCAGAAAGGTTCTTCAGAAATTCGATAGGCAGCAGCAACCCTGCTGTAGTTGTGCCAACGGTCATCAGGACCGAAAAGGGAGCTCCCCTCTCTCCTGAAGAAGAAGTCGGCAATATACTTATCGGCATAGTCTAGCATAACTCCACCCAGGTTACTAATACCCGTAACTTCCTGCTGCCAAGAAGAAAGCTGGCGATTATCAGCAGCGGTGTTACTCAGGTTCCTTACGCCTCCAACAGCGAAGTCTCGACCGTCAGCGTCAAATCCGTCAGACTGGGACTGTTCAAAATTGGAAGAAGCGGTCAGCTTAGCTGTCAGATCCCCGAAACTTCTGGTGGCCATAAACTTGACGTCACCATTGATACCCATATCATAGTTAGACGTTTTTATGTACCTACCATCAACGTTAGTACCCGCATAGTTGATATTGATAAACCCAATCGGGTAATGTGAATCGTAGTTACGGTTAGATCTGTCATAACTGAGGCTACCGGTAACATTCGCCCAATCAAGAGGTGACCATCTTAGGCTCATGCTCGTCATAACTCGCCGCCTGAAGTCATCTCTATCATTATAACGAAGAAAATAAAGCGGATTTTCTTCTACAGAGTTGGGATCAGGTCGAATATAGAGTCGCTCGGTGGCCGGGTCGATCATTGTAAGATCGGCGTCTGGCGCCATGAATGTAATGGCGTAAAAGCCACCAAAAGTACTTGCAACAACGTCACGTTCCGTTTGACTAACAAGAGACGTGAAGGAGACATCAAGACTATTCCGGAAGTTATGATCAATATTCAAGCGGACGTTCTGCCGCGAAAGACCACTGATATCCGAAAGAATTCCCTGCTGGGTCGTGTTGCCAATAGACACCGCAAAATTGGTGTTGTCCATATTACGGCTGACGGTAACCGTTTGGCTGTTTTGGTCATTCGTACCGAAAAAGCGTCGCATCTGATCGTACCCACCTGCCGGGAGACTTACCTTCGCATCACCCACCTCGCCTGTGGAGACATATTTGTACTCGTTGTCATAAAACTCAATGCCCGGAACTGCTGTGCCATCCGACTTCTTAAAAACATCTGACGCTCTTCCAACTTCTCTGGGGTCAATGACGTTTCCATCAGAATCGATATAATCTCCCGCACTGTTTTGCAGATAGGCATGTGATCTGTTAACATCAAGTGTGTTCGGGAGATCGTTTCTGCCATACTCACTGCGGAACCTGATCTTTGTCTGGTTCTGTGCCAGAGCTTTGCCCCGCTTGGTTTTAATCTGAATAACGCCGTTAGCAGCACGAGCTCCATACATGGAAGCACCGGCAGCTCCCTTTACGACCTCTATGCTCTCAATATCATCCCCGGGTATATCTGACAGGGGAGATCCGCTTACCGAAGGGTCAATAACGACACCATCAACAATATAGAGGGGGTCCTGAGAACGGCCTGAAGCGTTGATACTTGTTGGGCCCCTAAGGAGGACCGAGGGGGAATCACCAGGCTGACCACCACCCTGCACAACTTTCACGCCGGCAACTTTTCCGTAAAGTGCAGATGCTGGAGATGTTGCAGGAACCCGTTCCAAAGCTTCGGCAGTCACCTGCCCTGTTGATAGGGGAGATTTTACTTTAGGTGTCGCGTCAACAAGTCCCGTTACTACGACGGCATCCATCTGTAGGACGTCTTCGTCCAGTGAAAAATCTTGCGTGATGGTTCCGGCTGAAAGAGTGACTGACACTGTTTGGGTGCGGTATCCAATGAATCGAGCTGTAAGCTTAACAGACTCGCCCGAGGCAGCTGCGGTAAAACTGTAGTTACCATCCACATCTGTTGCACCACCATAATTAGTCAGCTCTACAACCACATTTGCCCCAGGCAGAGGATCGCCGGAAGTACTCGTTATACGACCTGATATGACAGCATCCTGCGCCGATAGGCCGGCCACAAGAAAAACTGTGACCAAGAACGTCGACAGTAATCGAGACTGTTTCATAATGTTCGACTCCTTTTTCAAAACTCTTAAGTTATACACAAAATGCCCCCAACTGGGGGTTTTCCATATCCATGAAAAACAATTTACCCCTCAATTCAATGTTGGCAAGGTTTTTTTTACATTTTTTCCTAATTGCTCAACAGAAGGATTGTCGAGAAATAACTATATTCTACAGTTAAACCCTCCAAAAACTTTTTCCGATGAAGTATGGCTCTTCCTGTATCCTGAGTTTCCTATTAGAAAACAGGGTACCCTTGGTGGTTCATTCTTACCCAAAGCAAATAGCCAAAAAATGCGAAAAAAATAGCGTGCGCTATTTAAGATCGGAGATTGAGAACGACTGGTCAGATATGACCACAGCCTCAACTTCCATTTCCACAAGATACTCTTCTCCCACAAGAGGCGCTTGAAACAACGTATTTGCGGGAAGAATTTCTTTGAATCGCTCACCGTGGGTGCAGGCTACCGCCTCCCAATTGTCAAGGCTTGAGACAAATATACGGGTTCGAACCACATGCTCTAGCGATCCGCCGAGAGATTCAATAGCACCCTCGATCTTATCAATATTGACATGTCTCGAGACAAGCTTGTAGTGCGATTTTTCATCGGTCTATTAAAAAAGATTGGACATGATCGGAGTGAGGCTCCGTTACGTTTGAAATTTAGGCTCTAATTGCGTTGAGTCAGAGCGATCAGCTTTTGATCAGATAGGTGCCCTTTAATACTTTGAATCCATTCTTGGACCAGTACGCCACCTCCGGTTCATTCCCTTGACTTCCGAGGATTGAGGCGCATCCGACTTCCCCATCCTTATTCAAGGCAACCATTTTATCATCAAAATCAACTTTGTCTTTCCCGCCATTGATATCGATGATTCTCTGGCACACTGCTTCACACGCCTCCTGTGGCGATTTACCCACTCTCATCTGCTCCACGCCGTAAAATGATCCACAGGAGCGGAGAAGCTCTTCACCCCTTCCGGTTGCTCCCACTGCGCCCACTTCATTGTCCACGTAAAGCCCGGCCCCGATGATGGGGGAGTCCCCAATGCGGCCTGGAATCTTCCATGACAGTCCGCTGGTGGTCGTAATACCTGCCATATCGCCGTTGGTGTCTAAAGCAAGCACGTTGATTGTTCCTGTTGGTCGTTCCATTTGGTAATCACCGTTTTTCGGAGGGAACCAGTCGTCATCGTCTGAGAGGTTCTCTTTCCACTGGAGCCATAGCTTCCTCGATTTCTCCGTCAGCAAGTTTTCCACTTTTAACCCGTGCGCGATGGCAAAATCCTGCGCCCCTTTCCCAACAATATGGATGTGGTCTGTCCTTTCCATGACAAGTCGCGCCACAGAGCAGGGCGTCTTGATACCTTCCAGCGCTGCCACCGAACCGCAGTTGTGTGTCGGTCCGTACATGATAGAGGCATCCAGCTGAACAACGCCCCGTTCATTGGGAAGACCGCCATAGCCTACTGACGTGTCTTCAGGGTCGAGTTCTGTGACATTCGCTGATTTTTCCACCGCATCCAAAAGCGATCCTTTCTTAGCGAGAATATCCCACCCGGGCTTCAATACCTTCCGCCCCCACTCTGCTCCCCTGCTGCAGAGGATAACAGGGTTATTTTCCCTGACTGCTGGATTCGGCTTCATCGCCCCGCCTCCCACCACAGGAAGCGATATTCCGAACGCCGACAATGTCCTGAGAAAGTTTCGTCTATCAATCATGATTTCTCCTCTTTTCTATCCGGGAAATGAACAAGTCCTGAGTCTACTTGATCTTTAACGGTTTGTACTCTTTGAAATGAGTGACTCTGGCCGACCCTACGGCATCCTCGTAATTCGCCCACTCCTCATCAAAAAACGTGTTCAGTTTTTCTAACACTTTTTCGGTTTCTTTCTCGGCATGGGTCAAGAGGATTTCATGAGTCTTTGTTTGACCCGTTATATTACTGTAAAGGTAGCGGTTCACCATACCAATCTGCGCTGTGAGAACGTCTGGATTGCGGGAAATTCCTTGCCGACCCCGTGGGTTCATGATCAATTGCTCCAGCTCATCAATCTTTTCCTGAACTTCCTTCCCCTGTTTTTTCAGGCCCTTATGCCGCTCGTTTTTCTTCGGGTCAAGCAGTTTATTGATGGCCTCCACCGTCCCCTTCGCTTCCCGAAGCTGTTTCACAGCTTTCCCAACCGTTGACGCCAGCGCCATCTGTTGATCCTGAAGAAGCTGGAGTTCTTCCAGATTTCTTACATAAATGTCTAGGCGCGGATCGGTGATAACGTTCACCACCTGAGAAACCGTATCCTTAGCGTGAGAGATTCTGACCGTATATTCTCCAGGTAGTACTGGTGGGCCCGGTGGTTCACGATCAGCCGCTTGAGGTGGTCCGAAACTCCGTCCGCCCGGCGAGCGGATCCCCTTTCGACGAAGACCCCAAGTGATGCGGTTCAGGCCTGTTTCAACTTGGGTTTGGAGTGTTCTGATTACATCTCCGTCCGTGTCCAACACTTCTATTTTTACTTTGTCCTTCTCGGTTCCACCGGTGTCTCCTATCTTTTGACGCCTGTTCTCTTTTTTCGCCGTTTTCTCTTCCTTCTTCGGGGGTGGATTGAACACAAAAGAAAGCATGGCACCCCAATCCCTGTTCTCTCCGCTGTAAATTGCATGGGCGTTAAACCTCGTACCACTGGCTTGACGAGTTACAGCCATCACAGCCGTAGGTGGCTCGAAAAAGTGGAGGTGTTCATCAAGAATATCGGCCCCTTCAGAAGCGATTGCTCGCAGAGGCCTTATGTCATCAAGGATATAGGCGGCCCGGCCGAAGGTGCCGACAACAAGATCATGTTCACGTGGATGAATCTTGAGGTCCATGGTGGAAACAGTAGGAAAACCGTTTGTCCATTTGGTCCAGTTCTTAGCACCATCAATGGAGACATATAAGCCAAACTCTGTCCCTATGAACATAAGGTTCGGCTCTACAGGATCCTGTACAAAACTGAGTACGTGTCCCCACACTTGATCATCATCCACAATCTTCCGCCATGAGCGGCCCGAATTGGTCGTGCGGTAGAGATAAGGCGCCCAGTCGTTCCTGCGATAGTTGTTTATCACCACGAACGCTTCCGCGGCATCGTGTGTGGAGGCAGTAATCTGCGGTACCCAACTCCCGTTGGGAACTCCCGTAAATCGAGTGGTCATGTCTGTCCAATTCGCTCCTCCGTCTTCAGTAAAATGAACATTGCCGTCGTCTGTTCCTACCCAGATTAAGCCCGCTTTAACAGGGCTCGGCTCGATAGTGATGATGGTAGTAAAGTTCTCTGCCCCTGTGACATCATAAGTGAGCCCCCCGGACTCGGACTGTTTCTGTTTCTCCGGATCGTTAGTGGTAAGATCCGGCGAAATAATTTCCCAATTTTCTCCCCTGTCTTTGCTCATGTGGAGATACTGACTTCCGTAATAAATGGTATTGTCATCAAAGGGGTCCTGGGCAATACCGGCGTTCCAATTGAAGCGGAGCTTTTCCATTTCGGGATGTATTGGCTTTATGTACTGCGTGTGACCTGTCACAAGGTCGTAACGGCCTAAATTTCCCCCCTGGCTCATGGCGTAACCGTACCGGGAATTCCCGGGATGGGGCACCACGTCAAAACCGTCCCCAAAGAACAGTTCTTCCCAGTAGCCGTTTCGAATACCACCGGAGCGCCAGACATAAGCCGGCCCCCGCCAGGAGCCGTTATCCTGCATCCCGCCATAAACGTTGTAAGGCCACTCCATGTCATAATTGATATGATAAAACTGTGCCAGCGGTAGGTTTTCCACGAAACGCCACGTCTTGCCCCTGTCCCGGGAGATATTCAATCCACCGTCGTTTCCTTCCATGAGGAAGTGAGGATCGGTGGGATGGCTCCAGAAAGCGTGGTGGTCCGGGTGGACCCCTTGTGCGCCATAGGCAGTCATTAGCTGCGAGAAGGTTTTCCCACCGTCATTGCTTACCGTTACGGTACTGTGAAGATTGTAGATTCTGTTCTCGTTCAACACATCCACATAGATTTCCGCATAGTAGAAGGGGCGACCCCCGATATTCTTGTCACTCACTTTTCCCCAGCTAAAGCCACCATCTTCCGACTTATAAAGAGCATTTTTCTTCGATTCAATGAGTGCATAAATAATATCTGGGTTGCTCGGTGCGATGGCGATGCCCATCCGTCCTAACTCCCCTTTCGGCAAACCGTTTTCTTCTGTCCGCTCTTCCCAAGTTTTGCCTCCGTCAAAGGTGACATACATACCAGATCCTCCACCGCCGGATTTGAAAAACCACGGCCACCGTCGGAATTCCCACATGCCGGCAATCAATTTGTTGGGGTTCGAAGGATCCATCACAAATTCGCTAATCCCCGTTTTTTGATTTACGTAGAGGATTTTCTTCCAAGTCTTTCCACCATCTACCGTCTTGAAGACGCCCCGCTCTTTGCTGTCTCCCCAGGCCGATCCTTGAGCCCCCACATAAACAACGTCCGAGTCACGCGGATCGATAATAATACGGTGAATGTTCCGCGTTTCACCAAGACCCATATCTTGCCAGTTTTTCCCGCCGTCCAAAGATCGATAAACGCCGTAACCGCTGGTCTGGCTGTTCCTCGGGTTCCCCTCCCCCGTTCCCACCCAGATCACATCAGGGTTAGACTGATCTATCGCAACATCGCCAATAGAGGCAACCCTCTGATCATCAAAAATAGGGGTCCAATCGATGCTGCCACTCACCGATTTCCAGAGGCCGCCGGAGGCGGTCCCCGCATATATCACATCAGTATCTGAAAGAACTACATCGATAGCAGTCACCCGTCCGCTCATGCCAGCGGGACCGATGCTCCTTGCTTCCATACCTTTCAGTTTTTCCATGTCTAACTGGGCGGAAAGGGTGCTCATTATGAGTAGGAAAAAGGGCAGTTTTATTCGTTTCATCTGACACCTCACTTGGCTAATTATAGGTTCGAATGTAACAATTCTTCCGGGACGAACAGCGACTCACTTTTTTCGAAGCACTTCTCCGGCCAAGATGTTGGTAAACTGTTGGTATCGAATAGTGGCCTTCCCATTTACAAAAAGGTGAACCACTCCTTCAGAAAGTTGGTGAGGTGATGTATAGGTGGCCGGAGCCATCATTTTTTCATGGTCAAAAATGACAATGTCCGCCACTGCTCCTTTCACAAGGACTCCCCGGTCCTCCATACCATAGACTAATGATGGCAACGATGTCATGCTACGGATAGCTGTCGGCAGATCCAGCACCCTTTCCTTTCTGACATACCGTTCAATCTTTTCTGTAAAGGCGCCGTAAGAGCGGGGATGTGGAACACCTTCCATCCACGGAACAAGGCCCCCGTCGGAAGCTGTCATGGTCCACGGCTGCAACATAAACGCCCGGACGTCCTCCCCACTCATATTGAAGGAGACAATGCCCACATATCCCTGAGTAAGTAGATTCAGGGCTGCATCGATGGGTGAAACATTCCACGCCTTCGCCGTCTCATCTAGTCTTTGCCCTTCCATTGATGGTTCAAAACTAACCCGTCGGAACTGAATTCTCTTCGCTCCTCCCCGGCGGGCGAGATTCGCCTTCATCTCCTCCCTGATTTGCTGTTCTGTTTCTGAGTTGCCGAGACGAACGAGGAGCGAATCCATACCTCCAGCCTGAGCCCAGCGTGGAACCAATGCCGATGTCAATCCAGTCGCCGACGCCGTATAAGGGTACTGATCGGCATACACTTCTATCCCCTCCCTCCGTGCCATATTAATCCGCTCGATTACATTCTCAGATAGGCCCCACACCGGCGGTCCCAGCGCTTTAATATGTGTAATAACAACCGGAAGGTTCGCCTGTCGTCCTATATTGATCACCTCCTCTACAGCGGCCACAAGTCCGACAGTGTAGTTGGACTCATCGCGAATATGGCTCTGATATACACCTCCAAACTTCGACGCGATTCTTGCAAGATCAATAATCTCTTCCGGTTCAGCATAGCTCCCCGGTGCATAGAATGTACCTGAAGAAAGTCCCCACGCTCCATTTCTCATGCCCCGCTTCACGATTCTTGCCATCGTTTTCTGTTCCGAGTCCGTTGGCTTTCTCGCATCGAGACCCATCACTTCCCGCCTCACTGAACCGTGAGAGATAAACTGAGCCACATTCACGCCAAGCCTATGTTTTCGAAGGGCACGCTTCTGAGCCGAAAGATCTGTGTCTCCACCGCCATCAGGGTTGATAAAAACAGTGGTGATGCCCTGCGCCAAAAGCGGTCGGCCCTGGCTTAACTGTTCGGTAGTGAGGCCGGGGCCAGCGTGACTGTGTGTGTCAATAAATCCGGGGGAGACCGTGAGCCCGGATGCATTTATCACTTCCTTTCCACGGTGTTCACTGAGATCACCAATTGCAATAATTCTTCCTCTGTGAATTGCCACATCAGCGTCATATGCAGGGGCCCCAGAACCGTCAATAACGTTTCCACCCTTTATGATAACGTCATATGGGCGCTCTCCGTAAAGTGACGGCGGCACCATCAAGAGTGCCATCGCAGAGACAAGAATTCTGATCAATGTGAAGTTAGATCCGCGGGGGTTTTCTAAACTGACAGGTTGCTTGATAATTGAAAGATTACTCCCGCTTATGCTATTTCTCCAAGACTTCCTTCTAGTTATTCCGTTCCAGTCACACTTTGGGGTTGTTTCTTCACACTTCCGGGAGAGTTCTCCACCAATAAAGTGTGGCTTCGGCTGTGACTTTCATCTGAATAAAATTAATATATTCTTTAAGAAGTCACGATCAATCCAAGTTATTTTGTTGAAAATTGATAAATGGTAGATTGAGTATAGCTTTCACCAGGATATAATAGGGTTGTTGGAAAATTTTGATGGTTGGGTGAATCCGGGAAGTGCTGTGCTTCTAAACAAAAACCTAAATGTTTATTGTAAATAATACTTCCCTTACCTTTAATCTTTCCATCAAGAAAATTCCCAGAGTAGAATTGCACACCTGGTTCACTAGAATAAACCTCCATAATTCTACCAGTCGTTTCTTCGTGAACTTTGGCAAGAAGACGAATCTTATCTGGCCCTTCATTAATAACATAACAATGATCGTATCCTCCTTCTACTTGGATAATTCTTGACCCCACCTTAGTGGGAAGTGAGAAATCCATGGGGCTGCCTTGTACATCACGAATTTCACCTGTGGGAATAAGATTTTCATCAATTACTATATAGCTACTCGCGTTTATCATCATATTATGATTCAGAATGTTTTCCTTCCCTCCTGTCAAATTGAAGTATCCGTGATGTGTTAGGTTTACTGGAGACACCTTATCAGTTTCAGCAAAATAATCGATCATCAACTGATTCATATTCGTTAACCTGTAGGTTACCTTGACTTTCAAATTGCCGGGATATCCTTCCTCCATATCTTCGCTCAAATAGCTCAGCTCAATACCTGCTTCATTTTCTTTCGTAAAAGTTTTGGAATCCCATACCACTTTATCAAACCCCTTATTCCCTCCATGTAAGTGATTCTCACCATTGTTAGTAGCTAAACGGTATTGAATTCCATCCAATTCAAATTCCCCTTCAGCAATTCGGTTGGCATATCTCCCAATTATCGCTCCAAAATATGGATGACCGTCCAGATAGCTTTGAAGGTCATCGAACCCCAGCACGATGTCTGCAAGGTTTCCATACTTATCCGGAACCAGCAATGATGTCACTATACCACCATAGTTGGTGATCTTGACAGTTAGTCCGTCAGCATTAGTTAAAGTAAAAAGATCAACATCAGTCCCTTCTTCTGTTTGTCCGAATTGCATCCGATTAATCACTACAGAACTACCTCCATTTTTTTTTGTGTCCACACTGTTAGAGAAACAACCCGCCTGGATAATACAACTGATTAAAAAAATTATTAAAGCTTGAAGGTCCTTTTTATTACCATTCTTTTTTGACATTCCGTGGTATCTCCTCAAATAGTGTTTATGGAAGCTTTCCCCTTTCAGAGCATCATTTCCTAAAAATTTAGTGATTTAAATCTTAGATTCAGGCAATACATTATATTATCACCAACTATCGGGGTATTGGTATTAAAAGAAGAAACTTTATTAGGAGCTCTGTGCTTTTTTCTCTGAGCGGCTTTTTGCAATCACTCTTTTCCTTCCCAAGAAAACTTCGGTCAGATAAAATGACTAACTGGGCCGGTAATTTAACTTACGATGCGAAAACACATTATGAACCTGAATCAATTGAAGAAATTCAAGATATTGTAAGGAAAGCCAGTCGACTCAAAGTCTTAGGATCACGCCATTCATTTAGTGGTGTCGCCAATACTAGATATAATCACATCTCATTAAGCAAACTTGATGATTTAATTGAAATTAATGAACAATCAAAGACTGTGGAGGTCGAAGGTGGGGTAAACTATGGTCATTTGTGTCCATTGCTTCACAAAAGTGGTTATGCTTTACATAATCTAGCATCATTACCACATATATCCGTTGCAGGTGCCTCTGCTACAGGAACACATGGGTCAGGCATTAATAATGGGAATTTACCAAGCGCTCTCTCATCTATAGAATTTATTGATGCAGATGGAAGCCTTATTTCACTTGATGCCACAAAAGACAAAGAACAGTTTGAAGGTATAGTTGTGGGATTAGGTGGCTTTGGTGTTGTAACAAAATTGTCATTAAATATCGAGAAAACATACCCCGTACAGCAGTATGTATTTCAGTTCTTACCCGAGAAAGAACTGGAATCAAATTTCGATGCCATCTTTTCTAGCGGTTATAGCGTAAGCATTTTTACAGACTGGCAAACTGATAAGTTCAATCAAATCTGGATCAAATCCAGATCCGATTCAGCTAATATACCTGACTATGAATCAGAATTTTTCGGTGCGACACCGGCTAAAGAAAATCTTCGCCCAGTTACTACCTCCTCATATCAAATGAATGACCCGTCTTTAGATTTATCACCAGTAAACTGTACGGAACAAATGGGTGTTCCAGGGCCATGGCATGAGAGATTGCCGCACTTCAAAATGGAGTTTACCCCAAGTAGTGGTGAAGAGCTTCAATCAGAATATTTTGTTCCATACGAGTTTGGTTTAGATGCAATAAATGCACTCCGCAAAATAAAGCGCAAAATTGATCCTCTATTAATTGTCTCAGAAATACGGGTAGTAAAAGCTGATGACTTCTGGATGAGTCCTTCCTATAAGCAAGATTCCATGACTTTTCATTTTACTTGGAAGCAGGACGCAAAGCACTTAAAACAATTATTGCCCTTGATCGAAAAAGAGCTCGCACCCTTTAAGGCTCGGCCACATTGGGGAAAGATTTTCACTATATTCCCATCGAAGTTTGAAGAACTTTACCCCAAAATAAATGATTTTAAGAATTTATTGAATGAATATGATCACCAAGGGAAATTCCGTAATAGTTACCTTAAACGGAATCTCCAGCTTACTTAATAAATCTATTTAATAATCTCTGCTAATCTCAGATAAAAGCTTTGGAGTTATATATGAAACCAAAACGTTTTGTCACTGGAATCTCTACTTTAATTCTCTTTTCCACTTTAGTTGTTGGTGCGCCTCAAGAAAATCTTTTGGGGGATCCACCAGTTATCGCTCCTTTTTCAAACTTAGATACCTATTCAATCAACGATTGGTGGAACAGAGATAAGAATGAGATAATTGACCTTAAGGTCCCCAGAGACGAGGTCATAGCATTCGCTCTTTACACTGTTTCAAACAAAACTTTAAAATTATCCGCTCAACTTTTTCCTTTATTTCCCAAAGAAACCCGGAAAATCCGTCTTGAAATCTATAAGAACAATACTTGGCAGGAGATTCAAGACATCAAAATTAACGATATCGGTTGGTCCGGTCTTTTCCGAATTGATAACTGGGAATCAGACAAGGATATCCCTTACCGTATTCGCCATAGCAACAGTGCCTTTTTCGAAGGGCTGATAAGAAAAGACCCCAAAAATAATGATGTGATTAAGATTGCCGGGCTATCTTGTAACTCAAATAAAGATCGCGGCATGAGGCCACATTATATCCGTAATATCAATTACCATGATCCTGATATCATTTTTTTTGCTGGAGATCAATCCTACGATCATAAGGAACATACAGCAGCATGGTTGAAGTTCGGTCTTCAATTCCGGGATATCATGAGAAATCGACCTACAATCACCATCCCTGACGACCATGACATCGGGCAAGGCAATATCTGGGGAGAATATGGGAAAAAAGCAAGCAGCCCAGCGGGAAATGATGGGGGGTATTTTTATCATCCAGAATATGTCAAAATGGTTGAAAGGTGTCAGACCTCCCATCTCCCTGACCCTTACGACCCAACACCAATACTAAGGGGTATAGGAGTATACTATACTAGTTTAATAGTTGGTGAAGTGGACTTTGCAATCATTGAAGATAGAAAATTCAAATCTGGGCCGAACGGTAAGATCCCTCAACAAGGGCCTCGCCCTGATCATATAATTAATCCTGAATATGACCCAAGTTCAATAGATGTCCCTGGTCTTTCTTTATTAGGAGAACGACAATTGACATTTCTAAATGAATGGGGCGAAAATTGGATAGGAGTCAAAATGAAAGCAGTGCTCTCCCAGACTGGGTTTTGTGGGGGCGCTCATCTACACGGTCCTGAGCAAACCCGTTTGCACGCTGATCTTGATTCAAATGGATGGCCTCAGACAGGGAGAAAAAAAGCATTAGAAATCATAAAGAAAGCTAATGCAGTTCATATTGCTGGTGATCAACATTTACCTACTATCATCAGACATGGCATCAATGAATTCCGTGATGGTCCTTGGGCATTTGTGGTACCGGCAATTGTCAACAACTACTACAGTCGTTGGTGGAAACCTGAGGATGAAGAAGCAGGTATGAATCATAAATCTTCCAATCCTCTGCCTTGGACTGGAGATTATTATGACGGTTTTAACAACAAAATTTCAATGTATGCCTATGCAAACCCCGATAGTCCATCAAATGGGGCTGGTTACGGTTTAGTAAAATTTGATAAGCTAAATAATACTGTCACATTCGAATGCTGGCCTAGGCATAGTAATGTACAAGAAAAGAACTCTCAACAATTCCTTGGTTGGCCAAAAACCATAAAAATTGGCGAATAAATAACAGAAAGTTTATTTAATAAATATCAAAGGCTTTAGCTGAGGTAACGTCCCCGCTGAAATACTTTCCCAGCTCAGAAATTAAATCGCTATCTGAAACACCATAATATAACTGATTATATAAGATAAGTACTTTTGGCCGTGCAACGGATGCTAAACCGCCCAACTCATTAGTAAGAGTGTGGAACTTTCTTTGATAGTCTCGTGAACTTTCAGGCAGCAACAAAAGACCGTCTTTAGAAGCTACACTATGAATCAACATATCACACTCTAAACAATTTTCAGCAATAGTTGGACTATATGAAATGTCACCCGAGATCACCAAAGACTTATGAGGCGTCTTTATTGAATAACTGTAGGAATTTATTAGATCTCCTCGCTTAACTGGGAATGCCTTTACTGAGATTAAATCATCCGAATATATTTCTCCATCTATTAGGGTATTGATTGAGATATCGTAATCACTCACCACAGAATTTAAGGCAAAGCCTTCGACGGTAAATCCATCAGTATAGTCCTCTATGAGTTTATTTAATTGTGGCTTCATACCTTCCGGACCATGAATATTCAGGGTCTGAGAAGTCTCAACAACCATTTTGATGAATAAAATATCTGGAATTCCAGCGGATAGATCAGATTGCAAATCTGTGAAAAAGTAATTGTTAACTTCTGTAATATCTTGAGCCACGAGATTAGCTTTTTTTGCTACCGCGTATCGTTGAAGGAAATACTGCCCAGCATTAAAAACATAACTTTTACCGTTTACTAATAGTATAACAGTAGATGAGGGCCTACTATTGTTGAGCAATCTTTCTGCAGAGTCTAAAAAGAGAACTTGAGTCCCAGTTTGATTTTGACCATTATTGGTTAGAGCTTTCTCTTTCTCACTAGAGCAACCAATGAAGATTAGAAACATTACTGGTAGATGAAATTTGATGGTTCTTAAGAACATTGATTATTCAACTTTAAAAGAAAGATGGAAAAAACTTGCTACTTGAACTACAGCCTATTTTGGTTTGGGGAATCCAGCATAAGGGAGGATGCCAATTACTTTTCCCCTGATATAATGATTAGACGTGAAACGAAACCTAGAAAGAAACTCCAACAGTTATTCGATTCACATTACCAAAATAATCTCCAAAAGCGGAATATGCATAATCTACTAAGACTCCAGCCCCACCAACATTCAGGTTAAGACCAGCACCAAAAGTCAGCCCTTCATTATCATAATTAAACTTATAGCCAGCCCGAATAGCAGCAAGCGTGCCGTATTTGTATTCTAGTCCGGCATGGACTCTTTCATTGAAATCCCTAGGATGTAATGCATCCAAACCCATCACAACCGACTGATTGTCACCAATATTTAATACGGTCATTGAAATTCCTGTCCGCATAGTAAGGGGCAATTGAAACTTTTCGGATTCATATGATAAATCCCGAGAGAAATTTGTTAAACCCATACCAAATGCAAGGTCTTTGATTCCGGTATAATAAAGTGTGCCAAAATCGATGGCTACAGTTCCGAGCTTGTTCTCTCTGGTAATAGCATCACCTTCTAACGTAACAATGTCATTCTGACCCAAGTTTTGTGAAACCAATTTCACATGGGCACCCAAACTAAATTTATCAGAAAAAGCTCTGCTAAAAGCAACACCTATCGCTGATTCACCGACATCGACTGTGCCGCCACTGTATCGTTTTCCTCCTGAATATCCTTCTGCTCCCGAAGCATCTACATATGTGTAGTGAATGTCATCACCGTAATTCATTCCTACATATGACAGACCAACAACTCCTACACCATCAATGGCATAAGAAGCAGCTACCGCTTGATGCTGAATACCAGCAATCCAAGTATTCAGTGAAAACTGTGCTTGGCCACCTTCTGATCTCGCCAATCCTGCTGGATTGAAAAAGATCGCTGAAGCACCTGTGACACCTGCAACTGCAGCTTCACCCATACCAGCTGTTCTTGCGCCAACACCAATCTTTAAGAAGGTAAATCCAGCTTGACCAACTTTAGATTGAGCACTAAGAAAACCGGTACTCATTCCAATTAAAACGAGTGCCATAATGGTTTTATTTTTCATCTTCAGTATTCCTTAAGGTTAATTCCTGATAAACTTATCCGTTAAGCTATATCCACCTATCTAACGACAATGAATTTCCCAGTAGCAGTGTCGCCGCTAGGAGTACCATTCTCATCTGTTTCTTCAACGTAGTAGATATAAACACCACTAACAATGTACTGATTATCTTTAGAAACTTGATCCCAAGACGCTTGGCCGGATCCGTCAGTATGGTCTATTGTCGCAACATGATCACCAGTCATTGTAAACACTCTTATTTTTGCATACGGCGTAAGGTTTGCAAAAACTAGCTTATTAGGATCACCAGGATATTGGTTATCTACTGCTCGAATATTATAAGGGTTGGGTATCACATCAACTTGGCTTAGATCACTTTCTGATTTCACCAATGTATAAGCTGGAACTGTAGTGTAGGACCACCACCTTGAACTCTCAAGCTTTTGACCAGGTTTTACACCCCAGGTGTTTTGAGTCCCATCATCATATGCTGTAACATAGTAGTAAGCACCCACGCCAGCTGGTACACCCGTGTCTAGGTATTCATTAGCAGTGCCTTCATAAACCATTTCAAAATTAGTAGAATCCCATCTTGCAACAGCCCTGTAAAGCCTATAACCTTCAAAATCTAAAACACCCGTGTCTGGGTCTGGATCTGTTCTAGGCTCATCACTCCATGAAACATCGATACCACCACCTGAAGACTTAACAAACAGAGAAGGAGACATTGGCGGATCAGGAACATTCATATTATTTGCATACAACACATCTAGCACATTCTGTGCGTCTCTAAACAGTGAATCCCTTCCAGTAGAAAGATAGTGGTTCTTGGCCAGAGTACCAGAATAAGAGGTACCAGTAGTAGGATCAGTCCAAGTGTAACTATTTGTATCACCAGAAGTTATAGCGGCATGCCATTTAAGCCCTTCTGTGTGGATTGTCTTACGATCTAGACCATTAATCATCCTTACAAAAATAACGCGATAATCTTCATTGGGACCCAAATCAAAAGGACCATAGACCATGTGAGTATTGATCTGGTTTTCGCCATGCCAGTTGGGGTCACTCATGCCATCACCACCAAGCCAAGTTGGTTCATGACCTGCTACATTGGGATCGGCCTCCCATGAGCCTCCTTTATGCCCCAAAGTCATGAATTCATACATTTTGTCAATACCGTTTCCAGCTTTTGATCCAGATGGTGCTGACGCAAACCCTTCGTATCTTGTACTAGCAGGCTGAGAAAGATCATCAGCAGTATTGCTTGCATCTGTATCAGCATGCAGGGTCAGTTGACCCGTAAAACCAGAAGAGAGCCACGCTCCATAATTCGGATGAGGATCACCATAATCATCAAAAGCATTATTAGCTTTATTATCACCATCCCACGCATACATTAAGCGAAACGGATCGCCAGCCTCCTCACCAACATAATCTGAAAATTCATTCTGTACCCACTCTCCCATACCACCAGCATGGTTATGACCGTGCCGTGAAATCGTAGGTCTTATACTATAGCTGATGTAAACGTCCGTAAGAGTCTGCCCAGCAAGCTCAACATCATCATCAAGATCAATATTGCCGGTATTAGTAAACGTGACATCAATAACTGAGAGGTTATCAAAATTACTGTTAGTAAAGGCATAAGCTTTTTGAAGGATGTCTACGCCAATATCTGTTCTTACTGCATTTTCAATCATCTGATCTGAAACGAGATTACCATCAATTTCGTCACCTGGAGCTTCCGGCCATAGATCAGATATCATTTTCCCATCCACATATACTTCAGGATGGGTACGTTTGGTGTACTTTTTTATATATCTTGGAATACTGATTTTTGAATCGTCCCAAAACCACCAGCCTACTTCTGAAACATGACCATCGGGGAAGGTCGTCCCTGCTTCATTCGTCCAAGGCTTTGCTCCTATCCAATAAGAACTCGCGCTTGAGTTAACAGGATGGGGAGTGTTCCAAGAAACTGGAGCTGGCCGACTATAATTGTGACCGCCTGGCCAAACCATAAACCAACTTAGAGGAAACTGCCAACCTCGCTGCCAAGGGTGGGCACTGGAATCATGAAATGTATCCCACATCTCACCTATTTTGAAGGTTCGAAACGCGCCATACGAAACAGTTAAACACCCGACTAGAAGTGCCGAACCAACCAAATACTTTAACTTTTTTCTGATGAAATTCATTTCATATTCCTCAATTTAATTTTCTCTGAATCCTATCCTAGAAGGATACCTTAAATCCCATCTGGACGCTGCGCGGGTGCAGGAAGAGAGCCCAACGATTCGCTTTCCAGCCAGTCTGAATCTGTATATGATCCTTTTCCCATTCACCAATCTTATCATTACCCTTCATTTCACCCTCTAGATGGGGGAATTTGAGGGATTTCATGTATTCATCCCACTCATCACGCATGAAACCACCACGACTAAGATATTTCTGATTCAAAAGATTACGGATCTCAAGGTAAAATTGCGGGCGAATGCCACCGAAATTTAAGCTTTTTGAGATCCTGAGATCGGTGTTAGAAAAATCCACCCATTGAACATTATTTGTTATATCAGGATGAGGCGGGAGATAAGTAGCTCTTGATCCCTCTCTCCAGAAATAAATCAGGTTAAAAGTCCAACCTCCCAAAGGATATAACCCGGCGATTTGAGTACCATAGTCCTCTGGTGTATGGAACTCAATATTAGCCCTTATGTTTGGCTGGGCTACAGGAGTAAACTGAACAGCCCCTTGTGTCTCCGTTTCAATCCTTGGGTCTTCAAAAAAGTTTCTACTACCGATATAACCAGATGTGGTCTGAACCCAGTCATACGTTAGATATCCATAAAAGAACTTACCATACTTCTTTTCTATCCTCGTTTCAATACCATAGATATCTTGATAATTATTATTACCAAAAGTGGTATAGCCTACATCACCATACCTCCCGGTATAACTCTCTTGCCCGGTCTGGTCAGTTATATCTCTGTAGTATCCAACAAAATGAAGCAAGAACTGATTATACAGATCTTGATCATAACCCAATTCATAAGAAACCGATTTAGCCGGCTGTAGATTCGGATTTCCGTGCCAAACTAACATTTTATTACCTGGAAGACCTATGCGCTGACCAAACCACTGATCCTGGGTTGGAGCAGAATAATAATGACCATAGTTGAAAAAGACTTTTGATTTTGGCCCTATAGGATGAGAAATCCCGAATCGCGGAGAGACCACAAGTGAGGGAGTACTTTTCTCCGTTGGCACAAAATCTATACTGTCAATCTTAGCTGCACTAAAATAAGATGTATATGGGTCACCAGCAAAAACCTCAGATCCGGCATCATATTGATCAAACCGAACACCAAAATTGGCAATCATACCTTCCCATTCTATTCTATCCTGGACATAGAAGGCCATGCGAGTTGGCGATTCATCCCATCTGTTCCAATTGTCATGCTGGTTATGATTGGTTTTATAGCGCATGTTTTCAACAATGTTAGACTGATCGATTGAAAAGCCGGCTTTGATCATATGAGTGTTATTCACCTGGCTGGTTATATTAAATCTCATTCTAGTGCTTGAAAAACGAGTTGTGTCCTGAGCTCGCGGCATGCCGTGATCTTGGTAATAACCATCACCAGCAAAATAAATATGGCCTACCTCAGCATTACCCCAAGGCTGTCCATCTAAACATTTCCCAGGCTCATATTCAAATTGGCAGCTGGTATCTCTTTGAGGTCGATGAGCATCATAATCAATCCCAAACGACTCAACTTGCGCCGTAGCAAAAGTCTTCTTGGAGAGAGTATAAGTTGCTTTCGCTGCTAAAGAAGTCATATTGGATTCATAAGGCAGAAATTCCATTCCGTACTTATTCCGGTGATCAGAAGGAGTCATGCCAGTTGATACCCAGGCCCGTCCAGCATTCGATGATAAGATGTTCCCCCAGTTTATTTGTCCAGATATCAACCAATCAGTATTGGAAGTCATATAAATGACATCAAGCTTAAGATTTGGAGACACTGACTGTGTCAACTTTAAAAAGAGTGAATTAATATCTTTCCCATCATAACCTTCTACAAATGTCATTGGCATGACAGAGGTTTCAAAACTACTTCTAGCGGCAAACATAAATTTTGTCCCGCTTAGGCCAGGAACAGGACCGCCAAGGCTAACTTCCCCAGTATAATCGGGATTACCTTCTGCACCATACGCGATAGGCCGATGTTCCCACTCCCATCTTTTCTTCATTCCTTCGGGACTGATGTCATTCGACGGGTCATCATCTGCATTATTAACAGAATTAGCATATATATTCCAGCCCTCAAATTCCGCTGTGCTATCCATACTTGTCGGACCAGCATATATACGCCAGTCATTCGACCAGTACGTCTCATCATCGTTGAAGTATTTATAATGGGGTGCGCCATATTTATACTCAAAGGAACCAGTTAATTTGCTTGGCTCTTTAGAGACTAGATTGAAAAGTCCCGCACGGACGTTGCCGTACTCAGCATTAAATCCACCGGTAACAACGTCAGCAGTTGCAAAAGCAGACAGCGGCATATCTGTAAATACTCTGCCCATTCTTTCATCAATCATTGTGATGCCATCCACCATAAGTGAGATTTGATCATCTCCTCCACCCCGAATTGAAAATTTTCTGCTTTCGGTTTGTGTATACGATCCTTGTTGGTTTAAACGAAAATCAGTATGAGAAATCACACCAGGCTGCATGCCCAAAACAGCATCCAAATCCCTGATTGGAGCTGGCGCAACAGCTTCATCAAAGAAAACAGCAACAGCGCTTGAAGAAACATCAAGGGGCACTGTTTCTCTCTCGGCCTCGGCAACGACGGTCACTTCCTCACCGGTCACAGCTTCAGTCTGAAGAGTGAAATTAACATCGATTGATCTGTCGACAGTTACGCGAACATCCTCTCGAGTTTCAGATGCATAGCCAATATATTGAGCAGTAACAGAATAAACTCCAGCCCGAACATTGATGACAAAGTACTCACCATTCTCATCTGTGGCTGCACCTAAATCGGTCCCTCCAATCAAGATATTAACACCAACCAGAGGTTGCCCATCGGTATCGGTGACTACACCTTTAATTTTGCCAGATGTCTGACCGTAAAGACCAGAGACAAGGAACGCGCTTGTTAAAAACAGTGTTTTAAAGGATTTCATCATTTTTTCTCCTGACTGACTCCAAATTTATTTGACTTCCGTTATGTTTACTTGCATAGTTTATCCCAAAATCTCCGGGCCGGAACCTTCCGGTACCCCTTATCTTTGAAATTATAACTGCCCCACAAAATAATCCAAACAAATTAATCAGTATTGAAAAAAAGCTTTTTTTGTGTGCTGAATGCACCTAGTATCCCATTTGAGACAGATAATCAACCGATGAAAACATAGTTTTTCTGCCAACAATAATGAGACTAAACTTTCCGCCAAGGATTCATTGATTTATGGTTCTTCAAAAGATTAAACCCTGATTGAACCTCAGAAAATAATGCAAAATCTAAATTCACCACCTAAGAAGAAAACAGGCTTTCATCTCTGTTTGCTATTAATATTTCTTCTGTATACCCCAAAATTCTTGTTTCCTCAAGGAGGGGTCTCGTGAAGAATCCCCATCCTCCCGGTCGGGAGTCTTATAGAGAGAAATACCACCGAAGCAGGAAAGTTTGTTTTTGGAGCAGGCTACAAGTATGAATATTTATCTAATGTTAAGGTAGGAAACAAACCCTGGGAAAACCCTAATAATGAGCGAACAGATAACTCAGCGTACATGTTTTACCTCAATTATGGGGTTTCCAACAATTTTTCATTAGAAGCTCTCATCCCATGGCAGACAGTAACCAACGAAAAGATCCTCTTCACAGGGCAGAGCTCTCATCAGCCTGAGGGTGGGAAATATGTCCGACATTCACAAGGCTTCGGCGACGCATTAGTCATGGGCCGATATCAGTTGGATCATAAGAAAGTTCACATGGCTCTAGCTGCAGGAATCAAACTGGCATCAGGTAACGCCAACGCCACGGATTTATATGGTACACGTATTCCTGACAATCTACAAATAGGTTCTGGGACAGTTGATCCCGTGTTGGCTTTGTTTGGTGCATATACTGGAATGAATTGGATTGTTCACGGCAACATTTTTTCTCGTATACCTTTGCGTGAAAATATTTATGGTTACAAATATGGTCTTGAGACCCATGCCAATATGGGCGTGAATTATGATTTGTCTGACTTAATATTCCTAAGATCACATGTTAATGTAATTAACACATCAAGAGATCGTTATCAATATGGTGAGCTTGACTTCAGTCGGGGCGGTCTATGGGTTTATTTTGTTCCAGGATTAGGAATTAGGGTTTCAGAAACCATTACGATTGATCTTCAATATCCCTTGCCGATATATCAGTTTGTTAATGAAAGTCAGCTTGTCCCATCGGACCTTTTGACAATGAATTTTAGTTACACGTTATCAAAAGAATGAAAAAATCTGCGGCCATAATTACCCTTAGTTTTCTAGTCTGGCAATGTTCTGAACCAATAGATACCTATTATGGTTTTGAAGACTTTGATTTGCTGAAGGTTGGCAGCGGCATCTCTGATCTAATCGTTTCAAAGGATGGCAACACGCTGGTGGCTTCAGATATGTCAAACAACTCGCTCATTTTTATCGACATAAAGGGTGAAATGTCAATAGAAACCAGTTTGGCTGTAGGATCTCGCCCTAAGTCGCTTGATCTAAGTTTCACGGGCGACACATTATTCGTAGCACTTTACGGTGGCTCAGAAATAGCCATGGTGGACTTGTCATCAAGAACACTTATTGGGAAAATAAATACTGAAGATGACGGTCCTTTTGATATTTCATTCTTACCTGGCAACAAAATAGTGGCGTCATTCTTATCCAGTTATCAGTATGACAATAAGATTAAGCTCTTAGGAATCAAATCCTCTGAAAGTCTTGCTACCGAAGAAACTGTTGCTGGTCTACTTGTGGCGTCTAACACTGGAAGTGAGATTTTCGTTTGTGACGATTTTTATGGCTCAGCAAGAATTCACAGGTTTTCTATTGGTTTAGAATCTTTATCTGGCCAAAAAACTTCTTCCCCAATCGCTGATGATGTCATATTCCAAGATATTGATTATGTACCAGGTTATGGCATAGTCCTCGCAATTAAAGGGCTGGATTTTGAAGGATTTGAAGTGGGTCATGCCTATGTATTCAATGAAGAAAATCTTAATCTGACCGCACAACTAGATGTAAAGTCACATGCTGTTGCAGTGGCCCATTCTTCACAAGGCACTAATGGTAAGAGCATCTTTATTGCACCTAGCAAGGCAGACGATGCAGGAATGTTCATCGTCGAGTTTAGCCCAGAAACAAACCTGCAAATTAACTATTACATGACGGCAGGAATAATTGGCCTAGGAACTCTCGCCGTGGATCCGGCTGGCGAATTCCTCTATGCCGCAGTGGATGACTTTTCAGATAATGAAAGCTTTGAGCCATTCAATAATAATTCTTTTGATATTCAGAGAATCGAGATTGTGCCAGAGGGCACCTATCCCATCAATAAATAAACTATTCTATATAAACAATTTTCCGAGTAATTGTGTTCCTATCAATCTGAAACCGGATAAGATAGATACCAGAATGAAGAGGTGCGCCTTTAGAAGAATTCAGAGATAGTTTTAGAGTATACTGCCCCGGTCCAACGCTAGCTTTATTAACCAGCGTTTTGATTTTCTTGCCAAGAATATCGTATAGTTCAATCTTGATTGACGCTTCTGAATTTATTTGGTAATTGATTGATGTCTTTGAATTAAATGGATTGGGATAATTCTTGCTAACCAAATATTCCAGAGATATGGGGCTATAGTCTTTGTCTTGATCTATTTTAACATAGCTGTCGTAAAGCTTATCCGGTTCCTTTATAAATATCTCCTGATCAGCATCGACATTATGGATTGTCCCAACTTCACCCGAAGGCCATGCGACAACAATGCTATCAACAAAGCTGTGTTCACCTAAACCAAAGTGGGCTATTAGCTGATCACCGCCTCCCAAAGAGCTTCCACTGCGCGTTTCAAACAACTGACTGACTCCATCAGGCATATGAATAGTTATTTTGGAACCTATTCCATCTCTATTGCTATTGGTACCGATAAGATTTATAGACAAATAATGGTTTTCATTCTCATTTTCGTTCTTGTACAAAAAAGCATCGCCTACCACATTTACAACGTACAGATCTAGGTCGCCATCACTATCGTAGTCCCCGTAAACAGTTGTTCTTGCTTGGTTGGTGTCAATTATCCCACTTCCCAGTGAAACATCAGAGAAGGTCAAGCTTTGACCATCATGTTTATAAAGAAGGTTAGGTTGCTTATTCCAGTAAGTATGTAATTCTCCCGTTCCTACAAATAAATCAAGCCAGCCATCTAAATCAAAATCAAAAAAATTACAGCCCCAGCCAACTACCATTAACTCAGGATCGTGTGAAAAGTAATTGTGATCAAGCTCAGTCTGTTCACTGGCGTTAATGAACGCTCCACCCACGTTTTGAAACAGAATCCCGCTACCAATATTTGACTGATAATAATCCATCCAACCGTCTCTATTGTAATCACCAATGGCTAGTCCCATACCATTAGCACAATAGTCACTAATTCCTACATCCTTCCCCACTTCAGTGAACTGCCACGTGTCATAAGAGGACCCACCATCATTCCGGAATAGCTTACTAGGAACTGGTCCAAAACAATCTTCAACCAAGAAAATATCTAAATCTCCGTCATTATCATAATCCGTCCATATTCCAGCAAAAGCTAATCCTTCTAAATCAGAAAAGGCGTTAGCTGCAAGCAAATTTGAGACCTCGGTAAAAGTTTCATCCCCATTATTATGAAACAGCCTCTCTTGTGTGTCTAAAGACCCGTCTTTGGAGTAATGATGAGTTACAAACAAATCCAGATATCCATCATTATCATAGTCGCCCCAAGAAGAACCAGTCCCACTTGCTCGCCAATCAATAGGAAATCCTGCGCTTTCCGTAATATCCACAAATGTGGTACCAGCATCGTTTCTAAACAGAACGTCCTCAAAAATATTTGCCAAATAAACGTCGATCCAGCCATCATTATTAAAATCAGCAACAGAGACCGCACTGCCTTCATGGCCTTTATCATCAACATTTAAAGCCTTTGCAACATCACTAAAGGAACCATCACTATTATTTCTAAATAGTTTGTTTGATCCAATCCCCTGTGTGACATATAGGTCTAAGTCTCCGTCTCTATCAAAATCAAACCACGCGGCTCCTGTACCAAATACACCCTCCAGAGCCTCGTTCAATGAATTTGTGATAAAAGGAACATGATCAAATGAGATCTTTGCATTACTTGTTACATCTCTAAAAAGAGGGGCTGAATCCTGACTATGTAAGAAGGATGAAAAACATATTAGAGCAGCAATTACAAATTGCTGAAGTGATTTGGGATTGCTAATACGCATTATCTTAACTGTGATCAAAAACTAAAAGAAATTAAATGACTGCTTCGGGATTACAGAAAGATTGCTATCCCCCTGTTGAATCAAGTACCATTTGTCAGCATCCAAATCTCTAATAACTTGACTTATTGTAGATCCAGGCCATATAACTTCAATAGAATTCACTGTCTTAGCATGGCCAATGCCAATCAATTGCGGAAAAGGCGACTGTCCAAATGTGCCTCCAGAAGATATCGTTCTATAAATCTTGAGTCCTCTGTCTGTTTCTATTGCTATTCTCGCGCCGATTGCATCGCGATTAGACATTGAACCCTTTAGTTCTATACCAATCCAATTGTTATCATTATCGCCCGGGTTTTCCAAAAGAATATTCTTATAAATATCACCTTCGTAAGCTCCTCCAATAACAGAGAAAATGTCCAAATCTCCATCATTGTCAAAGTCAGAAAAGGAAACACCATGCCCTTTCTGCAAATGACCAAACCGACTTGAAAAAGTAATATCTCGAAAAGCCTTCCCTTTATCATTGAGAAACATTCGATTGGGCTGTACAGATCTAAGGTCGGGATCCCCAGTCCCTAAATAAATATCCAAATAACCATCATTATTGATATCTCCATAATTGCATCCCATAGTCAAAAGAGGGTGACTCATGCCCGAAGTCAAGGTTATGTCTTTGAAAGTGCCGTCTTTATTGTTCAAGTATAACCTTGGTGTCTCACCATTATGGCGCAAGCCCAAATAGTCTCTAGCAACATCTCCGGATGAATTACTGTATCCTGATACAAAAATATCTTCCCAACCATCATTATTAATATCAAAAGACAAAACAGGAAAACTATCAATTGGGTCAAAAACCCCTGCCTGTTCAGACACGTCTTTGAAAAAAATATCTACATCATTCATGTAGCCTTGATTTTCGAATAGAAGGTTTTTTTCTCCTAATCGAGAAAGATACAAATCTTGCCATCCGTCGTTGTTTATGTCCAGCCAAATAGCCCCCTTAATAAAACCAATAACATCAAGCCCTGTTTCTTGAGCAACATTCGAAAATGTGCCATCCTGATTGTTAAGAAATAGCTCACTCTTATGGATCTTTTCAGTCTTGCTGCTCCCTGTATAAATACCCTTAACTTCATCTGAGATCATCTCAGGCCAAGTTTCGTTGCCTACAAACAGGTCTATCCAACCATCATTGTTATAATCTCCCCAGCAAGCAGTCTGCGTGGGGTTTTCTGAGTATACTCCAGAAAGAATGGTAACATCTGTAAAAGTGCCGTCTCCATTGTTTCTTAAGAGCGAATTGGGATGAGCGCCTTCATCTCCAAGCCATCCTGTTCTGAGAATAAAAAGATCTGTAAATCCGTCGTTATTATAGTCACCCTGAACCATATTGAGTCCACCAGTAATCCCCAAGAGATTTGATTCGATAGTTCTCTTTTCAAATTGCCCATCACCCATATTTCTATAATAATGCACTTGGTCTGAAAGACCCCATGAAGAGCTAATAATGTCATAAAATCCATCTTGATCATAATCTTCAACAGCTGAGCCCCCGGCTCTACCAAAACCATCTATGCCGGACATTTGCGCAACATCTCGGTATCTAGAGGAGTGGGTCAATTCTTCTCCTTCTAAATTAGGTACAACCCATTGCTGTGGTACTTCGTCCGGATATTTGCCAATTGCCATATAGGACAAATTCAGCAACCAATGATATGTGTAATTATTGGGGAAATAGTTCAGTAAATATTCCAAAAGTTCTATCGCTTTTTCAGCACCTCTTCGTTTTGAATGGATATTGGATTCTCTGAAAGGTAGTATGCAATTATCAGTAGAATTTTCTTGGAGGCAATTCTCGTCTTCCCCAAGCCTAAAATAACTTATTGCAAGAAGATCCGTTAGAGGCAGAAAATAATTATAAAAAAAGCTCTCTTGAGTGCTCATCGTATCAAGCACCGAGTTAATTAATTCAATCGCATTGACAGTATAACCTGATCTGAGCATTTCTCTCGCGATAGAAATATTATGTTCCACACCACGGTCGAAGCCTTGAGACTTAATTGTTTGCAGCCAGGCTAATCTGGTACGATTCTCGAAGGGATTAGACTCAAGATTTGATTTCTCTGGTATAGATTTCAGAATTTTTATCATTTCCTGATGGCTTTCATGATCGCTTATATATGAATTACAAGCTATGAAAAAGGAGGACGTGACGTTTAATGTCAGAAAGACTATTTCCTTTGATCTAAACAACTCAGATTATGGGATTAGTGACTTAGTATTACTTTGGTTTCGCCATCAGCTAACTGTTTTTCCATTATCTCTCCATCAGGAAATTCTATTATCAAGCTAAGAGCATCTTCACCCAAGCCTATAATTTGATTCCAAGAATTTTGTGACCAATAACCAGATCCTAACTGAATTTCTCTTATGGGCCCCATTCTATCTTCATACTTGATTTGTAATTTGGATCCAATGAATGATGGGCTCTCAGAGCCTCCTTTCAAGAATATTTTTATGCCTTTTTTCCTACCTTGATTCTTAAACAAGGCTAGATTAGCACCATTCTGGCTCACAAGAAGATCTATTCGCCCATCATCGTTTATATCAGCTACAGCTGTACCTCTCTGTTCACCGTAAATCAATACACCAGACTTATGACCGGGAACAGTCCTTAGGTTTCCCGCACCATCTCCACTCAGCCAAAGACCACGACCAGCGTCACTTCGAGAGGTCTCAACTTGATAGGCAAAAAAGTTTTGAGATAGAAAAATATCGTCATGGCCATCATTATCCATATCCGCAACCACCGCACTAAAAGCAGGGGAAAACTGAGCTTCAATGGGTAATGCATGGTTTTCAAAGCCTTTTCCATTATTCAAAAAAAGCATGTGTTCCAAAACTGTAGCCCTTACTCTAGAAGCACTTTCAAGACCAGGGCCAATAATTTCCCTTAAATCAGAACCCCCAAACTCAGCAAAAGTAGGTATCGTTTTACTAAGATATTTTATGCCATTGCTTAAGCATGAGAAGCCTCTTTCGGGCACTAGTGCACCCATACCTTCATCCCAATGGCCTTCTACAATATCTATGCTTCCGTTTCCATCAAAGTCATCATAATAAAGTTCTAAAGGATGTTCCTTACTAGCGTGGTACTTTGTGTTCAAGCCCCAATTAGTGGCCACTATATCTATCTGTCCATCTTCATTAAAGTCTCCAGTCGCAACCCCATTCCACCACCCAAGATGATCAGATAGCCCAAACTCCTCTGTGGTATTCGAGAAGACCCCATTAGAGTTTTCAAAGATTGTTACAGGACCCCACTCCATAGCTAGAATTAGGTCAGGATCTTTATCTGAGTCAATATCTGAAAATATGGCTCCGGTGATAAGTCCTATATCTGTGAGGTTTACATTATTTATGCTATCAGGCACGAAGATTCCATTTTCATTAACAAAAAGCATTGAAGAAGCTGGTGCCGGGTAGCGTCCTGGAATGCTACGACCACCAGCAAATAGGTCTAAATCTCCATCACCATCCACATCAGCCATGCAAAGAGCTCCCAAGCTTGAAAAGTTTGTAGATATACGTCTTGTTTTGACTAAGCTCTTACCTTCTAATCTATAGCCTTGAATAAAAGATTTTTCTTGAACATCTGACTCAAAGTTTGAATGCCCAACTAATATCTCAGGGCCAGATGAAGAAGGGACAATCAGGACTCCCGTTTGATCATGATTCGAAATACCCGTTTCTATCTGATGGAAATTTCCATCATCATTCACGAAAACAGATAAATTCCCACCACGACCACTAGGAACTGCGACATCATCATCGCCATCACTATCTAAATCTCCCCATGCTAAACCGGGGCCTAGTTGGCTTAGACGATACGGAAGAAGCGATTGCCTAGAAAAATCATCGTAGGGGTCTTCATGGTGTCGATGATTTATATAATTAGGGACTTGATTAAATAGGGTCTCTCCTTGATTATTAATTGAAGCAACATCCATTTTATCACTACTGTCTTCATCAATTACATATAATCTGTTTGGCTTGACATTATTAATGGTGGATTGATTCCCACTTCTCCACTTTATTTCAACTGTAAGGTTCACACTAGTGTCAGGTAAACCAAACACAGCTAAAGGTTCCAAGCTTGAAAGATAATATCCGCCAGCAACAATTTCTTTTTCTTGGGAAAATTTTTCAGATTTTAAAATAATCTTACTGCCTATACCCTTAGTATTCTTGCCAGCACCCTTTAGTCTTACAGCAATCCTGGGAGAGTCTGAAATATTTTCTAAAACAGATACACTTGACCCAAACGTATTGATTACCATGTCTAAATCCCCGTCATTGTCTAAATCGCCAGTTGCAGCTCCATGTGAAATGTCCGCATCACTCACCCCCCATTCTTTACTATAATTTGTAAAAGTTAAGTCTCCATTATTCTTGAATATCAAATTAGATGTTTTAAGAACAGGGTATTGAAAAATTTGCCGCTGGTATTCCTTAAGTGACCCAAGTCTTTCCGATGATAGTTTTATCTGAGTATCAGCATCTTGTACATCATACATGTGACCATTAGTCGTAATTAAATCTTCATACCCATCAAGATCAATATCTAAGAAAATGCTTGACCAAGTCCACTCCGAGCCCTGTAGGCCAGCAAGGTGAGCAATTTCAGCATATGTATTGTCTCCCCTGTTAAAAAACAGGGTGTTTCTCATATACTGAGGGCGGTTATCAATCTTTCCTATTGAAACGGCTGTTGGAGACATAAGACCCATTTGAGTCTTTTTCTTTTTGTGGTCTCGGCTTAGCATGTCGGCGACGAAGAAGTCTATTGTCCCATTTCTGTCAATATCAGAAAAGTCAACAGACATTGTGGAGGAGCTTGATTTACGCATTTCTAGGTTGTCAAGTGTTGAAAACTTCCCTTCTCCATTATTAACCCAAATCCTATCAGGAGTCCAAAAATCATTACAAACATAAATATCTGGATCTCCATCATTATCAATGTCTTGAAAACGCGTCGTTAAACCCCAATCTTTAATCACCATGTTTTTTGAGGGATATTCCGCCATGAACCTGCTGGAGCCAATCTCGATTTTATCAAAATCAAAATCGCCCTTGTTGATATAAATAAAATCATTCTGGCCATATTCTAATAATTCCACCCCGCCTGGATTGAGCCGGTAAGTAAGTTGATCTTTATATTTGTCCTTAACCCTTAGATAGTTTTTTACATCTACAGCTGACGTAATCTCCTCGTTTTTTGAAGGAGGATAAAATATGTCCTGAGGTGATAGCTTTGTGAACGCATAACTATCCTTCAAGGATTTCTCCTTATAATTTGTAACATATATATCAAGATCTTCATCACCATCGATATCGGCAATTGCGACAGTTGTGCTGCCTTTACTCTCTTCAAAATTCAATCGCTTTGAGACATTATTAAAGGTGCCATCACCATTATTGTAGAAAATGCTATTGTGCTCAATTAACGACGTTACAATAAGATCTAAATAATTATCACCATTGACATCCGCAAAAACTGCGCCAGAAGAAAGGTTCCTCTTAAGGTCTACATTGGCATATCTTGCCACATCAACAAAAAGCCAATTGCCCAAATTTTTGAATAACTTATTCGGTCCTTCTAGATGACATAAGTAAATATCAACAAGGCCATCATTATCATAATCACCAATAGCAACTCCTGATCCATTCATCAAATTTCTATTCTCTTGGATTTTTTTTGCATTGATTGTGTTAAGAAAATCAATGTTTGTCTTTTGTTTACTTAATTGCCTAAAACCTGCCTTTCCAGTTTTTTCAAAATCTAACTCACGCCATGAATATCCATTCTCAGCGACCCACTCATAAACAGGAAGTGTCGTTTGATCTTTTATTGAAGCTATAGATTTCAATCGATGTGCTTCCGTCAAGTACTGAAAAATCTTAGGAATCAAATAAACTGAAATAAGGAGAAGAACGGTGATTGACAGAAAATGCTTTTTCACGAAAAAATCCGTTATCTATATCTTGGGCAAAATATGCTTGATTCGATATCGCTGAATCAAACCCAACACAGTGAGGGTTAAAGAAAAAATGCGCTAAATACTCAGCTTAACATTTCATGAATCACTTCACCATGAACATGCGTTAAGCGACGTTCTAGGCCATTATGGTAATAAGTAAGCCGTTCATGATCAAGACCAAGTAAGTGAAGTATTGTTGCATTAAAGTCATATACAGATCTCTTATTCTCAGCCGCCTTCCAACCCCAATTATCACTTGAGCCAAAACTAAATCCCTTTTTGACACCTGCTCCAGTCATAAAGGCAGTAAATGCATCCGGATTATGATCTCGTCCAGTTCCATTGGCTTGTAGAAATGGCATCCTTCCAAATTCTGAACACCAGACCACAAGAGTGTCTTCTAATAACCCGCGCCTTTTCATATCAGCAATTAGAGCAGCCGTTGGCTGGTCCATGATTGCGGCCTGCATTTCATGCGTTTTTACAATGTTTGCATGAGAATCCCAATTCCATATACCATTACCACCACCTGCATCTGAGCCATTAAATAACTCTACGACTCGAACCCCTTTTTCTACTAAACGGCGAGCAAGAATACAATTTCTCGCGTATTCTCTTTTTAATTCATTATCGCTGTCAGCTCCGTACTCCTCCATAATGCGCTTGGGCTCTTTATCAATATTCATAACATCGGGAATTGAGGCTTGCATTTTTCCAGCTAATTCATAGCTTGCAATCCTTGACGCAAGGTCGGCATCTTCTGGATATTCTTCAAGGTGATTTTCATTTAATTTTCTTAGAAAATCTTTGGTTCTTTGTTCTTTTTTTGTACCGATAGAAGACGGAGTATCAATATTAGCTGGTGGATTTTTCATGTTAAAATCCGTTGCTTGAAAGGATGCTGGCAAGAAACCACTTCCCCAATTATTTCTGCCGGATCTAGGCAAACCACGTGGATCTGCTATGGCAACATAGGCTGGTAATTCCTCATTTACAGTTCCTAAAGCGTATGAAATCCATGCCCCTCGAGATGGAAATCCTTCCATGGTAAAACCCGTATTAAAGAAATTTTCACCTGTAGGATGTGCGCTTGTTTCCGTGTATAGCGAATGTATAAAACAGAAATCATCAACTAGATTTCCAAGGTTTGGCAAAAGACTTGAAACCATTTTCCCACTCTTGCCTTTTGGAGAGAAATCCCAGAAAGGTTTTGCAATATTACCCGTTGGCCCTTCAAAGGTTGTTTTAGGGATCCCATCTGGTTTCTGACCATCGTACTTCTCAAGGTCCGGCTTCCAGTCAAACGTATCAACATGACTAATTGCACCAGGTAGATAAATAACCAACAGTTGCTTAGCTTTTGCTTCATGGTGGGCCAAACGAGATGCATAGGGATTTCTTGGATCAATCATAGGGCGTATTGGTTGTTTCCCGCCAATTGTCTTTACGTCTTGAGCTAACAACCGATCCATTGCCAAAAGATCAAGCAATGATACAGCACCCATGGAAACACCAGCAACTTTCAGGAACGAGCGTCTATCTAATAATCTATGACCGTTCTTAGATATTGGATTTTCAAAATCACACATTACTACTCCATTGTTTTAGCGAATGAAAGCAAACTCATTAGAATTGAATAAAGCTCTGGTTAATGCATCTAAGCCATCCGTTGTAACCAAATCCTTTGACATCTCTATTTCTTGACCTTTTGGTTTTCGGGTTAAGATCAGCTCAAAGACTTTTTCGACCTGTTCATCTATATTTTTTCTGCCCACATCATTAACAATTGAATCAGAAAGTATAGAGACCTGAGTATTTACAAAAGGGCTATTCATCATATTTAAGGCCTGAAGAGGCGTTGTTGATACTGGACGTTTTGCAAGCACTTGTCCACAATCCGGGAAATCAAATGCCATAAACATTAAATCATTGACTCTCCTCATTCGCTCCTGATATAACATACGCCGCCATGAGTGCTCACCGTAGTTATTAGTAACGGCCCATTGATCAAACAGCTTTTTTAACCCGTGAATACGATATCCTTCTCCACCAATCTGCATATCCAATGTGCCAGCAGAAAGTAGAATCCCATCCCTCAATACTTCAGCTTCAGCACGCTTAGGAGGATATCTCCAAAGGAATTGGGAGTTTCCATCAGCTTTCAATCCTTCCTCATTGGGGAAGCTGGCTTGTTTAAAAGTGTGAGAAGAAACCATCATCCTCAGCAAATATTTAACTGACCAGCCATTTTCAACAAATTCCATCGCAAGCCAATCGAGCAATTCGGGATGTGTCGGTGAACTTCCTGCAAATCCAAAATCACTTAAAGTCGTAACTATGCCTTGGCCAAAAACATGGTGCCAAAGACGATTAACCATTACTCTGGGAGTTAGTGGGTTTTGATCCGTAAGCCACTTAGCAAAAGCAAGGCGCCTATCAGGGCCCGGTGTATCAGAACTGAGGCCCAGATCTCCGTCCAAAACCTCCAAGCCTGCTGGAACAACCTCAGCGCCTGGGCTTGCGGGACTCCCTCTTTGAAAAATATGTGTGGTAGTCGGTTCTACAAAACGGCCAATGAAGCCAGGCTTAGGACCCTCATGAAAATGTTTCTTTGCTAAAGAATCTATTTCACTTATTAAGTTTTCTCTGTTTTCTAGAACGTCTTTGTCCAAATTGTCATTTGCATTATAGGTGTTGAAAACTTCTACAAATACACCGTCAGGGTTCTCAGCCTCCATTTTGAAGTTTTTAAAGCTATGAGCGTAGGTATGATCAGTAGGTTTTCCGTCTGCTTCCAAAGTATAATCAGTCAAGTAAAGAAATGTCCGATTAGAGCTGATAACAGCGCGATTGATTTTTTGTTTTTGTGGAAAGACAAATTGAATATTTGGCCGCTCTTTGCTCTCCTGCGGAAATCTTGAACCCCATCCTAATGAAGCTACAGGGCCATAATGAGAATTGACATAACCTCCATCGTTGACGTTATGAGGTAATTGACCAGGATTGTCTCCTTCTTCCGAAGTTTTGTGTTCAACCCCATCAGAGGAAAGATTTAAATTTTTATCTGATCCTGGTCCAAAAATTTCTATCTCATCAATAAAGACACTAATTGATTTACTGGTATCCTTTTCTCCAAAAGTGAACCTTACAGATTCTGTCTCGATTGGTGGGAACCAAAATTCTTTCCTATCCGGCCAAATTTCTTCCCAGTAGCCATATTTTTTGAGCTCCTCGCGCCTTTCATCAATTCTATCTTTCAAATTTTTAGATAAAATGTTTAGCGGGTCATTTTCATCAAGCTGTGGCCAGCGAAAACCGTATTCAACATCTTTGAAAACCGCAACCATAGAATAATAATCCCTAATGGTTATAGGATCAAATTTGTGGTTGTGACATCTTGCACATGCCATTGTCTGGCCTTGAATGGAGGCAGCAACCGTCTGGATAGTTTCATCCAACCTATCAGCTCTAGCCAGAGCCACTTCTGATGGTACTCTGCCTATGGTCGCTGGCAGTGCATAGGGGCCAGAAACAAGGAATCCGGTTGCTTGCTCTTCTCCTAAAATATCTCCGGCAAGTTGTTGATGTACAAACTCATCATAAGGCTTATCTTCATTAAATGCCTCAACCAACCAATCGCGATACCACCAGGCATTCACTCTGTACATGTTATCTTCAGAGCCACTAGTTTCAGACCATCGAATAGCATCCAACCAATGCTGTGCCCACCTCTCACCAAAATGGGGCGATGCCATAAGCGTTTCAACAAGCTTATCATATGCAAGATCTGAATTCTCAGTATATATGGAGATGAATTTCTGTGTTTCTTCATAGGTGGGAGGCAAACCAGTCAATATTATGGACGCACGCCGAATCAAAGTAAGTGGGTCCGCCTCTTCTGAAGGTTGAAGGCCTTTAGCATTTAAAGAAGATTGAATAAATTCATCAATCGGGTTTCTAATGGGAAATTTTGAATTCTTTATTGATGGTACATCAGGTGATTTTAATTCCTGTATGGACCAAAGGTCACTTCCTGGTATTGATACCTCTTGCTCTTCCATTTGGCTTGGCCAACTAGCACCATCTGTGATCCACAGTTTAATTAAATCTATTTCTTCTATAGAAAGTGGGGCCTTTCCTAATGGCATTCGCATATCCGCATCTTCATCTTCTAGGAGAAAAACCAAATAACTTTCAGAAGGATCTCCTGGGACTAATGCTGGGACACCTATGTCCCCTCCTCTTAAAAGACTATTCCTCTGATCAACACGCAAACTGCTTTTTTCCTTTTCAGGGCCATGGCAGGAAACACAGTTCTCGGCAAAAATTGGCCATACGTCAGAATCAAAATCAATTCCTTTAGCTCCCTGTTCAATCCAGTTTTCAATAAGGTTAATCTGTTTTTTTGAAAGAGGCTCTTTACCAAGAGGCATGCGCTCATCTGGATCCTCTAATTCGATCATGTGAAGCAGATAGCTTTCAGACAGCTCTTTGGGGACTATGGCCGGAGCACCAATATCACCCCCCCGCAACAGACTGACTCTCTGATCTACTCGAAGACCACTTTTTTGTTTGTCAGGGCCATGGCAAGAAACACAGTTCTCGGCAAAAATTGGCCAGATGTCTCTAACGTAATTAATCTCTCCAGAGGTATCTTTAACCAAGCTTGTGTTAGAGGTGTTTGACCCTCCACAAGCCGCAAAAAACATACTAATGCCTAAAATAAATAGGGGGCTCATTATTTTTGTTTTGATTTTCCCAAAAAGCATGTTAAAAATTATGGATTTATCAATATAAGTTCATTGCTTTTTTGGCATAGGAGGATTAATGCTCTTATGCCAGTTTTCAATCTCAATCTTCAAATTTCTGACAACCTAAGGACAAACATTCATTCCAATGGGTGCGATATGGCTATATAAACAATTGAAACCCAGATATTTACGATCTGCAGCAATTTTCTTTTTGTAGAAAGCATGCAGGCGCTGTTCTTTGCTCGTTTCTTTTGATAAACCCAACTCTCGATTCCAGTATTCTTTGTTATACGTTCTAGCAATCTTTGGTGCATCAGCATGATCAATACCGTGAATCAGAAATACATTGCCTTCAGGAGTAACTAGCCACCACCGCTTGGCATCTCGCTCGAGTCGAAAAAATCCGGTAGCTTTGAATTTCTTGCCCGTTCAACCGCCAAATTGATCTCGATCCTGTAACAACGTTAAGGTCTTGGATGAACTAGCGTTGGCTAACCAGCCCACTCCAATACCAGCTCCCATTAGATTTTTTAATAGAATTCTTCGATTAATGATTAAGACCCCAAACCATTTATCGACGATCTAAGACCGTCACATAAAACTTGAGTTAACATTTACGATATATAGGCTCACGATTTAATACTGGTTTGATTAAGTCCTCAACAACATCCGTATCATCTGGCAATTGCTTTTGTCCTTTTGGATGAATTGGTCGTGCCGGAAAACCAAAATACCGTAGCACATCTGCATGGGTGTAATATCCCATGTAAGTATGCCTAACAAGCAATACAAAGAACTCTGGTTGTTTTTCCTCTAGCTTTTGGGTAAGTCTTCTTTGTTCCTGTTTAGAAAGACTTAAAAAATCATTTCTTTCTACTTCTTTGATTATATTAAAAAACTCGTTTATCCCTTGGTCATAGATTCCTTCTAATGTTGAGTCTCGAGACATTTGTTCCATAATAAAATCAGAAACCCCTAGACTTTTGGCGCTTGGAAGCTTCCCGTTTTTGCTGGCTGGAATAATTTGATCTACAAGATACTCAAGAAGGTATTTAATATTTTTTTTGTGCATCAAAATGGTGTTAGTTCAGTATAGATTTTCCATGCTTTTTTATTTGATCCCCTATATATAAAGCGACAGCTTGAATGGTAGGAGTAGGGTTAACAGCGGCGCCCGTCACAAAAACACTCCCATCAACAATAAATAGATTCTTAACATCATGACATTGACCTATAGAGTTAACTACTGATTTCCCGGGATCGACTCCCATCCGTGCTGTCCCCATTAAATGCCATCCTGCTTTTCGAAGCACGCCTTCTACTTCTATTAATTCCCTAGCTCCTGCAGCCTCAAGGGCTTCTTTCGCTCGGGTCTTTCCATGTGCAATCATTTTCTTATTATTATCACTCTGGCGATAGTTTACTTTCGCCGCCGGTATTCCATCACTGTCCATCAGTTCTGGATCAAGAGTAACTTGGTTTGATTCTTCAGGGAAATCATCGCTTACTACAACCAAAGGGGCCATATAAGGATAAATACTATCGAAGGATTCTCTATGAGTCTCTCCCCAAGGAATAGGATTGTCTCCACCATATCCGCCAAGTGAAAAAGTTAGTGGGCCGTCTCCTCTACCACTTGCAATTGCATATCCGCCGATAAAATCTCTTTGGGGGTCAGATTCATAAAATTCATGACATGCAATACCGCAGGATGTTGGTCCTTTCCCACCTTCCATTGGCTCATCAAATATGCCTAGGACAGCACTCAATGGATGAAACATAAGATTTTTCCCAACCAATCCACTTCTATTGGCCAAACCATCAGGAAATATCCTTGATGAGGAGTTTAGTAAAATTCTCGGTGTCCCGATGCCATTGCAAGCCAAAACCACCACTTTTGCTTTTTGTGTCTCAAGCTTGTCATCCTCATTATAATATAAGACTCCATTGGCCATGCCTTTTTTATCAATAGTAATCTCTCGAACTCTGCATCTAGTTCTAAGCCTCACTCCATTATCTAAAGCATGTGGCCAATAGGTTATATCTGTACTAGCCTTAGAGCCAGTAGCACAACCAAGGTCGCAAGGACCAGCATAAACACATGCTTTTCGACCCTTATAGTTTTGGCTAAGCATTGCTGCGTCTTGAATCCACCAATGCCACCCCAATTGGTTAAAGCCCTTTGCTAAGGTTTGGCCTATTTTCCCCATAGCCAGTGGTGGCAATGGAAGCGAGTAAGGCGGATAGGCTGGATTTCCTTTGAGGCCTGAGATACCCGACATATGATCATTAATTGAATAATATGGTTCCAATATAGAATAATCGATTGGCCAATCATCAGCAACGCCATCTAAAGATTTGATTTTGAAATCTGATGGATGAAATCGTGGCATAAGGCCCATGTAAGCAATTGTTCCGCCACCAACCGCATTATAATTAAGAGGAGTTATAGGCGATTCCTGTGAATTCACCGGGTAATCTTCAGGTTTATTTCGCTCATTTGGATCTGCGCTAAAGTCAGAATCCCAACGGTGTTGCTCATAGTTTTTCAGATTTGTCGGATAGTCATTAGGACTAATCCAATCTCCTTGCTCCATACACAAGACATTCATGCTAGTGTCAGATAATGACCAGGCCAACGCTGCTCCGGAAGCTCCAGCACCGATTATCAAAATATCAACTGAATCGTTCAACAATTAATAAGGATAAAAAATCTCAGTGAGTAGAAATGAATAAATCATCTAGGTCTTCAATATAATAATCAATTTGTCTAAGAATATTTTTTGGCAAACTCATACTAACTGATCTTGGCTTGTTATTTGTGATGATTCCACGTTTTTGAAGCACACTAAGAGGAAAAGCAGGGAAAAGTTTTGTTTCGTACACCAAGGCAGGAAGTAAGCGGCAAAATGTGTTCTTTGCTACCTCAATATTCTCAGATGTCCATGCATCATAAATTTTGCTGAAAACATCCACAAATTCACATGCCATAATATTACCAGCCGCTCCCAATTTCATTTCATCTAGAAATTGAAGGCCTCCAAAACCACCATAAACTCCCTTTATATGAGATCCCCCTTCTCGAATGGCTTGTTCCATTCTCAATATAGAAGGCATTCCTTCTTCCTTAAGGTCTTTTATGTTTGAACTATGCTTAATGATATCTACTACTTTAGGGATGCTTATTGGCATCATCCCATAAGCCTCTACATTTTGTAGCATAAGCGGAATTGATACTTTTTCATCAAGTACGTTAAAATAATTCTCCACATCGTCTTCATGCCAAGAATGAAGAACTGGTGTCATGCTAATTAGACCTGTGGCACCAGCTTGCTGTGCGTGATCAGCCAGTTCAAGAGAATTGTGTATGTTTTGTCCAGTGACGCCAACACAAACGGGTATAGAACCATCGACAGCTTTTATAACTGTCTCAACAGCTTGTTTTCGTTCTTGATCTGAAAGAACATAAAACTCGCTTGCCATAATTGGATATGCTATTCCATTTGCTCCTGCGTTCACAATGAATTGCACTTCGTTAATTAGACTATCAAAATCTAAACTCATATCTTCATGGTAAGGTGTGCAGGGAATGGCTATTATGCCTTTTGGGAACATACCGTATAGCCTCCTTCAACACACAGTTTTTTCACTTCTTTTTCTAGTATTTCGATTCCAAGACCCGGATCTTTTGAAACTGTAATAAGCCCATTTTCCGGCTGGAAAGGGTTAGAACATATTGTGTCGCGAATAGGGTTGGGAGTTCTATCTAACTCAAAAACTGGGTCTTGAATATAAGGGACCGTATTAAAAGCTTGAGGACATGGAGGCAACGTTGACGTCAAGTGCACAGTGGCAGCAATTGATATCTGCGATCCCCAAACATGTGGGTTAACCTGGATACCACACATATTAGCCATGTGGCAAATACGTTGCATATCTGTAAGTCCCCCACAAATTGCAACATCAGGTTGAACATGATCATAAGCTTTGCGCGACAAAAATTTCTCGAACTCATAGCGTGTTTTCAATGTCTCACCTCCGGCAAGAGGCATTGGCAAGGCTGATTTCAAAAACAGATACGAATCTAAGTCTTGTGTATTAACAGGTTCTTCAAACCAGAAAATATCATAATCGGAAAGCTTTCTTGCTATTCTCATAGCACTTGAAACATTGTATGCCTGATTAGCATCAATCATTAAATGGATATCAGATCCAATTGCCTTGCGAATTGCCGCAACTCTTTCAACGTCTTGATTAATAGACAACCTACCAACTTTAGTTTTCATGCCCTTAAAGCCTACTTCAACATATCCAACAGCTTCTTTGCAAAGGGTTTCGTGTGTTTCATTTTCTGTGTAATAAAGTCCCGTCGCATAAACTGCTACCTTTTCTCGAACACGACCACCGAGCATTTCACAAACAGGAATTCCTGCAGCTTTTCCAGCTAAATCCCAAAGAGCAATATCAATACCACTCATTCCGCAAGCACCAAGACCAACCGCACTATTGCTCAAATAAAAACCAGAGCGTTGAAACATCCTCTCCCAAATCCCTGAACGATTCATGGGGTCTTGACCAATAACTAAAGGCGCAAGTATTTCATGCAAAACAGATTGTGATGGTACGCCAAGTGTTTCGCCCCATCCTACCGTGCCATCATCACCAGTTATCTTGACGAGCAAAAGATGTCTTTTTTCGGCCCAACCTTGGGACCATCCAAAGGATGGTTCGATGGGAGCAATTAGTTTATAAGTCTCTATTCTTTCAATACGCATCGATTATACTTTGATATCCGAACTATAGTTAAAGGAATGTGTTTATTTCACATTCTTGACGTTACACGTTTCATACGTTGAAATTCCTTTAAGACCCGTGGGGATCCGACGCAACCCATGCCACTCTGTTTGATACCTATATGAGGAAGATAGTCTCCCCATTTCGCCTTATTCACCATTACCTCTCCGAAGTCTAAAGAGCGACTGAACTTATCTATACGATCATCATTCTCAGTAAAAATGTACGAAGTAAGACCTGCCTCAGTATCATTAGCCATTTCTAATACTTCATTATCATCTTCAAACTCGATTAAACTTATTACGGGACCAAATATCTCACCTTGATAAATCATCATATCAGGCGTAACTCCTTTTAGAATTGTAGGAGGATAATAAGAGCCCTTTTCGGGAACTGCGGACAAATCCCCTCCACAAACGAGTTCTGCCCCCATTGATATTGCTTCTTCAACCCAAGCATGGATTCGAGCTTGTGCATTTTTATCGGTTAGAGGACCCATATTCGCACCAGATTCTTTTCCAAAACCGATCTTCACATTTTCACAAGAATTTATGAGGCCCTGTTCAACTTCTGGGAAAACTGTTTTGTGCACAAATATCCTATTGGGATCAATACAAATTTGACCAGCATTAAAAAATTTAAAGCCACTAATTATGTCCACAGCTGTATCAACCGAAGCATCATCGAAAATGATAGCAGGTGCATTTCCACCTAGCTCAAAACAGTACTTTTTCAAGCTGGTATTCCCCTGCTCTAGTATTTTTCTTCCTGTAGCACAAGAACCAACAGCGGAAAGGATAGCTGGTATTTTACTGCTAGACAGGACCTGAGGAAGAACATCATTGTCCCCATACAATATTTGAAAAACACCTTTCGGGAAATTTATTTCATGACAAAGCTTACCGAGCAAATAGGTGCTAAGTGGGGTCGCTGGAGATGGTTTAACAATCAGAGTGCAGCCAGCCACCAAAGCCGGAGCAAGCTTAAAACTGAGGGTTTCAAGGGGAAAGTTCCAGGGTAAATATGAGACCGCTACTCCCAAGGGTTCATAACGAATCTCGTGATTGCAATCACCTTCTCTATCTTCTATGGTATCCTTTGTCTGCTTGGTCATGGCATCACAAAAATAAGTAATGGAATCTATTATTACTCCAAGCTCCATTTCTGCTTCACCATAGGGCTTTCCAGATTCAAACATAAGGGTTTCTTCTAACATTTTTCTGTTTTTAGCTATTGCATCACGCATTTTATGGAGCCAGGCTATTCTTTCCTCCAAGGGTAAAACACTCCAACCTATAAAGGCTTCTTTAGCTGCTTCCAGGGCAATCTGTGCATCAGCAGGACTGGCTTTAGCAACTTCGCTTATAACTTCATCTGTGGCAGGGCAGATGACCTCATGCCGCTCATTAGTTTGAGCGTCTGCCAATTCTCCATTGATATAAAGTTTCTGATAATCAAATTTCATAATTATTTTTCCTCCAGAAATGGTATGAGACTCTAGTCCAAAAGTAAAATACCTTCTAGGTTTTAGAAAAAAAAGTTGATTTTCACTAAGAATCTATCAATTTAGATTGTTTTGAAGGTATACAATAAATAGGTGTGAAATATGATAGACTTTAAAACACATAGAAGCCCTCATTTAATTTTTCAAGAAATAGGCCACTTTTCATGCAAATGGTCTCCTGATGGTTTTTGGGGCAAGCGCAGTGAATTGTGCCTTAAAGCAACAATCCCAAGTATTCGTGACTCATTAAACAATCTAAAAAATTCTGCTGTTTTCAAAAATTTTATTACAGCAGCTAATTCGGGAAAAGGAGAGTTCTATGGTGTCTATTGGAGTGATGGTGACTGCTACAAATTCCTTGAATCGCTTTCCTATTTCTTCGCATCCACAGGCGATAAAAATCTTGAACTAGAATTAGATGAACACATATCTAATATCGCCAATGCCCAAGAAGCTGATGGCTATATAAATACACAAATACAGCTACTTGGAGAGGATCGTTGGAACTATCGACCTTACCATGAAGATTATAATCTAGGTCACCTTTTTACTTCAGCATCCGTTCATCATCTTATAACGGGAAAGACCAACTTTTTGAACATCGCTATAAAAGCTGCCGACTGTTTAATTAAACGTTTTAGAGATGATTCAAAGGCCGCAGCAATTTTTGGTTGGAATCCATCTCATTTAATGGGTCTAATAGATCTTTATCGAGTAACAGAAAACCCGGCTTATTTGAATATGGTTGCTTTCTTTATTAATGTTCGAGGTACGGAGGACGTTCCTCCATGTAGACCAGAACACTCAATAGATACAAACGAACAAAATCAGATGGGCATACCGCTAAAAGATGAAAATGTGGCAGTGGGGCATGCAGTAACTGCGGCATATCTGTATTGTGGTGGTGCTGATTTATTTTCTGAAAATGGAGATAAGGAACTTTTTGAGGCTCTACAAAAAATTTGGGATAACATCGCGACTTCAAAAGTATATGTGACAGGAGCTATTGGGGTACATCACAGTGGAACCTCAACGCGAGGAGATAAAATAAATAGGCAAAGTGATGACGGAGATAGAGTTCACGAAGCCTTTGGCATGGAATACCGACTTCCAAATAGTACGGCCTATAATGAAACTTGTGCCAATATTGGGAATGCTATGTTTTCTTATCGAATGTTTATGATAACAGGAGAGAGTAAATATGCAGACATGATGGAGACCGTAATGTATAACTCGGGTCTTTCTGGAAATTCCATTGATGGAGAACGATTTTGTTATACTAATCCCTTGGAATGGCGAGGACAGAATCATACTATGCTTTCAAATGATACTCATGAACGCTGGAAGACGTTTACGTGCTTTTGTTGCCCTCCTCAGGTTGGACGCACAATAGCAAAAATACATAGTTGGGCCTACAGTCTCTCCAATGAGGGAGTCGTCTTTAACCTATACGGCAGCAATGTGTTAAAAACAGCTCTCATTAATGGAGAAGAAATAGAAATCCGTCAATCAACTAATTATCCCTGGGAGGGCGAAATAATAGTTAATGTTGATAAAGCTCCCAAAAGTGAGGCAACCTTGTCTTTTCGCATTCCAACATGGGCAAATGAGGCACAAGTCATATTAAACAAAGAACCGGTTAATGAAAAAATAGAATGCGGTCAGTTTTTTCACCTAAAACGCTCTTGGCAAGACAATGATGAAATCAAACTTGTTTTTACTTTGAAACCAAGGATGATTAGATCTCACCCTTTTGTAGAGGAGACAAGAAATCAAGTAGCCATAGCATATGGACCGGTGATTTACTGTCTAGAATCAATTGACATTCCAAATAATCATCCCATTGAGAATATCTTAATACCAAAGGATTTTCAACCGGAAGCAAGATATCAAAGTGATTTACTTGGTGGTATTGTAGCATTAGAAGGCAAAGTGTTTGTTCAAGGACAAGAGGCTAAAAACCTTTACCAAGATTATAATCCCAATGATCGCTCCTCTGTATCGGTAAAGATGATCCCTTATTATGCTTGGAATAATCGGGGAGAACCTTCTATGTCTGTCTGGTTGCCACTTGCTTGAGGGCTCTCCTCCTAAGAAATATCTTCAACTAGTCAATTCCTTATAAGACTCGTCCATGTCTAAAGACAAAATCCCAGTTTATTCTAAAGCATCCTACGGTGCAGGAGCTTTCGTCCTTCAAATGGGAAACCAGTCAGTTCAATATCTTGCAAATCTTATTTTCAACATTGAGCTGGGACTTTCTCTGGGACTCATAGGTTTGGCCATGATGATATTTAGGATTTATGACGCATTCTTAGATCCTTATATGGGTAATCTGTCTGATAATACGAGAACAAAATTAGGCCGGCGTCGACCTTTCTTATTTATAGGCGCTGTCTTATCCGGTTTAACATTCCCCTTGATTTGGATGATCCCTAAGGGATTAGAAACGTACGTTACCCTTGGATTGTTTATTGTCGCCGCAATCATCTTTTACACGAGTTTTACAATTTTTGTTGTCCCCTGGGAAACTTTATCTGCCGAATTGAGTCCAGATTACCATGAAAGAACTAGCGTAGTATCTTATAGAATTCTTGCTCAAATGTTAGCTTGGGGTTTTATGGGTTGGATATATGCTATAATCAATCTCCCAATTTTTGAAAACCCCCTTCAGGGTATGCGTTGGACAGCAACAGGCATTGGACTGTTGATAATCCTTTTCGGACTTCTTCCGGCTTTCTTTTGTAAAGAGCGGTTCGAAAAAGTTGCATCAAAACAACACAAAATTGGTTTCTTGGAAAGTATAAAGCTTTCCTTGTCCAATAAGCCTTTCAGAGTTGTTTTGGGTTTACTTGTCTTAATGACTTTAGGTGAAAACTTGGTTATAACCCTGGGTCAATATTTGAATATCTATTATGTCTTCGATGGGGCTAAAGCAAAGGCTTCCATTGTAATGGGGTATTCAGATACAGCCAAAACGATCACCTCTGTTTTGTCTTTACCTATTGCTCTTTGGATATCAAAGCGTTATGGCAAGAGACGCTTAATGTACACTGCCCTTTGTACTGCTATTATTGCTGTCATCTCAAAGTGGTTTTTTATTACACCTGCACATCCAAATTGGCAAATTATAATCGGTGCTTTACTCGGCTTAGGATTTACACCGTTCTGGGTTGCACTTGTTGCAATGATTGGTGATGTTGCAGATTATGATGAAGACAAGAATAGAACACGCCGAGAGGGGAGCTATACTGCCATATACACTTGGGTCTTTAAGTTTTCCCTTGCTTTAACTCTATTTTTAGGAAATGTGATTACCGAGTCTACAGGTTTTCAGTTGAGTTTGGCTGGCGCTCAGTCTTATGAGACTTTTTTAATTATGCGAATAGCTTTGGTTGGTATCACTGGAATTTGTGTCTTGGGATGT
>CEUS01213629.1_pt1 | contig 51907 bp, 41 predicted proteins | sample 427031 | NCBI WGS metagenome assembly CEUS01 (sample SAMEA2622837, study PRJEB7988) | marine metagenome | biome: marine biome (ENVO:00000447); feature: marine epipelagic mixed layer (ENVO:xxxxxxxxx); material: "saline water (ENVO:00002010), including plankton (ENVO:xxxxxxxx)" | depth 140 m
TTTTTTCGCCATGTCGAGATCACCTCACTGTTATGGAATAAACGTTCTTGATAGAACACTGCGCCCGGGAAGCGACCAATCCGGTCTTTGGCCACAACTGCAGCCACGAAACTCTTCTCGCACGCTCCTGCTGAACTTTTCCTAGTTGTATCACGTTACGCAGTCAACTCCAAACATTTTTTTTATTCTTGTTTTAGGAAATTTTAACCAAACATACATCAACGATAGTACTCAACCTTCATAAAAAATCGTTTCACCCCTATAAAACATTGGCTTTATGAGTACGAGGAGATTTTAATTATGAACGTAGTGAACATGTAAGTCACATGTTACTTCACAACACATAACAACCAACTAAACGTTACTGTTCAGTAAAAAATACTCTTTTCTGTTTCACAGTAAAGACATCGCGATGTGTTCGTCGTAGCACCACGCAAAGAAGTTAATTTTTACCACGTTTGTAAATTCACCATCTATGAGAACTCACTTGTTGAACATCGCTAGTCCTCTAGAGTTCTGCAGTTGTTAAGGGTCGACTACCAAAATAAGCAGATATATTTGTGTGACCTTCCAGCATCTATCCTGGTATAACTTCTATTTTGACTGATGATCTTTTTAAAACGACAGGTGCATCGTTAAAGCGGTCATACAGATTAGAAACTTAGGAGGAAATTAACATGGGTCGATTTGTTGGCAGAAACGTTTTAGTCACCGGTGCTTCAACAGGTATCGGAAGAGCTTGCGCCATTCGATTTGCCGAAGAGGGTGCCAACATCGCCATCAACTACAACCGCAGTGAAGTCGAAGCCAAGAAAACTGCAGCAGCAGTACACAAAGCACATGAACTGCAAGGGTATACTGACGCCGACTACATTACCGTTCGCGCAGATATTGGTCATGAAGACCAAATCCTGAACATGTTCCAGTCAACTCTTAACGCATTCGGGCGCCTTGATGTACTCATCAACAATGCGGGAATCCTGTGGTCAAGTCCTAGTCATGAACTACCATCAGAAGATTTTGACCGAATCACAGGTGTAAATCTTCGTGGTGCTTATCTCTGCTGTCGCGAAGCAATTGCACACTTTCTTTCGCGTGAAGGTGGAGGAGTAATTGTGAACAATTCGAGCGTCCACGAGATCATTCCCAAGCCAACTTATCTGAGCTATTCGATCAGCAAGGGTGGCATGGAAAATCTTACAAAATCTCTTGGTTTAGAATATGCCGACCGCAACATTCGCGTAAATGCTGTTGGCCCTGGCGCAATTGAGACGCCAATAAATGCCGCTTGGATAGATGATGCCGGCAAGCGAGCTGGTGTGGAATCACACATTCCCATGGGGCGTGCTGGGTTGCCCGAGGAAATGGCTTCTGTCTTCGCATTTTTGGCATCAGACGACGCGTCTTACATTACCGGCCAAACTCTGTTTGCGTGTGGTGGGCTTACACTGTATCCCGAGTTCAGGAATGACTGGTCGACTGGAAATTAGGCAAATCGTTCTCAATAATCACCTGTCAGAAGAATGTTCAACCTCGTTTTCCCAGGCAGCCAGCTTGGCGAGGAGATCTTTTACCAGTCTCGGCCTCTGAGTTGCTAAATCGTTTACTTCACTGATGTCAACAGACAGATCAAAAAGCTGAGGGGCACTTAGTCCTTGCTCTACCAACTTCCACCGACCCTGACGGACGGCTCTGCGATCTCTCATCCGCCAAAATAGAGTTCGTGCAGCAATCGGCGCACCCTCGAGCAATAACGGTAAAAGATTAACGCCATCGAGCTTGCTTGAAATAGCCGCACCCAACCCTGCCGTTGCAGCAAAGGTTGGAAACAAATCAAATGACATTGTGATCTCATCTGAGACTCCCGGCCTGATTCGTCCTGGCCACCACGCAATAGTTGGGACACGGTGTCCTCCTTCATAGACATCAGTCTTTTGTCCACGTAGTGGCCCGTTGCTCGAGATATTGTGAAATCCACCTGGGTAGGTTATGTATCCACCGTTGTCAGATGTAAAGATGAGCAGAGTTTGTTCGGCTATATTCTGTTCATGCAACGCTGTCAAGATACGTCCCAGACTACTATCAACCGCTTCGACCATGCGCTTCACCTTAGACGCCATGTTTTTTGTCGTGTGACGCCCGAGCTTACTCAAGTCCCAATAATCACCACCTTCGATGCGATAGGAAGAATCGTCTGGCGTTTGCCACGGAAAGTGAATTGCCAAATGAGGTATGTAAAGAAAAAATGGTCGGCCTATTTCTCGAACACTGTGCTCGATAAAGTCCACACTATGTTTTGTAATCAAATCAGTCGCGTACCCACTCTCCATCTCAATCCGATCGTTGTGCCACCAATCCTTGCGCCCCGAACGGTCTATGTGGGAGTGATGATCCCCTCCACCACTTGCAAGTCCACGAAAATCGTCAAACCCTTGGTGAAAAGGCATTAGGGGTGGATGATATCCTAGATGCCATTTCCCGTACATGGCAGTCGTATAACCAGACTCCTGCAAAACTTCTGCAATAGTTTCTGCAGCCAAAGGAAGACCGTTATCATACTGATTTCGACCACCTAAGGCTGACTCGAAAATACGACCAAATCGCTGCTGGTAAAGTCCTGTTAGTAGCGCAACACGTGTCGGCGTACACATCGGACCATTGGAGTGAAAATCTGTAAAACGCAATCCTTCACGGGCTAAGCGGTCAAGATGTGGCGTTCGGTTGGACGAGCTTCCATAAGGGCCTATATCACCAAACCCAAGATCATCGGCGACAATCAAAATGATATTCGGTTGAAGTTCGCCAGATACCAATGGTGCCACAACGAATGGCAGAACCAATGTCAAAATTAACGCTCTCACTTGGTACATCGTAACCAACTGAATGTCTCCTGAGGTGTATTTGTTGCGACGTGCAAGAATAGAGTATCCTCCTGACCACAACCGACGAGCAGGCTATGATGATAAGCCGAGGAAATATTTTTATTAGGCACGCTGAAAAGTTTCGTCGGTCGAACATTGCTGGAAGTTTGGCACAATGTGGACCACAGATTCTATAACACTTAGTCAATTATTGGCTGTCCGGACGTGACCTACTCGATCAGTTGACCATGAACCATTCCAAAGAAGAAATCCTTGGTGTACCGACCGAACCATTTGAAATTGAAGGCATCAAAAACACCTCCCACATTTTAGAAAAGATGGCCAAAACTGGCTTCCAGGGTCGACAGTTAGGCCGGGCCTTCGAAGTCTGGAAATCTATGATTGCAGATCCCGAATGCACTATCTTGATGGGAATGTCTGGGGCAATGATCCCTGCAGGGATGCGTCGACTGGTCCGTTTTATGATCGAAAATCGTCTGATTGACGTTTTGGTATCAACTGGCGCAAACTTCTTTCACGACATTCACGAAACCAAAGGCTTTTACCACTACCAAGGGTCTAGTGACATGGACGATGAAAATCTTGGTGACCATATGGTCGATCGTATGTACGATGTTCTGGCAGATGAAGTACGCTTTCGTGAACACGATCTGTGGATCGGCAGTTTTGCTGCTCGACTCGATCAGTCTAGACCCTACACGACTCGCGAATTTCTATACCTTCTAGGAAAAGAAGTTGGAGCTGGTGCCGATGAACATGGCATCGTTAGCATGGCCGCCAAAATGAATATGCCCTTATTCTGTCCAGCTATCGGTGATAGTTCCATCGGAATTGGTGTGGCTGAAAGTCGACATCGTGGTGAGAATCGTCTGATGTTTGACATGATGGGAGATGTATTGGAAATCACCAACCTAGTCGCAGACTCTAAAGCTACAGGTGTGATCTATTTCGGCGGTGGAACACCGAAGAACTACGTCCAACAGACTGAGGTTGTTGCCATCCTGATGAACAAGGACAAGACAGGTCATCGCTATGGTGTGCAGGTGGTCACAGATGCCCCACACTGGGGTGGTTTATCAGGATGTACTTTCGAGGAGTCGCAGAGTTGGGGGAAGCTAGCCAAAGGAGCAGAAATGGTCAACTGCTACTGCGATGCAACGATCGCTATGCCGTTATTAGTCTCGGCTATGGCAGAACAAACTGACCTAATTCAAACCCGGAAGGCTCCAAAATTCGACATGGGGCACTCTCTTAAGATCCATCCAAAAACCTAACTAACTCTCCTGCTCGCCATACCAGGAGAGCTTGTCCTGAAATCTGTGTGCCGAGCATGTTTTATGCACCCAGATAATCCCAGGTGCGTCCTCCGTTGGAAGCCGTTAGCACGTCACGCTTCCAGTCTTCCAGCCTTGGCCCGGCAAGTGTCTGAGCCATGGTCCGCATCAGCGCCATCTCATCGGCAGCGAGTGGTTTGAACTCTTCTACGAAACGTGCATCATCTTCAATTTGTCCAAGTGTCGTACATCCCACTGCGAGACAGTGAATTGGAAGGCTCAATACATACTGGATACATTTTTTCGCGTTAAACATCTGCAATAGTTTCGCATTGGCAGTACTTTTCATGCCCTGTATACCTAATCCCAGTTGCACCGCCTTCGGTAGAACCTGTTCCTCAAAACTAAGATAAGAGGGATCGGCCGGATTGAGTGGTATCAGAATTGTGTCATAGCCATCGTAAAGTTCCATCATCTTCAAATGAGCAGCCGGATCATGATGTCCAGTAAATCCAATAAAACGGCATTTCCCAGCCTTTTTTGCAGCTATGAAAGCCTCTATGGCTCCATCAGGAGCAAAGATCCTCTCGAGATCTTCATCAGCGTTGACCGAGTGAATCTGCCATAAGTCCACATAGTCGGTTCTCATGCGCTTAAGAGATAGATGCAGTTCGGCCTCTGCCCCTTTGCGTGTGCGATCGGTTGACTTGGTAGTAATGAAGACGTCATTGCGAACCTCTGGTAAGACAGCTCCGAAAACTTCCTCAGAGCGTCCGTCCCAATAGCTATGCGCATTATCAAAGTAATTGATGCCCAGGTCATAAGCTCGACGTGTAATAGCCTTGGCTTCTTCAAAAGTGTTTAAAGGAAAACGACCACCCGCTTGGCCAATAATCGTGAGCTCTTCCCCGGTCTTACCAAAGACACGTTTTGGTATGTCTCCGGACTTTAATTTCGCGCCTGGCGCCGGTAGTGCAGCCGTAGTCAATCCGGCAAGTGTGCCCCCCACAAAATGACGACGTTTCATGATTGCTCCTAAATAAAATAGAACTGCTCAATCTTTGCTAGAGGCATCATAACACGTACCAGTAAGATTCAATAGAGCTATCAAACAACACTCGCCGTACCTGCTTAAAAATCAATCTGAGCAATGATCTCAGGCTGACAAAAGGTTTTCGTTGGTTCAAGCTGAGGATCAGTGAATCGACTGTGTTCGTTTAATCTCGCTTATCGGGACAACAAAGAATGTTGTCAATTAGGCGAGTTTGCCCTATCCACACTGCAGTCGCAACACAGACGGGACCTTGAATCACTTTGAGGGGCTGCATATCACTTGGATCGACAATTTCGAAGTACTCAACTCGTGTACGAGGTTGATTTTTGAAATACTCACAAGCAATACGAGTCACCACTTCAGTATTTTGTTCTCCCATTGCAATTGCATCTTTAGCGGCTACAAGTGCCCTATATAGCATCGTCGCATTCTTTCGATCTTCAACAGTGAGATGTTGGTTGCGAGAGCTGCAGGCCAGTCCGTCATCTTCACGAACAGTCGGCACTGGGACAATCTCCGTAGGAATATTGAGATCTTCGACCGCACGTTTGATAACGGCTAATTGCTGTGCATCTTTCTCACCAAAATATGCACGATCGGCTCTGGAGATATTGAGCAACTTCACCACTACAGTTGCAACACCTCGAAAATGTCCTGGGCGTTCGGGCCCACAAAGATGATCAGTTAGGTTTGTAACATCAACAGTAGTGCACTCTTGCCCCGTGTACATTTCCTCAGTTGCTGGCGCGAACAGTATGTCTACACCACACTTCTCACACACAGCAAGATCATCTTCGATAATCCTGGGGTAGCGATCAAAATCGTCCTGTTGATTAAATTGAGTTGGATTTATAAAAAGGCTGACAATCACCAGGTCACAATCGTCCACCGCTCGGTCAATGAGACCGACATGGCCTGCGTGTAAAGCACCCATGGTCGGAACTAACCCAACTACTTTTTCCAGAAAGCGCGTGGACGCAACCCGTGCCTGAAGCTCGTCAATTGTATCGATAACTTGAACACTCATGCATCGAGGCGCTTACTGGCAGAAATGGGAATTGGTTTGTTTTGTTCGGGGAAGCGCCCCTTACGAATATCTTCCGCATAGTTGGCAACAGCGGCCCTGATATCACGTCCAAGGTGAGCATACTGCTTAACAAACGTCGGTACAAACTCGTCGTAAATACCCAGGGCATCATAGCTGACAAGAACCTGCCCATCACAGTGAGGACCTGCTCCGATACCGATCGTTGGGATGCGAAGTCGACTAGTAGCTTCACGGGCGACCTCTTTTGGAATGGCTTCGAGCACAAGCGCAAAAGCTCCAGATTTTTCCAGCGCATGAGCATCTTCGAATAAGTTCTCTGCGGCGTCCCCAGTCTTAGCCTGTTTGCGAAAGGCACCAAGCTTATGGATGGACTGCGGTTGAAGACCCAAATGTCCCATCACGGGAATACCAGCATCCACCAATCGTCGAACCGCTTCCGTGACCATCCGTCCGCCCTCAATTTTAACTGCCGAAGCCCCACCTTCTTGGATGAGCCTGGTGGCATTTCTTAACGTCTCCTCAATGCTGATTTGATACGTCATGAAGGGCATATCAGCAACAACCAGTGATCGATTAGCACCACGGGCTACAGCCTTGGTATGGTACAAAATATCTTCAAGTGTCACTGGAACCGTGGTTTTATGTCCCAAGATGACCATGCCGAGAGAATCCCCAACTAGTAATACATCTACTCCAGCCTGATCAATTAACCGAGCCATGGTGGCATCATAAGCCGTCAACATGACAATCTTATCGCCATGCTGCTTCATCTTCTTGAGATCAGGGACACGAATCTTCTTTAGTTCACTCATCAGGTTTACTATCCATCAATATTGTCTCTAATTCTGACACCACAGTTCCACTTAGTCCACGCAGTCGGGCAATGTTCAGCAATTGATGACTCACGGCGAGATAGAGTTCGGTAAAGTTGCCAGGAACATCTTCAAGTGCTCGAAGATGAGATTCGATGGTGTTCACATCACCCCTCTCAATGGGGCCAGTTAGCGCATTTTCTGTGCCGAGAGAGGCAGCATTACGAACCGACGTTTCGGCAAGGATCTGAAGTGCTGGTAACGCACGATCCCGTTCAATACCGGACACCTCCAGTAAAGCGCGGGCCATGTCAATGACTCCAACAACCGCATTGGAAGCCATGACTGCAGCAATGTGGTACAAAGTGGTTGCTCCCGTTGGAATCACAAGCGCCTGACCTGCTAGTTTTTTGGCTAAGTCCCCCGCCCAGGCTTGTGCGGCTGGAGAACCCGCAATACCATAAGTGATACCTGTCAATGATGTAATGCCCACCTCCGCAGATGGCACGGTTTGTAGCGGATGAAATACTCCGCAGGCAACACCTTTGTCAGTAAGACAATGCAATGCTTCTGGACCTAAAGCTCCACAGGTGTGAAGTACGATACCATCTTGCATGCCACTGTCGGCCAAAACGGCCGCTGCTGTATCAATTGCACAATCTGGAATAGCAATTAGAATGCGGTTGGCATGCTTAGGCAACTCACTCTGTGCAACAACTACCACCTCATCCGAGACAAAGGCAGCAGCAGCCTGAGTTCGTTTAATATCACGCCCTGCGATTGCAACAACAGTCTCACCGGCATCCGCTAGTGCGCGTCCGAGTGTCTTTGCAATGCGTCCAGTACCTAGAATGCCAATGCCAATGTGATCTAAAGAAACCATTGTGTGGCCCATCGGAGAATAGAGCTGCGTTTTACAACCCTATTGCTACATCCATTAAGTAGTCTCGGCAACAAGATAATCTAGGGCTGCCCTTACTCCGTCTGCTGAAAACGGAGTATTGCTAACCCTTAGGCCCATTTCAATCGCTGACAATGTTCCGGCAAGCATGGCTTCATTGAAATCACCCAGGTGACCGATACGAAAAATGGCGTCCGTGAGTTTGCCCAAACCTGAGCCCAGTGAAACACTATAGCGCTCAAGAACTAACCGTCGAAAATCATCTGCTCCTCGATGTTCGGGCATGTAAATTGCCGTTAGAGCATTGCTGTATTCCCGAGGCTCAATACAAACTATTTCAAGACCCCATGCACGTACTGCCCTGCGGGTTGCCTCAGCCAGGCGACTATGTCGGGCAAGGGCGTTGTCTAATCCTTCCTCTTGAAGCATTAGAAGAGCTTCGCGCAATCCAAACAATAGGTTAGTCGCAGGCGTGTACGGGAAATAACCACCTTCATTCAAGGAGAGCATGGGGGACCAATCCCAGTAAGATTTCGGCAAGTCAGCATTTTTGGAAGCTTTCAACGCTTTCTCGCTAATTGCGTTAAATCCGAGGCCAGGTGGTAGCATCAAACCCTTTTGTGAGCAAGAGATCGTAACATCGATACCCCAATCGTCGTGATGTAGATCGATACACCCCAGAGACGAAATCGCATCCACAAAAAGTAAAGTTGGATGCCCAGCACGATCTATCGCCCGGCGGATTTTCGCAATGTCACTAACTGTTCCAGTGGAAGTCTCATTGTGAATTGCCAGCACCGCCCGTATTGCATGGTCTTTGTCATCGATCAGCTTTGCCTCAACTATAGAAGGGTCAATTCCTCGTCGCCAATCAGTGTCCACAAACTCGACACCTAAACCTAAATTCGTGGCCACATCCTTCCACAATGTCGCAAAGTGTCCTACGCCAAAGGCTAATACCTTGTCACCAGAGGAAAGGGTATTTACGAAAGCAGCTTCCCAAGCTCCCGAACCCGAGGAAGGAAAAACGACTACCGGATTTTGTGTCCTAAAGACACTTTTCAGTCCAGTCAAAACTTCCCGGGCAATGGTTGCAAATTCTGGTCCGCGATGATCAATCGTCGGCATCGACATCGCCTGCAAGATGCGACCTGGAACGTTGGTTGGGCCTGGAATTTGTAGAAAATGTCGCCCAGGGTTGTAATTTGCCATTTACAACTGAATTTAGCAGCTTTCAGGTTTTCTGGTACCGATGTCTTCGCTTGTTCAGAAAAAATATCTGCCGAAACACCCATGAGAGGATTGTTGCAAAACCTCCAATGTAGAAGATCTGACCATAGTGTTTATATTGCCAGAATTAGGCAGCAACTCGATGGCTCTTAGAAAAGTGCATTGTCGCTCCGTTCTTGTCCGCCTCGACCAGCACGAGATCACCATCACAAAACTCTCCATCGAGGACCTTCAGGGCCAATGGGTTCTGAATGAGTCGCTGAATTGCTCGACGCAGCGGACGGGCTCCAAATTCCTGCTGGTAACCGTCACGTAACAGAAGATCCTGTGCAGAATCGGCAATCTCAATCTCAATACCTTTATCAATCAGCAGCTCTCGTAGTCTCACCAATTGTAATTCTAGAATTTGACTCAGGTGTTCGTTGCTAAGTTTGTTGAAAACAATGACGTCATCGATCCGGTTGAGAAATTCTGGACGGAATGTCCGTCGTAACTCATCCATCAACAGTCGATTTATGTCTCGGTTAGAATAATGTTGGTCGTGCGTCAAGGAAAAACCAATATTAGTCCCGCAAAAATTGGCTGGCGCTATGTTCGACGTCATGATGACAACCGTGTTGTTAAAGCTGACCGTTCGCCCTTTACCGTCCGTCAGTCGTCCATCGTCAAGAACTTGTAACAACGCATTAAAAATATCTGGATGTGCCTTTTCAATCTCGTCGAGAAGCACGATGGAGTAGGGTTTCCGGCGAACATGCTCGGTCAGTTGGCCACCTTCTTCATGGCCAACATAACCAGGAGGTGCTCCAATTAGCCGTGCGACAGAGTGTTTTTCCATGTACTCCGACATATCCACACGTACCATAGCTTTCTCATCATCAAACAGAAACTCAGCTAGGGCACGCCCTAACTCCGTCTTCCCGACACCACTCGGTCCCATAAAAATAAAAGTTCCGATCGGACGCGATGGATCGCTCAATCCAGCACGATTACGCCGCACAGAGTTCGAAACATGTGTTAAAGCTTCATGCTGCCCGATAACTCGCTCACGGAGGCGTTTCTCCATGTGAACAAGCTTTTGAATTTCACCCTCGAGCATTCGTGTTACCGGAATGCCGGTCCACTTAGCGACAATGCGTGCAATATCTTCTTCGCCAACTTCTCCCCGTAACAAACTAGAATCACCTAACTCTTTTTCAAGCTGATGCGTAACTTCTTCTAACTCCCTCGCGAGTTCGACGAGCTCACCGTAACGTATCTCAGCTGCGCGTTCAAGATTACCTTGACGCTCGGCATCTTCTTGTTCTGTTCGGAGTTTTTCTTGGCGTTCCTTCAAGGATTGAACCTCTGCGATACTCTTGCGTTCTTTCTGCCACCGATTACGGAGTTGTGTGGCTTGGGAACGCATAGATTCAAGCTTGTCTTCAATCAAACGGAGGAGCTCATTTGATGCCTTATCGGATTCTTTTTGTAACGCCTGTTTTTCAATTTTCAACTGCATCACTCTGCGGTCAATTTGGTCGACTTCAACAGGAACCGAATCGATCTGCATGCGCTGTGCGGCGCCTGCCTCATCCAGTAGATCGATGGCTTTATCAGGTAGAAAGCGGTCGCTGACATAGCGATCGGATAAATTGACAGCTGCGACAAGTGCGGAATCTTTGTAACGGACGCTGTGGTGAATTTCGTAGGTTTCTTTGAGTCCGCGGAGAATGGCTAAAGCATCTTCAACACCCGGTTCAGAAACAGAAACGATCTGGAAACGTCGTTCTAGTGCCGCATCTTTTTCGATGTAACTACGATATTCGTTGATTGTGGTTGCACCTATACATCGTAGTTGCCCTCGAGCTAATGCTGGCTTGAGTATGTTCGCAGCATCGATGGAACCTTCAGCTGACCCGGTACCGATGAGGGTATGCAGTTCGTCTACGAAACAGACTACCTCACCTTTCGAAGCCTCTATTTCTTTTAATACGGCCTTGAGGCGATCTTCAAACTCGCCGCGGAACTTGGTGCCAGCAACCATTGAAGCCAAATCTAACCTCATTAGGCGTTTATTCTTGAGGCTTTCAGGGACATCGCCTACATTGATGCGTTGAGCAAGACCTTCGACAATGGCGGTTTTTCCAACACCAGGTTCACCAATCAGCACTGGGTTGTTTTTAGTTCTACGGCACAGTACCTGCACGATCCGCCTGATCTCTTCGTCGCGACCTACCACCGGATCTAGACCGCTCCGTCGTGCCTGTTCGGTGAGATCAAATGCATAACGTTCAAGCGCCTGGTACCTATCCTCTGGGTTGGGATCAGTAACACGCTGTGAGCCTCTCACTTCTGCCAAACATTGCAGAATCGCTTCATGACTCACGCCGGCTTTTACTAAAAGACTTGAAGCTAAATCATGCTTAAGGCGACTAACAGCAAGCAGCAAATGCTCGGTTGAGATAAACTCATCGCTGAATCTCTCTGCCTCTTTCTGAGAAAGCTGGAAGGTTTCCCTGAGCGATGGAGAGAGATATATTTCCCCTTGTAACCCTACACCTGTAACTTGTGGTAACGTTCGCAAACTCTCCCGCGTAGCAGTAACCAGAACACTTGGCTGAACATTCAGTTTCAACAGTATTGTCGGGACAACACCATCTTCTTGCTCGATCAAAGCAATCAACAAATGCACGGGGAACAATTGTTGATGTCCGCTATCCGTGGCCAGGGTTTGCGATTGCCTCACTGCTTCACTGGCCTTTTGCGTCAATTTGTCAAAGTGAATCATGCCCTGTTGTCCCTGTTGTTGTTTAGTGATACCACTGACCACCATCTAACACTTCCCACAAAATTAACAACGGTGTGCGTAAGATGAAGCAACTCACACACACCGGATCAATGGTCACCTCCCTAGTGAATTCGAATCTGGCGGCTTCTATTTTTCTTTTCGGGTCGTTTCGGCAAAGTAACCCAAAGCACTCCTTTGTCATACCTCGCCTCGATCTTTTCAGTGTTGACGTTTTCCGGCAGTTTGAAACTCCGATGAAAAGATCCATACGCCCGTTCAAGGCAATGAAATCTTTTTTCTTGTGACTCTTTTTCCGGCTGACGTTTTGCTCGCAATATGAGCGCACCTTTTTCGACCTTGACGTCCAAATCTTCATCGGCGACATCTGGTAAATCGGCTGTTAACACAATTGCTTTATCGTCTTCCTGGATGTTCACAGTTGCGGACCAAGTATTTTCGCTGTTCGTTTCAAAATATGGTCCGTTGAACATATGGTCAAAATCACTCCAAGGAACTAACTGCCTAGCATTGTACGAGATGATGTTCATTTTGATTCTCCCTCTCAAACTCTATCCATGCTCAACAGAATACAACACAAAACAACTATATGTCAATAATAATTTATATTACTTTATAATAAGTAACTAATATTTTATTACTTAGTATTGCTAATATTGGCGTCAACGGCTGGGGCTGCTTTATACTCTCCACCCAAAAACCATTCAATGGTCGCTAAAATAGAACTGAAGAACTTGGAAGAAAGGCTCCGGAGTTACTTATGACGGTTGTCGATTCCTTGTGTCAGCTACAAGACGAGATTGAAGCTTGCACAAAATGCAAGCGTCTTCGTGCGCACAGCCTAGAGGTGGCCAGAATCAAACGCAGAGCCTATCGCAATTGGGAATACTGGGGTCGTCCGGTTCCCTCATTTGGTGATCCACACGCTCGAGTGCTTGTAATCGGGCTTGCTCCTGGCGCACACGGAGCGAATCGAACTGGTCGCATGTTTACTGGAGACAGCTCAGGGGATTTTTTATACAGCACACTTTATGCCACGGGTTTCGCATCTCAACCCGAAGCAACTACCCGGGATGATAGTTTACGACTTAAGGACTGTTACATCACGGCTGCCGCCCGCTGCGCACCACCAGACAACAAACCTACCCGTGAGGAATTCGGCGCTTGTAGCCCATTTCTGGCACGAGAACTGGAAACATTACCCAATGTACGTATTGTCGTGGCGCTAGGGCATTTGGCCCTAGGTGCTTACCTGTCAGTACTCCAATATAAAAATTTGATTAAAAAACGTTCTGACTACCCTTTTCGACACGGAAAACTGTATAATCTGGGAGACAGGTTGCCCGATCTGGTTTGCTCCTACCATCCCAGTAGGCAAAACACCCAAACGGGCCGCCTGACGATGTCCATGATGGTGGGCATCTTCCGCCAAGTTAGACGTAGGCTTTAGAGCTGACCCTAGAGATTCTCGTTTTCTCGTAATTTTTTTGTAACCAACATGGACCGAGAAGCGTCGAAGAAAATGGCGCACCCACTGCTAAGTGGGTGATATTTGTAGAGTGTCTGAGTGAAGTTCTCAGACTGGAGAAAGTAAAGTGATGAAGAGCAAGAAGCGTGAACAGGAAAAGATTCAGCAGAAACTGCACCGAAAGTTGGCAGAACTGCAGGGGTCAACATCTAGAAAAGATGATTTAATAGCGGAACGTCTGAGTGACCCCGTGGACCAAATGCAGTCTAGAGCCGACCTGGACCTAGCCGTAACAACAATCAATACCAGCTTTGAGATGAGGCGCGCGGTTGAAACCGCACTGAATTTGATTGAAACCGGGAAATACGGTATTTGCAGTGAATGCGACGAGGACATCAACCCTAAGCGACTCCAGGCAGTTCCATGGACAACACTTTGCATCGTTTGCCAGGAAATGTATGACCTAGAGAGTCAATTCGCAGGGGATGATCCTAAACCGATACGTGTTTAGATCAACTACAAGTGGAAGATGTACCAGTTAGCCTTAGTTCCACTCACACGTTAACATCGAACACGCCGGCGCTTTCTCCTGCACGCGAGCATGAAGATGGCAGGAAGTGTAAAGGGATTCCGTCTCTCAGACGGGACAGGTCCCTTTCGGTAGATAGGAGGAAGAGTGGACTAGCACTTAATTAATAGTCTCTTGGACTTCGGTTTTACTCCTCTTCCCGAAAGTTCAACTCTTTGATCTCTTTCCGTGGGCTTTTTCATTTCACGACGAAAAATTCTGTTCAGTGCACTCGGCACGGGTATTGCTCATGCCTCACCAGAGGCTGTTTTGGGGTTAGATTCGATGATGTGGGAATACACTCTCGATTACCTCGAGCTGTTGGATCAACGTCGCAAGCGTTATCTAGAGTCGTTATCTTCGCCAGCCGAATTAGTACAGCTACAGAAGCGTATTAGTGCAACATCAACTTTAAAAAATAAGTCTCAACTCCATCAGAACCCATTGAACACTCGCCACATAGAGACTCTTAAAGGGTCTGGGGTTGCAGTCGAAAAACTGATCTACGAAAGTCGCCCGCGCTTCTATGTGACGGCTAATTTCTATCGACCGATTAAAGCGACTGGCCTATTACCAACTGTCGTCTTCTCGCCTGGTTCTGACAGAGCCGGCAAAGCCGCAAAAGCAGTCCAAAAATTCTGCACACGTTTGGCACTTTCTGGTTTTGCAGTACTCACGTGGGATCCCATTACTTTGGGAGAACGTAGGCAAATGTGGAACCCTGATCAGAATGTGGCCATGGTGGATAGTGTAATCGAAGAACAACGCGCACTTGGCAATCAGTGCTACCTACTCGGCAACAACCTAATGGACTATCGCATCTGGGATGCCATTCGAGCAATTGATTATCTTGAGACACGTCCTGATATTGACGTACACCGGATTGCCATGGCAGGCATTGCAAACGGAGGTGAGGAAACTCTACGGGTAGCGCCATTAGAGCCACGCATTAAAGCAATCATTTACATCTCCGCAGTTTTGATGACCTCTCGCCAAAGGGTGGCAACTCAGCTGCCAGTTAATCCTGAGCAAGTCTACACCAGAACACTTCAAAATGGCATAGACCACCCCGAGCTACTGGCCGCCCTAGCTCCAAGGCCAATCATGATAGGTTCTCTGACCAGCGGATCTATGTCAGTAGAGGAAACACGCTCCGTGTTTCGTGAGATATCTCGAATCTATTCGCTCCTAGGGGTAGACAGTAGGGTCAAACTAGTTGAGACCAAAGATAGTCACACGTTGGGTCCTGCGCTCAGTACTGCCATCTCTAGTTGGTTGACTGGAGAGTTCAGCATGGATAACCAGGATGTCATCAGGACATCTCATGATATGTTCGACACATTTAGTGAACAGGACCTTCACTGCACTCCGACTGGCCAAGTTGCCAACCTCTTCGGTGCAGAAACCATTTTTACCATTAATAAGCGACAAGTTCGCGATAGTGCTGAAAATTACCCTTCTCCAGAAAATCTCCACACGATAGAGATTTATCGGAACAAAATTGTTAACAAGATTCGCCGTATTACCAAAGTCGGACACTTCCGACCAGAAGCAGGTATAGTTGTGCCCAATCGTGTATACGGCATGGAGGCTTTTGCGCGAGGAATAGCATTTGTTTGTGCCGACCGGGGCAAGGATGACCCAGTTGTAAGACGAGGAGTGATTGATCCACTGATGGCAGCTGGCTACGGTGTAATAGCATTGGACCCTCGTGGATGGGGTGAGAGTGAACCTAGTTTACCCATCATTAGCTCTCCTTACTCACGAGAGGACTTCTTCGCATATCGTGGTGTAGAGACTGGCCGACCACTGCTCGGTCAGCGAATAAAGGATCTACTGGCTTCGGCAAGTAACCGCGGTGGACATCTGCGGTGGCTGGTCGCGGGCGTAGGTGCGGGTGCTTTGGTGGCCGCACACGCAGCCGCACTAGATCCACACGTCAGTCACCTGATCGCAGTTGGGGGACCTATTTCGTTCCGCAGTCTCGCTGATGACCCTCTGACCAAGCACCCCTTTGGCAGTTTCTTGCCCGGTGTGATTGGTGAATATGACCTTAGCGATATCTATGCCACATTAGCACCACGCAAAGTACTCGTGCTGAATCCTCAGGACTCCCAAGGGGAATTGGTGCCCCATCACAAGATCGAAAAAGAATTTCATTGGCCGCAAATGATCTATACAGGTGCCGGCGCTGGTGGAGCTCTTTCAGTTGAGACTGGCCTAGATCCAGAAAAAATGCGTCGCCTGCTCGGGAAATGGCTCAAGAGCTGATCAACTCAATCAATCTGATTTCTCTATTGGAGATACACTGGCGGTTAGCATTTCTTCATAAACTTAAGTTAGATATGACTGCTAAAAACCCTTCCAATCCACTTGTCACAAAAGTCTTTCGCATTCCTTTTGACAACATCCGACCGGAACATGTCGAACCGGCCGTTGAACAACTACTGCAAGAAGCAGAAAAACGCCTCGCAAGTCTAGCTTCGAGCAGCAAGGATCGAACATATTGCAACACCCTCACTGCCCTGGAAGAAATTACGCATGACTTGGGGTATGCCATGGGCATTGTTGGACATCTCGAAGGAGTTGCAACCGAGCCAAATTTGCGATCAGCCTACAACGCCGTGCAACCAAAAGTTAGTGCGTTTTACTCCTCCATTGCATTGAACGAAAAACTGTGGAAACAGCTGAAATCTTATGCAGCTAGCGAAGAAGCAAAAACGTTGCCAGAAACCCAGGCTCGTTTTCTCAAAAAAACCATCTCTGAATTTCGAAGAAACGGTGCAGAGCTCGATACGGTCGGGAAAAAACGACTTTCCGAAATAAATGTCGAGTTGACAAAATTGACTACAAAATATTCGCAGAACGTCTTGGATGCGACAAATGAATTTGAATTATTCATCTCCGACGAACAAGAATTGGCTGGATTGCCAGCAGGAGCAATCGCAGCTGCACGCGAAAGCGCCAAACGAAAGAACGTTGAGGGCTGGCGATTTACGCTTCAGCAACCTAGCCTGATTGCAGTCTTAACTTATCTTGACGACAGAACCATTCGCGAGCGAATATACCGAGCTTATACAACACGGGCAGCAGACGGAAAGTTCGACAATCGTGAGATCATCGGCAACATCCTGAGATTGCGACACGAAAAAGCACTACTGCTTGGATACCAAAACTTTGCAGACTTGGTATTGGAAGACCGTATGGCAGGCAGTGGCGGCCAAGCAAAGCAATTTATCTCCTCACTCAGAAAAAAAACCAGTGCTGACTTTGAGACTGACAAACAAGAACTCAAGGCTTTCTATGAAGCTACAGAAGGACTCGACGCTCCCGATCTTGCGATCTGGGATATTGCTTACTACGCAGAAAAACTACGCAAGACACAGTACGATTTTGACGAAGAAGATCTGCGCCCGTATTTCTCATTTGAAGCTGTAAATAAAGGTCTTTTCAATTTAGCGCACAAGCTTTACGAGATTCAAATCGAACCTGTTTCAGGAGTCCCCACCTGGGACTCTTCGGTCTCCTACTACACGGTATATGACGCTGACGGGCATGCATTGGGCTCGTTTTACGCAGACTTCTTCCCACGTGAAAATAAGCGCGACGGTGCGTGGATGGATTCCTTTATCACCGCTGGCCCAGACAGCGAATTCGAAACCCACCTGGGTCTTATTTGTGGCAACCTCACCCCACCCTTGTCTGATAGGCCGGCGCTATTGACCCACCGTGAAGTTGAAACGATTTTCCATGAATTTGGACATCTCCTGCATCACTTGTTGAGCGAAGTATCGGTTCGCAGTCTTGCCGGAACCAATGTTGCGTGGGATTTTGTTGAGCTACCTTCCCAAATTATGGAGAACTGGTGCTGGGAAAGAAAATCATTGGATCTATTTGCTAAACACTGGAAAACCAACGAACCTATACCAGATGCCCTGTTTACAAAAATGCAGCGTGCGAGAAATTTTCGGTCCGCGACTGCTCAAATGCGCCAACTCAGTTTCGGAACCGTTGACCTCGCTCTCCATATCGATTACAGCCACGAGTGTGAACTAATGCCCTATGTCTTCGACATATTGAATTCTTTTTCACCAGTCACACTACCACCAGAACACACAATGATCACAGCATTCACACACTTGTTCTCAAGTCCCGTCGGCTATGCCGCTGGTTACTACTCTTACAAGTGGTCAGAAGTTCTTGATGCCGACGCCTTCACACGGTTCGCAAATGTAGACATTTTTAGCCGTGAAGTTGGCATGGATTTTCGCGACAAAATTCTGTCACGAGGGGATAGTCAGGATCCGGCTGTTCTATTCCGTGATTTTATGGGTCGTGATCCTGATCCAACCGCTCTACTTAAGCGATTGGGTTTGACAAGTTAGCGCAAATTGGTTCGAAACAGCTCTGAATGTTGATTTCACTAAGCCTCAAACTGACCAGAAAATATTGCGCAGTTTCTGTAAATCAAAATTACACCGCTACATCAATTAGAACTGACTTCGATGATGTTTATACATTTTAGCCGCATAGATGGTAGACAGAACCCGATGCAATGGGCAATAATGCTCACCCATGGAGATCCACCCGATTGTAGTTTTACTGGTAGCCGTCGCTACTGTTTTTTTACTGATCCTGCGTCTCAAGATTAACGCCTTTATTGCGCTGGTCACAGCTGCAACGGTTGTAGGCCTACTTTCCTCAAAAATTGCACTCGGTGATGTTATGCCTGAGGTTGCCAGCACATTTGGAAAAGTGTCTGGAAGTATAGGGATTGTAATCGCTCTGGCCGCCCTAATCGGACAATGTTTAATGGAGAGTGGAGCCGCAGACAAAATTGTACGAGTATTCGTTCGTATGTCGGGAGACAGGAACGCGTCCCTGTCTTTAGTATCAAGCGGCTATGTTCTATCGGTGCCGGTTTTTTTCGATACTGTCTTTTACCTTTTGGTTCCATTAGCTCGTGCAATGCGGATCCGAGCTGGTAAAAACTACCTTCTGTTTTTAATGGCAATCACAGCCGGTGCGGCGGTGACGCATAGCATGGTTCCTCCTACTCCCGGCCCCCTCGCTATGGCCGCAATACTAGGAATAGACCTAGGTGTAATGATCATTGTCGGGGCTTGTCTTGCAGTACCAATGTCCTTTGTTGGTTGGCTCTTTGCGCGAAACCGCGACAGGGTCATGAATGTACCCCTACGTGAAACTGCTGGACTGTCGTTGAGTGAACTTGAAAAATTAGCTTCCCGCGAAGAAAAAGAACTGCCTAGCTTCTTTATGTCAATGCTACCTATCGTATTGCCAGTCCTGTTAATTACCTCAAATACAGTTGTCTCTACCTTTGCGAAAGAAAGCGGAATGGCAAGCATTACATCTTTTCTGGGAAATCCCAACCTGGCATTACTCGCCTCAGCAGCAGTTTCAATCTACCTACTGGCATCTCAGAAAGGATACACACTGTCTCAATTATCAAAACCAATTGAGAGAGCACTAGCAAGTGGAGGTTTAATCATCCTCATTACTGCAGCAGGCGGAGCATTCGGTGGCATGCTAGTGAAAGCGGAAGTGGGTAAGACTCTAGGGGACGCATCACAGGAATTTGGGGTGCCAATGCTACTCCTCAGCTTCTTGCTGGCCAGTCTACTTAAAATTGCACAGGGATCTGGCACTGTGTCCATGATCACAACCGCGTCCATAATGGCCCCAATTGTAATTTCTTCACCGCCACCGTTTCACCCTGTTTACATTGCATGTGCCATTGGGTGTGGCTGCAAACTTTTTTCATGGATGAACGACAGCGGATTTTGGGTCTACAAACAAATGTCGGGCCTCACAGAGGTGGAAGCACTCCAAACCTGGACGCCTCAACTGGCTATCATGGGAATCACGGGGTACGTACTTACTCAGGTAGCTGCAATTTTGTTGCCGTTGTTATGACTTAGACTGCCACCTCATGAGGATGCAGTAAATCGTCGACAACGGCATTCGATACACTGAACTTCACCCAATGAAAATTCTAGTTTCAGCTGGCGAAGCCTCGGGAGATCGCTATAGCTCTGAATTAGTCAGAGCTCTTAGAAAGCGCTTTCCAGCTGCCGAGTTCTTTGGTTGTGCAGGTAAACAACTACGAGGCGCTGGCGTGCGAGCTGTCGTTAGAAGTGAAGAAATTGCAGTTGTTGGAATTTTTGAGGTTATTGCCCATATCCCTCGCGTGTTCCGAGCTTTTAATCGTCTTGTTTGTGCGGCACAAGGTGAACGCCCGTCAATGGCAATTCTCACAGATTCTCCAGACTTTCATTTGCGACTGGCGCGAAAGCTGAAACGTCAAGGCATTCCAATTTTTTATTACGTGGCTCCCCAGGTATGGGCCTGGCGAAAGGGAAGGCTACGACTGCTACGAAAATTTATCGATAATCTGCTATGTATTTTCCCATTTGAGGAAAAATACTTTCGAGAAAATGGTGTCCGAGCAAGTTTTGTTGGCCATCCGCTTAAATGTAACGTGGAAGCAAAAATTTCTCGCGAAAAATTTTTTCAAAACCATAATCTCGACGATAAAATTCCACTAATCACATTACTGCCAGGAAGTCGCCGAGGTGAAGCTACACGTCATTTGAAACCATTGTTGGGAGCAGTACAGCAGCTACAGAAAAATCGCCGACTTAACTTTGTACTGCCAGCATCATCAACAACCGGAAAGGCATTTTTTGAGAAACATATTGACGAGCCGTCCGTCCATATAATTGAAGGCGAAACAGAAAACGCGCTCAGATATGCCAACTTGGCATTGGCAGCCAGCGGGACCATCACGGTGGAAGCTGCGCTCTTAGGGACACCGATGGTCGTTTTCTATCGGGTGACGACAGCATCCTGGTTGGTTGGCAAGTTACTGGTCGACGTCCCCTTCTACAGCATGGTGAATCTGCTCGCAGGACGTCCAATTGTGCAGGAGTTGATCCAGAGAGATTGTACAGCAGAGCGATTGACCACTGAGGTTGAAAAGCTACTGGATAACAGGCAAAAATGCGAAAAGATGCGACAAGAGCTAGAGGAGATCAGCAACAGTCTCAAAACATCGCAGCCTGCAGCTGAGAGAGCGGCGGAGGTGATATGTACAACGTTCAAGTCTCACAGCGAACTCATATAGGAGGATGTTTGCACACTGACAGATGGCGCTGGTTAAACGGCCGGCTTTTGGTGGTAATACCGTTCATCGGTTTCATTATTACTACATTTTCAGGGACAGCAGAAGCACAGATAGAACGGCCCCACATTGACGTCTCTTACTACGACATCACAGCTGATATTGACCTATCAACTAAAACACTCAAAGCCCGAGCTAGTGTTCATTTCGTCCCTCACGAGAAAACAAACAGAGTTATTTTCGAGTTACATAATGCACTCAATGTTAGTCGCGTTGAAAATGACAAGGGTTTTGAAATTTCGGCAATCCGTTATGGCCAAAACTTTACTTTACAGTTAAGTTTTCCAGAGGCGTTACAACCGGAAGAAACAACAAAGGTAACCTTCTTCTACGAAGGTCAGCTTGATGGAACAAGTGATTCACCGGTCGAAGGGTATGACTTGGCCACAATAGAAGCCACGCGTGCTTACCTGTTGTATCCCGCACGTTGGTTCCCGGTGAACGGTTACAACCAAGACCGATTCGCAGCCAACATACAAGTCACTGTGGATCCCGAATTAAGGGTAATTGCTAGTGGGTTGTCGACTACAGAAAAGAAAGAAGCCAAAGTCACCCACTCATTCGAATTCTCACGTGAATCCTTTCCAGGGAGTATCGCGGTGGTTTCAAGCGACGAAGCTAGTATCAAAAGCAATGGGACAACAACCAAACTGTACTTTTCATCAGTCAACCAAAAAAAATCCCAACTCTACGGAGAAGCTGTTGGGGCCATCGTACAGTTCTTTACCGATCGATTTTTAGCACCGTATTCAACATCTCTGACTTTAGTCGAGATCGGTGATCTCGCCCCCGCTGGGTACGTTGCTCCTGGGATCATTTTTCTGAGTTCTCATGCTTTGACAAAAGAGATCAATTGGCAGTTACTAGGTTCGACGGTAGCTCGGCAGTGGTGGGGCGTCCTGACTTCTCCAGGTAACCGAAATCATAGTTGGCTCAGTGATGGCATGGCGCTTTACTCGGCAATGTTATTCGTCGAAGAACGAGATGGCGTAACGGGTTTCGACCCGATGGTTGAGACAATCCGTATCAATGCACTGACCTACAATGACATTCCTCTAATCCAGTCAGGCCGTTTGGGAGAATTTTCACAAGAGGTCAATGCTCTAGCTGGCTATAAGGGTGCAATGATTCTCCACATGATGCGCTGGATGCTGGGCGACGAGGTATTCTCGCGAACCTTGGCAAACTTTATCAGAAACTATGCATGGAAAACGATGTCAACTAATGACTTTCGAGACACTGCGGAGGCAGTCAGCGGCAAAGATCTTGAACCATTTTTCATCCAATGGACTGAATCGCGAGAAACACCGGAATTTTCTCAAGAATACACCGTATACCGGCTGGGCGAAGGTGAAGGTTTCCGTATAATTGGAAAGATCAGACAGGACATGGACACGTTTCGTATGCCCGTCGAGTTGAAAGTGGAAACTGAGGGTGAACCGGAGTATGAAACTGTCGATGTGTTTGGGGCATCCTCAGACTACATAATTGATACGTTTGGGAAACCACAACGCGTAATTCTCGACCCCAAAAATAGGCTTTTACGTTTTGATGAAAATATCCGTGTTCGAGTAGAGATTCGCAAAGGTGAACAGCTAGTTGAACTGGGCTACTACAATGAAGCGTTAATCAACTACCAAAAAGCCCTCGAGGTCAATAAGTACAGCTCACTGGCACATTACCGAATAGGTGAAGTTTTCCTTTTGCAAAACAACTACCAATCGGCAGCGAACGAATTCCGGGAATCACTCAATGGCGATCAAAGCATGGAGTGGACATTAGTTTGGTCTCATATCAACCTTGGCAAGATTTTTGATATTACTGGGCAAAGAGAACGTGCCGTCAACGAATATCAACTTGCTGTCCGTACACGCGACAATACTCAGGGAGCGCAAGACGAGGCGCGCAAGTACCTCGAAAAACCTTATCGGCGAAAGCGTCTCGACGAAGAGAGACTATACTAGCTATCACGGCAGTAGTTTGCTGCATAGGGCATACTTTCAGAAACATCTGACACAGCAAAAAGATGTCAAATCCTATTTTTGAACACCTTCGTTTTTTCCACGACCTAGGGGTTAAGGAAGTCTACTTGTCCGAAAAGACACTAGAAGAGAAATCTGATCGGATCCGTGAAGACCTCTCTGCTAGATTACCTAACGCAAAAACGACGACTGACGTAACACCTCGAGCTAACCCTCTCACAGTTCTTACGCAAATCGAAACTGAACTTATAGGTTGTACTCGATGCCCGCTACATCAAGACCGCAATACGATTGTCTTCGGAAGTGGCAACCCTCAGGCTAAGGTAGTTTTCGTCGGTGAGGGACCAGGAGCCGAAGAAGATAATCAAGGACTGCCTTTCGTCGGTCGTGCTGGACAACTGTTGACACAAATGATTAACAAGACCGCTCAGCGTGAAGGAATTAAAATCTCCCGTGCTGATGTATACATCTGCAATGTCGTTAAATGCCGCCCTCCTAACAACCGCACCCCTGAGCCAGAAGAGATGAAGACTTGCGGTTCCTTTCTCGAGCAGCAATTGGAGGCAATTCAACCCAAAGCTATCTGTTTACTGGGTGGCACGGCGGCAAAATTCGTTCTGAAAACAAACACAGGAATTACCAAGCTGCGAGGAAAATGGCAAAAATGGCAAGATATTCCAGTAATGCCAACTTATCATCCCTCGTTTCTATTGCGACCATACGCACAAGATCGCAAACGTGAGGCCTGGCTCGATCTGCGTTCGTTGCTACACTTCGTGTTTGATTGAAAAGCTCATTCTTAATGGATCTAGAAATTCATGTCGCTTGCACGACAAGGCGGTATACCAGAGAATGTAGGTAAGTGGTTTTAACTTTGGAGTAAGTGAAAGATGGGAAAAACGCTCATAGGAATCCTTTTCTGCCTGCTGCTCGGCCTGGCAGGTCTGGCCATCACTGGGTGGTTAGTTGTCGGCGGTCAAGTATTTGCTTCGCTGGACACGATTTTTTTGCTTCTAGTCAGTCTGGTGCTAAGCTTGGCCTGTTTTGCTCATGTCGCCTGGCATTTTCAAACCGTTTTCGCAGCAGAAAAGAAGAAAAAATAGGCCGAAAAGAAAAGCTGGTACGTGCAGAATGCACAGGGCAGAGAACATGCCCTGGCATATGCAACGTCGATCTAGCCCAGGCTGTTTAGGGGGTTATCTTCGGGTCTTTAACCACCCATCAATTGAGAATTCGCCGCCACCCCTCGCCGAGAGATAAAGGAATACAAACGAATACAAAGCAGCCAACTCTCCACCGTTTTGGATTGGCCAAAAACCTTCCCCCGCATGGGCCATGAAATAAGCCGCGGCAAGCAGTCCCGAAAGCAAAAAAGCTATCGGGCGCGTTGCTAAGCCAATCAAGATAGCTGCCCCTCCAAAAAATTCCAGCACTCCTGCAACTCCACTGAGTGAGTTCAGCGCTACTGCTTCACGTCCAAGAAGACCGAATAGCTTTTGCATCCCGTGCTGAAGCAACAGAAAACCCGTCACAATACGCAGTAGATTAAGTGTCATATTGTCAACCATCATCTTTCTCGCACCATCTCAACTGTCACCTCCCACAGAACTCCAACAAACGTAACATAGATTCCTAAGATCTACAAACCCTTGCTACAATCCAAAGCATGCCAAATTCAGACAATGTTCTAGGGCGTCGTGCCTTCCTATTAGCTTCGACGATAGGAACTATGAAATCCACTGCAGCGCCAACCAAAATCCGAGCAGCTGTGTGGGGTATTGGTCATGGCCATGCACGAGGCAAAGTTGAAACCTTGCGTCGTATGGATGACTTTGAACTAGTTGGTATTTGTGAGCCTGACCCAAAACAGTCTTGGGCACACGAAACTTACCAAGGTGTTAGAAGTCTAAGCGAACGCGAGATGCTTGACGATGATTCTATCCGCCTAATTGCCGTCGAATCAGATGTACGTAACAACCTGAACTTCAGATATGCACAGAAGGCTATTGAAGCAGGGAAGTTCGTACATCTTGACAAGCCTCCTGGTGACAGCTTGACCGCACTTCAAAAGTTGCTTACTACGGCAACCGAGAAAAATTTAGTGGTCCAAATGGGTTACCAGTGGCGTTATCACGAGGCTATGCAGAAGGCCATTGAAGCAGCGAGAGAGGGATGGCTAGGAAGCATCTATATGGTCCGCGCAACGATTGACAAACCACTCGGGCAAGATGCCCGAAACTATGACGCTGCCTACCCTGGCGGAATGATGTTCGATCTTGGATCCCATATGATCGATCGTATCGTAGCCCTTCTCGGCAAACCTAAAAATATTACAAGTTGGATCCGTCACGATTCAAATGTTCCGGATAATCTGGCAGATAACACATTGGCCGTGTTTGAGTACGATCATGCCTTGGCTGAAGTATATATTGCCGCACAACGACCGAATGGAAACCGCTACCGCACATTTCAGATTTCAGGCACCAAAGGCACGGCAACAGTGCGACCGTTTTTCCCAAACTTACGGGTACATTTCGACTTGGCACATGCCGCCGGACCCTACAAAAAAGGGTCCCAAACGATCGAGATAGAAAATAAACGGTTGGCGCCGTACGAACCCGATTTTTCCATGATGGCTTCGATCATCCGCGGCGGTAAGCCTGATTACTCTGTGGATCATGATCTGATCACTCAAGAGGTTTTACTGCGAGCGTGCAAAATGTTGTAGGTGTGTTCTCAGCTCACAATTTGCGAGACGTTGAAACGATCAAAGACTTGTTATTTTTCGGAGGTTTTCCACATGAATCGACGTATCTTTCTGATGACTGGCAGCGGTGCTGCATTAGCACAAAGTCCGGCAGAAACATTGCACCTAGGACTAATCGGTGCTGGCGGCCGTGGCCGGCGCGTGATGACACATTTTGCTGAGAACCCTCGTGTCAAAACAAAAGCTGTTTGCGATATTTACGAGCCGAATTTAGAAAAAGGACTCTCCAGTGCAGGGGCTGGAACCAAGGCGTACCGCAACTACAAAAAATTGCTCGACGATCCAGAAATCGATATCGTTCTTATCGCAACACCAGAACACCAACACCACCGTATGCTTCTTGACGCTTTGGCCGCAGGTAAAGATGTTTACCTTGAAAAACCCCTTTGCCATACACCAGAAGAAGGCGTGGATATGATCCGTGCTGAGCAAGAATCTGGAAAAATTGTCCAAGTTGGCATGCAGCGTCGAAGCTACAACCTTTACCAAGAGGCACGTGATCTGCGCCGCGCCGGCAAGTTGGGCACCGTGCGCATGGTACGCACTTACTGGCTCAACAACCGCCTAAGTCCACCTGCCAGTAAATTTACAGGACCCATTGACTGGGAACAGTGGCTAGGGCCGGCGCCTAAGGTTGCCAAGGATCCATTGCGATTTTTCGACTGGCGCAATTGGTCAGACTACGGTGGTGGCATCGTGATTGACCAGGGCGCCCATATCTATGATTCGATACATATGATCATGGATGCTGGCTATCCTTCTGCAGTGAATGCTTCGGCTTGTTCTGGACACAGCACCAGTGGGGATCTACCGGAATCGTGGATAGTAACAGCGGAGTACCCTGAAGACTTTATGGCTGTGTTCACTATTAATTATTCTGCTATGAAGTACGCCATGCGTGCCGATCAACTTAACTCGTACGACGGTGATGAAGCACGTATGGATATCGGACGCGAAATGCTAAGAGTATTTCCGAAGTCCGCACCAGATGAACCTATCCTAGATAAGGATCAGCGTGGCGGGTTTCGCCAGGCAACCATAGACCATGTCAACAACTTTATAGAGTCTGTGGTTAGCCGTAAGACGCCAGCCGCCCCAGTAGAAACGGGTTTCCAGTCAGCATTGGTCTTACAAATGGCCAACATCTCTGTGAAGAAAGGCAGACGAGTACGCTGGAACCAGCAGACAAATAGGGTGGAAATTTAGAACCCTATGACCAACGACGATCTCAATCTATCGCCACCTATTCGTGTTCTCGTAGCAAAACCTGGCCTCGACGGTCACGACAGAGGGGCGAAGATTATCGCTCGCGCACTACGCGATGCTGGGATGGAAGTGATATACACGGGATTGCGTCAGACACCGGAACAAATCGTCTCAGCAGCACTTGAAGAAGATGTCGAATTTATTGGTCTGTCCATACTTTCCGGGGCCCATACAGTGATTGTCCCGCGCGTAATGGAGTTACTGAATGAGAACAAAATGCAAGATGTCCGAGTTGTCCTAGGTGGCATCATCCCGGACGCCGATGTTGAACAAATGAAGAGTTGTGGAGTAGCAGCTGTATTTCCTCCCGGTACGTCAATCGAATCAATTGGGTGTTTTTTGCAAGAAAATCGCCCATGTCGTTAGTGCTGATATTTTCTGCCCCGACCATTCGTTTCACTAGCCCGCGAACAAGGTGAGCCTGTTTTCGCGTACAATCTCTCTACAGTAATGTCTGACTTTTGGTCTTAATTAAAGAGCCTTTTATGATCGCTCCATAATATACAATCTGGATGTATTCACCATGACACTCAAAACCCCTTCACGTCGCCACTTCCTTAGGACTCTAAGTAGTGCGCCAATCTTGATTGGCTGTAACCGCAAAACGGATCCCAAAAATCCAATCCTTGGAGAGGGAGAGTTTACCTACGAGGTATTTCACGATTGGGGCGAGCTGCCCGAAAGAATCAGCTATGGCAACACTCACTCCGTAGTAGAAGACTCAGAGGGTTTTATATACGTTCACCACACGGTGCATCAAAATAGTCGCAGCGATCATGCCACGGTCGTTTTTGATCCCGATGGAAAATTCGTTAGGTCATGGGGCAACGGATTTGCCGGCGGTGCACATGGCATGCTAATTCGTAAAGAGAATGGTGAGGAATTTCTTTACTTCTGCGATATCGTACGAAACATTGTCGTTAAAACAACTCTTGAAGGCGAGGAGATTTTTCGTATCGGCTACCCTAGGGAATCCCCAGCCTACCAGCCTGATCCATCAAAAAGAGATGGGCGGCGCTATGACAAAGAAGGAAAATTGGTCTACAGTCCTACGAATCTGGCCGTAGGACCAAACGGCGACATTTATGTGACAGATGGTTATGGAACTTACTTCATCAACCGTTACGACAAAGAGGGTAATTTTTTGCAAACATTTGGTGGCCCCGGTTCCGCACCTGGTCAGACAATTTGCCCGCATGGAATTTGGCTCGATGAACGTACGGACTCACCTTCACTAGTTGTTGCTGACCGTGATAATCATCGTTTGCAATGGTTCAGCCTCGAAGGTGAACACATTAAATTTGCTTACGGTGTCAAACGACCTTGCCATTTTCACGAATACAACGGCGTCTTGCTAGTTCCCGATTTGGTTGCTGAAGTGACCTTGTTGGACCGCGACAATGAAGTCATCACAAAGCTCGGCGTTGGCCTTGCTGATACTGGCAAACGGCGGGTTATGTCTCGCGAACATTTTCTGCCCGGTAAGTTCATTACGCCACACGGTTGCTGTTATGACCACACAGGGAATATTTTCATTACGGAATTCGTTGATATCGGGAGAGTAACAAAACTAAGAAAAGTGACATGAAGTCTGAAAATCACTGGCCATCCTTGGGCCAGCCCACAAGACACTAAGATTTTCACTCTCGCTTGACGGAGACCGGGTTCTATCGATGTCGGTGACGATTATCTTGGCAACACTTTGTTGATTTAAATCTGCTGGCAAAGAGAATATTTCTTATTTGCAACATACATGTCCAACACTTCAAGCAGGCCGCTGTTTTCGCTCGTTTTACCGGGTGTTTTGCTCGCCGCCACGGGTCTCGGCGCAGGCGATTTATTGACTGCTAGCCTGGCTGGGTCAGAAACAGGATTTTCGCTTTTGTGGGCCGTTGTCATAGGCGTACTGCTGAAGTGGGTTCTAACAGAAGGTCTCGCTCGTTGGCAACTAGCCACTGGCACAACGCTTCTAGAAGGCTGGGTATGGTGCCTGGGTGGCTGGATTCGCTGGGTTTTTCTAATCTACTTAACGTTGTTCACAGTCGTCGTCGGTGGAGCACTGGCAACCGCTTGCGGTGTAGCAGGTAGCGGACTATTTCCAATCGGTGATGTCGAAGTATCAAAGATTATTTGGGGGTGCATCCACTCACTAATAGGAGCAGTGTTGGTTTTGTGGGGAGATCTACGTCTTTTCGAAGTTGTCATGTCTGTCTGCATTGGCGTCATGTTTCTGACAGTTCTACTGACGGTGATATTGGTTGAACCCGAATGGAATATGATCCTTCAAGGTCTCGTACCTTCGATTCCAGAAGGTGAAGAAGTATGGGTTCTGGCAGTTATGGGTGGTATCGGTGGTACAGTGACGCTGCTTTCGTACGGTTATTGGATTCGCGAACAGAACCGCAGAGGTCCCCAGGATGTGCGAATATGCCGCATTGACTTACTGATCAGTCAAGTGATCACCGGACTATTCGGAGGCGCAGTCATAGTCATTGGATCACGCGTAGTTCTCGAAGGAAAAGGTCCAGTAATTGCATTGGTGATGGCTGATCAATTAGCAACGATACTAGGACCTGCAGGGAAATGGGTGTTCTTGCTGGGATTCTGGAGTGCTGTTTTCTCCAGCCTGTTAGGAGTCTGGCAGAGTGTACCCTACATGTTTGCTGATTTCCTAGATCTGCAGCACTCGAAGCCCGGGTTGCGCCGAAATGTGGAGTTGCGTACTACGAGTACTTACCGGTGGTCAGTGGTGCTAATCGCAACTATTCCATTGATTCTATTGAATACATCAGTGCGCACTATCCAGCTAGCCTACGGCGTTTTGGGAGCACTATTTTTGCCCTTGCTCGCGTTGACTCTGCTCATCATGAACAACCAACGCCGTTGGATGGGGGCGGACTTGCTCACGCCATCATGGATCAATGCATTGTTGGTGCTAGCACTGGGCTTCTTCACATATGTTGCACTAAATGTGCTCTGGGTTCAGCTGGGGTAGTGCACAGAGTGGCCTCCGCGAAAAAGTATCGTAAACAGTCCAAAGAAATTGAAGATTGAATCAAACTTACAAAAAGCACTGCACTCACAACTTGTGCTGCTCGCACGTGCAGCGTTGAGCCTGGCCTTGCTCTAGACGTAACCCAATTTGACCGTTAAGCACCCCCACGAGGTCTTTACCAATTTGGTCAACCACTGCCACGGGAAGTAGGGCTGCCTGCTTCAGCTCTTCGACATGGCTAAACTCACTACGTAACAACTTTAACAAGGTGTCACCATCAGCTAGAAAACGAGGCGCTACACCTTGTTCGTGTGCAAGCAGATTGATAAAACAGCGAAGCACGCTCATTGCAGGGCCTTCGTGGGGACGTGGCTCCAAGCGAATAGGAGGTTTAACAAGTTCCTCTTCGGGGATGTCCAGAGCCCGCTGGACAGCAGTCAATAGCTCAACGGCCGTATGACTATCAGATTTCACTTTGAGTCCACGGAAGTGTGTGAGTTCTTCCTCTTTTCGAGGCGCCACCGAGGCAAGCTTTGCGAGAACCTGATCGTCAGCAATCCATTTTCTTGGGATATTCTTCGCTCGAGCGCAATCCTCTCGCCACTGAACCAGGTGACAAAGGACGGCATAGCTGCGAGGGGTGAAAGTGTGTTTCCCAACTAGCCTCTCAGATATAGTGAGAACTTCTGACGCGTAGCGATCAAGATCCACCCACCGTGCAGATAGTTCGAAGGCCCATTGACGCCGTTCTCGGGAGTCTAGTTTCAACATTAAAACTTCTGCAGCTTCAACGAGATGGTCAACATCGGACAAGGCGTAAGCCATCATTGTTTTTGGCAGAGGGCGGAGGACCCAATTGGCACGTGTGTGACTCTTTGGTAAGTCCACATCGAGGGTTTTTTTTAGAAGATTAGACAAACCAACCTGATCACCAAATCCGCAGAGTGCCGCCCCAATCGCCGTATCAAACAAAGGATTAGCAACAATCCCATAGCCGTGGTACAGACAGATCTGATCTTGCTCCGCTGAGTGTATAACTTTAAGAATGTTTGGGTTTACAAAAATTTCCAGTAGTGGCGCCATGGCTTCAACATCGAGCGCCAGAGGATCAACAATCCAGGCATCGTCACGGTCAGCGATCTGTATCAGTCCCAGCTGCGGCAGATAGGTTTTTTCTCGGACAAACTCCGTATCAAGAGCAATGGTTGAACAGCTCGACAGGTGAACAGCTAGTTCGGCAAGGTGGTCCTTGTCTTGTATTAACTTATGGCGAACCCTTGTCATGGAATTAGATCTTGGCACTCAACAGAGAGAGTATAGAATTGTATCGCGTCTCGTGCGAAAAACAAGACAAACCGCTGTTTCTACTTTCCCGTGCTTTGCAGAGATTTTTAATACATAGTCATCTGGACCGCTACGCATTTGCACTTCTGGAACAAGTTGTGATTTACAGAAAGGGTTAAGACAAAGGCTCTTCGAAATCTACCATAACGTTACGACGACAGACAGTTTGTATTACAATGCCCCAAGCTCTGTGTCTTTCAACTCTGATCGCCGAAAGGCTCTAAAAAAGTTTGCCCTGTTCTGGGCAAGTTCACCACTATTGCAAGGGCAATTCGGTCCACGTGAAGGTCACCAAAGAGTTCCTTCCCTTGACGAAATAGCAAACGTTCTCGAGTTCGAACCGGTTGCTCGAGCAAAAATGAAACAGATTGACTACGACTACGTCGCCGGTGCAGTCGAAGGTGAATACTCGTTAAAACGAAATCGTAGAGCTTTCGACTGGGTTAGCATCACCCCACGTGGGATGACACACGTAGAATCAATTGACACGTCGGTGGTGTTGCTCGGCCAACGGATGGAATATCCTCTACTAGTCGACCCCTCCTCAGGTCATGAACGCCTTCACCCTGGAGGAGAACCCGAAACTCGGCGAGGTGCCAGCGCTGCTGAAACCCCGATGGTTGTCAGTAATCAGGCTGGATTTCCAATCGATCAAATTGCAAAAGCAGCCAAGGGACCGATCTGGCAACAGCTCTACATCCATCGCAATCGAGAAGCAGCTCGCGAACGGGTAGTCCGTGCAACCGACGCAGGGTGCGGGGCAATCTGTCTCACGGTGGATGCCCAATACAGTTCACTGCGTGAAAGATTGAGACATGACCGCCATTTGACAATGCGCTCCAAAAATACCTTACCCAACCGAAGATCGAGACGCCGACGTGGTGCATCAACCACAAACAGACGCCAAAAGACAGTGTACGGGACACGCCCAGAGAGCCCTGACGAGACCTGGGAATTTTTCGAAACGTTGCGATCATGGACGGATCTGCCGTTACTCGCAAAAGGTTTATTGACAGCCGAGGACGCCGAACTTGCAGTCAAGTACGGGGTCGAAGCCATCGTTGTCTCAAATCATGGCGCACGTTACCTCGAATATACACCCTCAACTATTGAGGTGTTACCCGAAATCGTCGACGCCGTCGGTGGGCGAATTCCTGTGTTGATTGATAGTGGATTTCGTCGTGGCGATGACGTTTTCAAAGCTTTAGCGATTGGCGCAGACGCTGTCCTGGTGGGACGGCCACCTCTGTGGGGTCTGGGGGCATTTGGTGCAGCGGGAGTAGAGCGTGTCCTAAGAATGCTTCAAGCTGAGCTTGTCTTGGCGATGGCACACACTGGATGTGCACGAATCTCTGACATCAACCGCAGTCTCATCAAGATGTCTTTCCCGTAGACCGTTATAGCACCCTTACAAGTACATCAATACACACATTTAAGATAACGCTCACTGACAAATCAATGTCTATAACTCGACGTCAAGCCATTCATCAATTATCTATGTGGGCACTTGCATCGCCACTTTTGGCTGAGTTTGAAAATGAAGTCGCACGGTCGGTTTTTCAACCCGACCGCATAGGACCCCTAGACGAACTAGTTAATGTGTTCGAGCTTGAAGAAGTTGCCCGCAAAAAACTGCCACAACCACTTTACAACCACATCGCCGGCGGTGTTGGTGCAGAGTACACCTTACGGCGTAATCGTGAGTTTTTCACCCGTATCACTTTTCGTCCCAGAATGTTAGTCGACGTCAGCGAGATGGATCTCTCAATAGACCTCTTTGGCAGTAAGCTATTTGCACCGATTCTGGCCGGGCCCAGTGCAAATCACGGCCGTCTACATGCCGAAGCCGAGAGTGCTACAGTGCGTGGAGCAGAGGCTGCCGCAAGTGCAGCTGTGATCAGTCGGCGATCAAGCCACTCAATAAAGGAAATAGCCTCCCAAACTCTGACCCCTCTGTGGTTCCAGGCAGACGCTGAAATAACGGCTGATATAACTCGCAGAGAAATCAACCAGGCGGTGGATGCTGGGTGCCGAGTAATTTGCCTGTCAATCGGTAACAACAGGCCTGGAATATTGGAACGTGACATACACAGCCGACGACTTACACCAGATACCAAGCTGATGGAAAATTCAGATCCTTCAACTCTGAAGAATGTTTGGCCACCCAATCCAGCTCAACTCCGTAAATACGGAGGGCCTAAACTGGCTTGGAATCTTGTTGACCAAGTCAAAGGGTGGTCAAAGCTTCCTGTCATTTTGAGGGGTGTAATGAGCCGCGAAGAAGCAAAGGATGCAATAGATAATGGCATCGATGGACTGGTCGTTTCTAATTACGGAGGACGCACCATTGACGGTGTGGCGGCAACCATTGAAGTTTTACCAGCGATAGCAGACGAAGTTGATGGGAGGGTTCCAATCTTCATTGATGGTGGTTTTCGACGAGGAGTTGATATTTTGAAAGGGTTAGCACTTGGTGCGTCTGCGGTATGGCTGGGAAGACCTATTCTATGGGGACTTGCCAGTTACGGTGCGGAAGGTGTCGAAAAGGTGCTGCGCTTACTGCAGATGGAACTAGCACTGGCCATGGGACTCTCCGGCAAAAGAAACCTGCAAGCAATCGACAGAAGTTTGGTTAAGATAGATCGATGGTAGGGGCTTAATCTTTTCCTGAAGTTACCCAGAATGCCCTGCGAGTGACGTGACATGCTACAACGGTTACTGCAGTAGTCAAACGAAGAAAGTATCTGTTCCTACACGGACACATTGGAAGCCCGTTGGTATTCAAACCAGGCCCTAGTACGAGGCAGTATTTTCTCTGGAAGAAGATCTAACTCAATAGCAAGACGACGAAGGTCTTCCGTAGTATCAATGTCGTACCATTCAGGCAACAATTCACGCTGAATACCTTCGCGTGCAAAAGCTCGGTCGGTTTCTTCCCTTGTCCGCACTGATGACCAGTGAATCTTCTCAAACATACGTGGTTTGACCTGGCAACAACCAATGGCATAGTAGCCACCATCATTGCTGGGACCCAAAACAGCATCGGAGTAACGCAGCTTTTCGAGACCTGATTCTAGGTAGCTTAGAGGCAGAGTTGGACTATCACTGCCGACAATCAAAACTCGCTTATATCCTCGCCCTAGAATTTCCTGGAAACAGTACAACATGCGCTCCCCCAGATCTCCGCCACTTTGCAAACCACAACGTTCTCGTGAAGCGGGCTCGTTTCCCTGAGGCCAAGATCGATCACAAAAAAGATAGATAGAGGCATTGGTAATTTTCTGGAGACGTTCCCAAAAATCTAGAACAAAAGCAAGATGAAGCTCAGATGCTGCATTGGCGCTCAGAGGTGGCTGTAAGCGAGTCTTTACGTTTCCCGCAATCGGAGCTTTGGCAAACAAAACGATAGCAGAGGGCATTAGGTTTAGTTGATTGACTACTTCCAATACTCTTCACAAACGGAAGTTCAGCGTTGGGGGTACACACGTTTAACCCCAGCAGGGGTTTTCAGTTTTAGCGTCGAACCCTTCATGGGTAAATTCCGTTTGATATTGGTATACGTGTAGAGACGGTAATCACCAGGGTTTACACCATAAATCTTTTCCTGCACTGGTTGCCAGTCGCTAGTAGAAACCCACATTTCAAGTCGTGGCATCTGACCACGCAACTTCTGTGATTTAGGCACCAACGCAATCTTAATCGAAGCCGTTTCTGCAACTTCCTCTCTACCTACCATCATCAATTCATACTTTTCTCGCAAAAAACGTCCGGCAGTTCCAAACCCCAATAATAGAGCTTGCTCCAAAATTTCCCTCGATTTTGACAAGTCATACTCTTCAACCGTCGCAATCTTTGGCCTATAAATCTCGACTTTCGTTCCACGAACAGAAAAGAAATACTGATAAGGATCTCGGAACTCAATTACTAAGTTGATCTGTTGCCGTTTGTTTCGCATCACACGGATGACACCTTCTTCGACACTTTCGTCGTCCACAAGATCAGTGTATTTGAGCCAACGAACGTTGGCCTGCATCGACTGAAAACTGTCCGAGGCTGCATCCATCCGTGCGAGCAAGCTGTCCATTTCGATAGCTGACAAATTGGCAACAGAAAGTGCTGCAAAAAGGCTGAAAAAAAGCTTTCTCATGTTAGGCAGGTGTGCAAAATACAACATCGAGTTTCGATAAAATCAGTCCTCGTTTGTGAAAACTCGGCGGAGAAGCGATAAAAGTTATTTCGGGACCACGGCTACTTAAGGTCGTGCATAGATGAGGTAAGCGCGAACTTCCCCTTTCTCGTCAATTGATGGATGCACATCAATGACCGTCAACCTGCGACCGGTTCGCTGCCGCAAAAGAGAGTTGAGCTCTTCATCTCGGTCTTCTACATCAATGTCGTCAACTACAAATGGTTCAGCCCAAAACAACATTACTTCTGAATCCTCAGACAATGCATCGATGCTCCGCAAGCTCGTCGTGCGTGGCTGATCGTGAAATATTTCCCCAGGGGTAAGAAAGATAAACGCCAGGATAGCGATCGCTAGGATGTCATATTGCCACGAACCGCGTGGGTGAGTCCACAGCACCAGCTGACGGACAGTGCGCAACATGATCCTAAACATTGTGTCAGTTTATCGTAAAATGGTGGGTTATGTGGACTCCTGTAGTAGTACCGTTCAGACGAAAGAAGAACGGTGAACCCATAGTAGCCTAGCAGGCAAGCACACCAAAAAATCATCGGTGTTGCAAGAATAAACTCGGCCTGTAGCACATGAAAAAAACCTGATCAGGCGTTAGTGATGGACTGGCAAAAAAAGATGGATGAACTGGAAGCACGCTATGCGGAGCTTTCTCGTGAAATGGCTGATCCAACTACGATCTCGGATCAAGTTCGATATAAGAAGGCCGCCAAGGCAGCAGCAGAAGTCGGTGAAGTAGTTGAACAATACAATTCATGGAAACATTGTCAAACCGAACTAGAAGAAGCCCGTTCAATGATCGATGATCCAGATATCGAAGTCGCTGAGTTGGCTCGCCAAGAAATTGTCGGGCTTGAAGAGCGTTGTGATGGACTTGAGGAAATGATCAAGAGATTGATGCTGCCAAAAGACCCGAATGACGAAAAAGGTATAGTGCTTGAAATTCGTGCTGGTACTGGAGGAGATGAAGCAACTTTGTTTGCAGCTGAACTCCATCGCATGTATGCCCGCTACTCAGAAGATCAAGGTTGGAAAGTCGAAATGATTTCCTCAAGCCTTTCCGAAGTGGGCGGATTGAAGGAAGTGATCTCCCTAATTTCCGGCCATCGTGTTTACAGCAAACTCAAGTACGAGGCTGGTGTGCACCGCGTACAAAGAGTCCCGAAGACCGAGACTCAAGGACGTATACACACCTCCGCTGTGACAGTTGCCATAATGCCACAGGTTGATGACGTCGAAATTAAGGTGGAAAACAAAGATATTCGAGTCGATACATACTGCTCTTCCGGCCCAGGTGGTCAATCAGTCAACACTACCTATTCCGCAGTCCGTATAACACACCTGCCAACAAACTTAGTGGTGACATGTCAGGATGAAAAATCACAAATTAAAAACAGAGCCCGTGCTATGCAGGTGTTGCGTTCACGGCTCTACGAAATAGAAATGGAAAAACAACAGGCTGAGCAAGCCGAGAGTCGACGAGGAATGGTAAGAACCGGTGATCGGAGCGAAAAGATTCGCACATATAACTTTCCCCAGGGTCGTGTCACCGACCACCGTGTACAAGGTCTGACTCTACACCAGCTCGAGCAAATCATGGCCGGCTCACTGACTCCATTAGTTGATGCGTTAGCAACACACTTCCAAGCCGAGTTAATGAAACAGAATCTACCTGCAGCGTAAAGAGCAACGTACTGTTCAAGCAGACCAAGATATTCCGCCAATTGGTGCTAGTATTGCTTGTTGTCGTCGTTATCACCCTCAATTTTGGACTCACTAAGAACAACACAAATTTTGTCAACTAAGTTGCGAATGTACGACGCCTGTACTCCATAGTTATTGACCATTATCGAAAAGGCTAAATTGTACTGGTCAGCAGTCGAAACGTATCCTGCAATGGCAGTAACATGTGCCAATGTTCCAGTCTTGGCACGGATCTTACCACGTGCTGACGTCCGTGAGAATCGCCAATCGAGTGTGCCGTCTTCGCCGGAAATTGGGAGACTGGATAGAAAAACTTCCTTGCCTGGCGACTTCCACATATGTACCAACAGCTTCACCGTCGCAGCCGGACTAACAAGATTTCCCCGTGAAAGACCAGAGGCATCCAGTAAAGTAAATTCTCCTTTCCTTAATCCCACTTTTTTACTGAGAAATTCCCTCAGTGTTGCGAGTCCAGCTTGGTAGCTACCAACGCCTCGTTGCCGCAAACCGACTTCTCGTAGTAGCATCTCCGCATGTAGATTCTGGCTGGTTTTGTTAACGATCTTAATAGTCTCCGCTAGAGATGGTGAGTTTATGGCTGCTAGTTCTGTCGGGTAATTGTTCTGTGGTGACGTAGAAGATCTCTTCAGACTAGAAAACTGGTGACCAAAAGAGTGACGTGCAATAGCCTTGCCTTCGACTTCGAGACCTGCTTCATTCAGTGCTTGGCGGAAAGCCTGAGCAGCAAATAATGCCGGATCGTCTACTGCAATAGACAGCTTTCTGCCTCGCGAATGAATCGAAATCTCTCCCCACAGAGTCAGTTTTCTCGTTCCAGGTGGTCTATCGAGATTCAAGCCACGCGGCACCATTCTAGTGGTTGCAGTCCGCAAAATATTATTGAGCTTAAAGTATCCGACATCCGGCCGTACGGCAACACGAGCATAAGCCCGGGCCGCATGACCAGGTAGGACTTGCACGTCAACAGTACTGTCATTGAAAGACAGTGCGCTGACTGGTGCACCGTATCCCCACACACTATCGTCAACGGACCAACCGGACGGTTGACGCTGCCATACATATCTACTGTCATCGCCAATCACGTTCCCGGCAATCTTTTTGACTCCCGCCAAGGAAACTTGCTGCGCTAACTCTCGCAGGGGTGCTAGGCGATCGACTGCAAATTCTCTCTTCGGATTGTAAGGAACTGAACGCGAGGATAAATTCGGGTCTCCTCCACCCAGCAACACTAAATCCCCATCGAGTGTTCCATCTTCGCCAATAGATACTCCAGAACCCACAGTGGTGGTGTGAACGTATTCTGACCCTAAGTAAGCGAGAGCCAGAGCTGTTGAAAAAAGTTTGCCGTTCGAAGCTGGAACAAATAGCTTGTCTTGGTGTTGTTCATATAGAATGCGCCCACTATGAATATCCGTTACCTGAATACCCCAGAATGCTTGATCTGCAGCAGATGTTTTGATGATTTCATTGATTCGATCAGATAGAGATCCAGCAGAGAGAACCAGAGGTGCTAGTACCTGAACAAGGGTGATCGAGGTCGCCAGAAAGAGATTCATAGAACACCTAGCACGTAGGCTCGACCATGAACATCGAGCAAAACCAGTTACCGAGCGAGAATTATAGAAGGCCCACTGCATCTTTCGCGAAGTAGGTAAGAATTAAGTCCGCACCAGCTCTTTTGATCGAAGTCAACGATTCCATCATCACACGCTGTTGGTCAATCCAGCCATTTTGCCCGGCCGCGACGATCATAGAAAACTCTCCGCTAACTTGGTAGGCGGCCACGGGAAGATCAAATTCTTGTTTTGCACGGTGGATGACATCAAGATATGGCATCGCGGGTTTCACCATAATCATATCGGCACCCTCGTCGATATCCAGCTCAATTTCGCGCATTGCTTCTCGTTGGTTGGCCGGGTCCATTTGATAACTGTTGCGATCGCCAAATTGAGGAGCAGATTTGGCAGCTTCACGAAATGGACCATAAAAACCAGAAGCATATTTGGCTGCATACGCGAGAATCGGAAGATCGGTGAAGTTATTGCAGTCCAGAGTTTCTCGAATCACACCTATTCGACCATCCATCATGTCTGAAGGAGCAATGATATCGACTCCTGAGCGGGCTTGTGAGAGAGCTGTCTTTGCCAACAACTTTAAGGTTGAGTCGTTATCAACGTCACCATCTTCAATTTGGCCGCAGTGGCCGTGACTCGTATAGCTGCATAAACAACAATCCGAGATCACAACCAGATCTTTAACTTCAGCTTTGATCGCACGAATTGCTCGCTGGATAGTGCCATCGTCATCATAGGCTCCAGAAGCCTTCAAGTCTTTAGTGTCTGGCAACCCAAAAAGGATTACCCCAGGGATACCAAGTGCTTGCACCTCACGGCACTCTTCGACCACTTCGTCCACCGACATCTGGTAGTTTCCGGGCATGGCTTCTATTTCTTGCTTGACACCCTCACCTGGACAAACAAACAGCGGATAGACAAAGTCTTCCGCGGTGAGGCGAGTCTCTCGGACCATTCGCCGCATGGTGATATTCGAACGAAGACGTCTCGGTCGATCTATAGGAAACGACATGAGTTCTATTGTAATGATGCTGCAGCCAGTTGGGCTAGGCAGATCGATCTCTTCAGAAGGTAGCACAGACAGTTACAAACTCTACCAGCGACATCAGCAAGTTGACATTGCAGAGCCGCACCCGTAGTACTGTTGAGACATCTCGGGGCAACCCCTATAATTAAGTGGGATTGGGTGTTCAACCTCAGAGCATGTGTCATGAGTGGTACTGGGACAGTAAAGACTGACGGCTCGAGAATCTGTAGTGGCCTTTTGACCTCTTCGTCGTTGGGGGTTTTTTTAGTTCTCGCACTGGGAGTGCCGGGTGCGAACGGTGAGCCATCAGATCTGCCACCCGCTGTAGAACAGCAGATCGAATTCTCGCGTGACATCAAGCCAATGTTAGAGGCTCGCTGTGTTGTTTGTCACGGCCCGTCACAACAAATAAATGGCTTACGCTTAGATCGCAAAGTGGAGGCACTCAAGGGGGGCTACTCCGGCCCGGTCATTCTGCCAGGTAATAGCGAACAAAGCAAGCTAATTCACCTTGTATCAGGTATTGGCGAGAAAGTCTTTATGCCGCCGGTAGGCCCGAAGTTGTCGCGCAAGGAGGTTGGCTTACTCCGAGCATGGATTGACCAAGGTGCTCTATGGTCTGAAGAAGGCAAGCCAACTGAAACCACGAATGAGAACAAATCTACACATTGGAGTTTTCGCCAGTTACAACAGCCTCCATTGCCAAAAATAGTGGGATCTTCATGGACAAGAAATGAGATCGATTTTTTCGTTCTCTCCAAACTAGAAACTGCGGGTATTCAGCCATCACCTAAGGCATCAAAAGCAACCCTAGCACGCCGAGTCAGCCTCGACTTAACTGGTTTACCTCCTGAATTAGAGGTTGTCGAAAACTTTCTTAAAGATACAAGTTCTGAGGCATACGAACATCTGGTGGACCGACTACTAGAATCTCCACACTACGGAGAGCGTTGGGCTCGTCCCTGGTTGGACCTTGCCCGCTATGCGGACAGTGACGGCTACGAAAAAGACCGTAGCCGGCCCCATGCCTGGCGCTATCGTCACTGGGTTATTAACGCACTGAATGACGATATGCCCTTCGACCAATTCACTGCCGAACAAATTGCTGGCGACATCATCCCGGACGCCTCCGTAGAGCAACGCGTGGCCGCAGGCATGCATCGCAACACACTGAAAAACCGCGAAGGGGGCGTGAACATCGAGCAATACCGCTTTGAGGAAACCGTAGACCGCGCCAACACAGTCGGGACGGTTTGGCTTGGGCTATCGGTAGGTTGTGCCCAGTGCCATGATCACAAGTTCGATCCTACTACCCAGAAGGATTACTACAGCTTCTACGCTTTTTTTAACAGTATCGATGAGGTCGACATAGACGCCCCATTGGCAGGTGAACTTGGGCCATATCTTGCAGCGCGTCCCGAATATGATCGTCAACGACGAGAAGTCCTTGTTAAACACAGAGTTCCAGAACTGCAGCCACCCTGGGAAGCAAGACTGTTGGAAGCTGCCAAAAATCCTGGCAAGTGGACCGATTGGGACATTAGCTACGAGGTCTTACCTCTATATATGGATAGAGGACACCAGGTGCTCGCAACCAGACCCGAGGAGCGTGATCCGCGAGATGCCTATACTCTGAGCAAATTCTTTTTAAAAAACTATAACCGTGTGGTTTCTAAACAGCACTACAAGGAACTCGGCTTCGGAGAAGCCCTGGGGAAGCTTTATCAGTTAGACGCCTCTTTCCCTGAAATGAGTCGAGCGCAGAGTGTCTCTGAACGACCTGAGCCACGAAAAACTCATATCCATCTGCGCGGAGCTTGGGATCGACTGGGAATACCGGTAGCACCAGATGTGCCAAGCTTCTTACCACAATTGCAGAGCGTAGATGCACAAGTTGCACCTACGAGGCTTGATCTGGCGAGATGGTTGACCTCACCAAAAAATCCACTTACGTCAAGAGTCACAGTGAATCGAATTTGGCAAGAATACTTCGGACAGGGCTTGGTTGTTACCTCAGAGGACTTCGGAACTCAGGGTGAACAACCTTCGCATCCCAAGTTGCTCGACTGGCTTGCAGCGGAACTTATGAACCAGGGCTGGAGCCTTAAGAAGCTACATAAGAAAATTGTGACATCCGCTACTTACCGTCAAGCTTCAGACTACCGCACAGATCTGGAGGAAGTAGATCCTGAAAATATTCTACTCGCCCGCCAATCGCGATTGCGTCTACCAGCAGAATTAATCCGCGATGGTGCACTGGCAGCAAGTGGGCTTCTCGATCCAACACTTGGGGGTCCAAGCATCAAACCACCCCAACCGGGAGGTGTGTCGGGTCTAGCTTATGCCAACCAAGTGAAATGGAACCCCAGTGAAGGTAGTGATGCCTATCGCCGGGGTCTTTACATCCACTTCCAGCGAGCCGTACCGTACCCGTTTCTAATGACATTCGATTCTCCAGACATGCAAACCACACACTGTAGAAGAGAGCGTTCAAACACCCCACTTCAAGCTTTAAATTTGCTCAATGACAGTGTTTTTTTAGAGGCTGCTCGTGCCTTGGCGGGGCGTGTATTGACAGAGGCTCCAGACCGTAACTTCGTGAGCAGGCTCAGCTATGCATATCAGTTGGCCTTGGCACGCTTACCCACAGACCGCGAGCAAGAACGAATACTGAGCTTTCACCAACAGCAAATGGAACGCCTAGGCTCCGCATCCAGGTTAAGGGAAGCATTGTTCCCAGCTGCGATTGAAGGTAGCACCTCTGTCGAAGCTGCTGTGTGGACTGCGATCGCTCGAGTTGTTCTCAACCTTGATGAGTTTATTACGAGAGAGTAAAGACAGGAGCATTCACCACCATGACCGTAGGCCATTTCAATGCTATTCAAACCCGTCGCGACTTTCTGGATCGCTGTCTAGGTGGACTTGGGGTAGCCAGCATAGCTCATCTAATGGCAGCAGAAGGTCGTACCGGTGCGGTACAGGCAAACCCTCTAGCACCACGCGACCCTCATTTCGCACCGAGGGCAAAGAATGTCATTTTTCTGTTTCAGGCGGGCGCCCCTAGTCAGATGGATCTTTTTGATCCTAAGCCCACACTGCAAAAATGGCACGGGAAGTCACTTCCACCCTCGAAAACCAAAGATCTCAAACTGGCTTTTATTAAACCCACGGCGTCAATTTTTGCAAGCCCCCGTAAGTTTCAGCAATATGGTAAGAGTGGTTTAGAATTCAGCGACCTACTGCCCTATACAGCTGAGGCTGCAGATGATATTTGCATGATTCGATCCATGCACAGTGAAGCTTTCAATCACCATCCGGGACAATTGTTGTTGATGACTGGCGCCCCTCTGGTGGGACGTCCAACGGTGGGTGCTTGGACCACTTACGGACTCGGTAGCGAATCTAGCGATCTACCTGGTTTCGTCGTTCTCAGCTCGGGCCGTGGAACCAGTGGAGGCTCTTCAAATTGGTCCAGTGGTTTTCTGCCATCTACTCATCAGGGTGTAGTGTTTCGAAGCACGGGCGATCCAATTCTCTATCTATCAAACCCAGAAGGTGTGGATCGACAACTACAACGCTCGACGCTTGATGCTCTGCGTGATCTAAACGAAGAGCATCGTCATCGAACGGGCGACCTAGAGATTGCATCTCGTATTGCTTCCTATGAGTTGGCGTTTCGAATGCAGACCGCGGCTCCTGACCTGCTGAATTTTTCAGAAGAACCAACACATATTCTTGACTCCTATGGCATTGAGAACGAAACAACCCGCCAATACGGCACAAATTGTTTACTAGCCCGGCGTATGGTAGAGCGTGGTGTCCGTTTCGTCATGCTGGCACACGCCAGCTGGGACGACCATACTGAGATTAACTCCAAGCTAAAAGAGAACTGTGACAAGACTGACAAACCTGTCGGAGCACTCCTAAAAGACCTTAAGCAACGCGGCTTACTAGACGAGACACTCGTCGTGTGGGGAGGGGAATTTGGTCGTACCCCCATGGCTGAGATGAGAAGGCCTGATGACGCAGACAATGCTGGTAGAGACCATCATCCCGATGGTTACACCATGTGGTTGGCTGGCGGCGGTATTAGAGGTGGTCAAACGATCGGAAAAACTGACGACTTCGGCCTGTCAATTGTTGAGGATCCAATTCACATAAACGACCTACAGGCCACCATCCTTCACTGCTTAGGCCTCGATCACACGAGGCTGACATACCGACACATGGGTCGCGACTTCCGTCTTACCGATGTTGGGGGTAAGGTTATAGAGCAGGCGCTAGCCTAATTCAGGAACCTTTAAAGCTGTCACTCACAGCTCAATTGCGGTACTGATCATCACGCATAGACGGTGAAAATTTTCACGCCACAAAATCTAGAGGAATATTTCTGTCTCGGTAGTAGCGTCATAGTCTACACCGTCTACGTCGAATCCAAACAGGTTGTTGAATTCCCGTCTGAAGCCAGCAATATCAGAAATCTTCTCTACGTTCTCTGTTGAGACCTTTTTCCAAAGTTGAACCACCTCGGCCTGCACATCCTCTCGCATCTCCAGGTCATCTAACCGAATCAGATTCCGTGAATCAGTCAGAACTACACAACCCTCTGCCAAGTGATTAAATGCCAACCGACACATCTGTTCGATGACTCCTTCATGGATGCCTTTGTTCTTCATAACCGGAAGCAATAGACTTAGGTAAAGTGGCACAACCGGTATAGCTGCCGATGCTTGCGTAACAACAGCCTTATTGACCGATACCCAAGCCCCCCCGTTAAATTGAGTCTTTAAATCAGCATGTATACTGCGAGCAGTTTGTTCAAGGTGTTCCTTTGCTACGCCAATCGTCCCATGTCGGTAAATCGGCCATGTTAATTCGGGGCCAATGTAGGAATATGCCAAGGTACGAGCTCCTTCGGCTAGTAAGTTTTCACTGCGCAACGCATCGATCCACATTCGCCAGTCCTCCCCACCCATAACAGCTGTAGTGGCAGTGATTTCAAGATCCGATGCCGTTGGAATCTCAACTTCGTCAACCGTGCCATGAGTAATATCTACTGTTTTCCCGACATAAGGAACATCAATGGCCTTTAGCGCAGAGTTATATATTTCACCAGTCGCAGGGTGTATTCGGCGTGGCGACGCCAAACTATAGATCACCAAATCAAGTGCACCCATCTTTGAGCGTACTTGATCAATAGTTTGCTGTTTACATTCTGTCGAAAACGCATCTCCATTGATGCTTGAAGCTGACAATCCACGGTTACGAGCCAAGTGCTCAAACGCCACACTGTTGTAGTATCCCGCCGAAGCAGTCTTCTTGCCCTGGGGTGGACGTTCATAGAAAACCCCGAGTGTTTCGGCACCAAACCCCCATGCAGTAGCAATACGCGTAGCAAGCCCATAACCAGTCGAACTCCCAATAATGAGGACCTTCTTCGGGCCAGCAATACCAGCGGGCTTAAGTTGTTCAACGATCGCAATCTGTTGTTGAACACGCTGAGCACAACCTTCTGGATGAGCATTAGTGCAGATGAAACCACGAGTACGTTGTTTGACGATTTGTTCAGACATGGTAGTAGTAACCTGAATCAGTAAACTTCTATTATGATTCGCCAAGACGTGTTACGGGTACTAGAACACATCAAACCACCACAATTGCACTAGTCTAACGGTGCCCACCGTGTTACACTACGCCGTGGACGGCAAGGAGATTTTTGATGTACCCATCTAGAAGAGGATTTCTCGCCACAGTGGCGGGTGGCGTTGTCACCTGGGGATGTTCAGAATCCGACCCTTATCCTGGGGTGACAAGATACGTGCGCTACAAGCAGGATGACGCAGTTAAGTTTGGTGTTCTCAAGGGAGATACAATTGCAGAGATTGAAGGGGATCTCTTCGGAGACCGAGCACTAAGTGGAAACACCGTTGAGGCGAAAAACGTCAAGCTGCTCTACCCCATAGAACCCTCAAAGGTGTTGTCTCTGGCTGGCAACTACAAAGACCATCTCGATGAAGATCAAGCCGTGCCAGAAAACCCTGAGGTCTTCTACAAAACTATCTCGTCATTGCAGCACCCCGGAGATCCGATCGTGATGCCGCCTGATTCGAATGGAAATTTACACTTCGAAGCAGAATTTGTAATTGTGATTGGCAAGAAGGCTCAACGTATTTCGCTCGAGGAGGCTCCAGATCACATCTTGGGGTATACCTGTGGGCATGACGTCAGCGAGCGTGATTGGCAGGATGGCGACATGCAGTGGTGGAGATGCAAAGGAGCAGATACGTTCTCTCCTATGGGTCCAGTTATCGCCACGGGCTTGGATTTTGAGAAGTCGACCATGCGTCTCCGACTCAATGGAGAAATTAAACAAGAGGCGGCGTTGGCTGACCTGATTCACAAACCGGCTGAAACCGTCAGCTTTATAAGTCACTACGTTACTCTATTGCCTGGTGATGTGATTTTCACGGGAACACCCGGGCAAACCAGTGCTATGAAGGTAGGTGATGTGGCTAAGGTTGAAATTGATGGCATCGGGGTGTTAATCAATCCAGTCATTGCCGGTTAGAAATTGAATCAGCGAAGCTAAGACATATGACGACAAGTCGAAGAAGTTTTTTGGCCGCCATGGCGGCAGGAGGTGCAGCTATGGCCCGATCCAATTCATCCGTAACTCATTACGTCCGCTACGAGCAAGGGGGTGCAGTCTCCTATGGCATCCTAAAGGGCAAGAACATTCAGCCAATTGAGGGCGATTTATTTGGTGCACGAGAACCCAGTGGTGATAAAGTTGCTCTGGGCGACGTGACATTGCTCTACCCTTGTGAGCCAGCTCAAGTTCTCGCAGTAGGTTTAAATTACAAAAGCCACCTAGGTGACAAAGAACCGCCAGCAAATCCGGAGATTTTCTATAAGCCTCCGACGGCGCTGCAGCATCCGGGCGGCAACATAGTTATTCCTCCCGATGCAAAGGATGTTCACTATGAGGCAGAGTTCGTCATCGTGATAGGTAAAACCACTAGCAAGGTTTCAGTAGAAGAAGCTCCTGACTACATCTTGGGATATACCTGTGGTAACGATGTCAGCGATCGTAATTGGCAAAATGGGACACAAGGTGACAAGAAGGACATCCAGTGGTGGCGCGCTAAAGGCTCAGACACCTTCGCACCTCTTGGTCCTTCCATCGCTGTGGGTGGAAACTATAGCAAATCCTGGATTCGCCTTCGACTCAATGGAAAAACCAGACAGAAACAGCGTATCAGCGATCTTCTTTTTGGCGCAGAAGAAATCGTGAGCTTCGTCAGCCAGTACATGACACTAGCCCCAGGTGATGTCATCTACACTGGTACTCCCGGTACAACCAAACCGATGAAGGCCGGCGATGTCGTCGAGGTTGAAGTTGATGGTATAGGTGTGTTGAAAAACCCTGTAGTCCAGGGATAACGACAATCAACGCCAGCAACAATTTTCGTGTACGTGACTATTAAAAGGGTGCCTCCTCTTCTGGCTGTGTTCCGTCCACGTGGGAAATTTTTTTATAGCCACTACACAGGCACTGCCCGTAGGGTGTATATCCGGCTCCTTTTTTTGAGTGGTTGATCAAAAACGAGAGCACTGTGGCTCTTATTCAGCTCATATCTCGCCAATTTGAACCTTGTTTAACATCGACTACTAGGGGTATGGTGAGTTTCTCAACATCTTCCATTTCAGACTTCACCATAGCAGTCAGACGGGCAATTTCCTCGTCCGGGCCCTCAAAAAGAAGTTCGTCGTGCACTTGTAATAGCATCAATGAACGCAGACGTTCATCCTGCAACCGTCTATCTACGCGAAGCATCGCCAACTTAATGAGATCTGCCGCAGAACCTTGAATAGGAGAATTAATAGCGGTACGTTCCGCAAACCCACGTTGATTAGGATTTTTAGCATCTATATCGGGAATAGGCCGCAATCTACCAAACATGGTCCGCGCATACCCCGTCTCACGTGCAAAAGCTACGGACTTGTCAATGAATGTTCTCACGCCTGAGTAAAGTTTGAAATAAGCATCAATATATTCGCGCGCATCCGAAACCGAAATTTTCAGCTGCTTCGAGAGACCAAAAGGACTTAGTCCGTAGATGATCCCAAAGTTGACAGCTTTGGCACATCGTCGCTCTTCGGGACCAACAAGCAAGGGCGGCACACCAAAAACTTCAGCAGCAGTGCGAGTATGGATATCCTCCCCTTTTTGAAATGCATCGGTAAGGACTCTATCACCAGATAGGTGCGCTAGAATCCGTAATTCAATTTGGGAATAGTCGGCCTTGACAAGCGTCCATCCCAAACGAGACTTAAAAGCCGCTCGGATCTCACGTCCTAGTTCGGTACGTACCGGAATATTCTGAAGATTGGGGTTTGCCGAGGAAACGCGTCCCGTAGCAGCACCAGTTTGATTAAAAGTAGTGTGCAGACGCCCCGTAGAGGTTTCAACTAATCCAGGAAGTGAATCAACATATGTATTTTTAAGTTTTGTCAGTTGTCGAAAGGAAAGGATCTTTAGGGCAATTTCATTCTGCTCCGCCAACTCTTCAAGAACATCAGATGCTGTCGAAAGCGTCTTTGTCTTGCCTCGCCGTCCAGGTTTTGGCAAGCCCATTTTGTCAAATAAAACTTGGGATAGCTGCTTGGGAGAATTGATATTGAAGACCTCCCCTGCAAGTGTGTGAATATTACCACTAAGCTCTTCAATTTTGGTGGCAAGTTGACCTGAAAGATTTTCTAATCTTTTGCAGTCGAGTTGAATGCCCGCCTTTTCAATACGAGCTAGTACTCCAGCGAACGGAAGCTCAATATTTTGGTAGAGATCACGCAACTCAAGTTGGTTGATTTCATCCTCAAAGACAGTGCCGAGCCTATGTGTGATCAACGCCTTTGAAGCAACTCCGGGGCCAAGGGTCACTCCAAAATGGCGGGCTGTTGTCTTCTTCAGTGAATAGTCGGCTCGTGTGGGGTTAACGAGAAAAGCCGAAAGCAACGTATCATCGGTTACACCAGCAAGTGCGATATTGGCTCGCTCTAAGATCCGTTCAGCCGATTTTAAATCGTGTATACGTTTGTAGTAGTTTTCATTCTCCAAAAATGACTTCGCTGCCGTAAGGTGCTCTGCTGGCAATAGATAAGCTACTTCGAGATTAGAACAAAAACCAAGACTTATTGCATCTCCGAAATCATCCTCTTGAGAGAATTGTACGGCAAGTGATACAGGTCCTTCAGTTGACAACTCAGCAACCCACTTTTCAAAGGCCGCAGCTGAGGCAAAAGTTTCAAACTCAGTGACCACTTCGGGTGGGCGCTTATTGTCTAGTTGACTGAGTTGGCTGTTAAATTCAAGATCCTTATAAAGTTTTCGTAAGCGATCAATCACGGGTTCAGTTGCCCGTAGAGATTCCAGATCTAGCTCAACAGGAGCATCAATCGCCAAAGTAGCTAGTTTTTTACTAAGCAAAATTTGATTGCCGTTATTCTGTAAACTTTCGCGATATGTCTTACGTTTGACCTCGTCGGCATGCTCGATTGCACCCTCAACGCTTCCATAGGCGGCAATTAAGTCGCGCGCGCCCTTGTCACCTATGCCAGGTGCCCCTGGAATATTGTCAACAGAATCGCCTTTAAGTGCCAACAGGTCAATTACTTGTGCTGGTTCAACACCCATTGCCTCCTTCACAGTTTCAGCATCATAGACAAGGTCACCTTTCATAGGATTAAGAACAAAAACGCGATCACCAACCAGTTGAGTTAAATCTTTATCGCTACTGACAACATAAACTTCCACGTCATGATTGGTGGCTTGGCAAGCCAACGCTCCGATCACGTCATCAGCTTCATAGCCGTCTTTTGAAAGTACAGGTACGCTGTTAGCTTGTAATAAACGCTCAATGTAAGGTATTTGTTGGATCAGATCGTCGGGGGTTTCATCTCTGTTTGCCTTATAGTCCGGGAAAATCTCATCGCGAAAGGTTGGACCCCGCCCCTCCCACACTGCTGCAAGGTACTCTGGCTGGTGTTTATCAATCAGTTTGCGAAGCATGCTACCAAAAATATAAACCGCCTCAGTAGGCATTCCGGTCGAAGTGCGCATCAGTGGAGCGCCAACACGGGCTCGTCCATAATAAGCACGAAAAATTAGCCCAAACGTATCGATCAAGAACAGTCTGGGGGCTCGGGACATTGAGTTAGTGTAGCGGGTAGACCCTTGCTAATCCTTCCTTAAAATCAAGTAATCAGAAGTACCTTACTTCTGCTACTTGTCTGAGATGACAGCCTCTTCGAGAGTAGCTACCACGTGGTTGAGCTCTTTTGTAAGCGATGTACTCTCCGCACTTAGTAAAACATCAGCGACGGCGCGATAGTACCACAAAGTACCGTCCTTACCACCTTGAAAGCGATGCCATACTTGGTCCCGAACTTCGGCATAGTCACGTAGTATCGAACGAACATTGTGAAGCTTGTCAGCGGTCGAGATCAACCGTGCCGATTGTGAAGCTGTTCCGAGACGCTTGATGTGTGATTTTTTACGCTCGTACCATGGAGGCTTTGGGTTTGCGTCAGTGTCTGTACACTCATCGACAATCTCAGCAACACGATTACCGAAACGGCAGGCGATTTCATCTCTCGTAGATGGTCCACCTTGGTCTTCTATGGCGTCATGTAAGAGTGCGGCAATAGCTTCGTCCTCGTTGCCGCCATATTCAATCACTAAGCCGGCAACAGCGAGCAAATGTGAAAGATACGGCACATTAGAGGCTTTACGGCGCTGATGTTTATGCAATTGTGCCGCAAAAACCAAGGCCCTTTCGAAGCGTTCCGTTAACATAACTCCCGACTACTTAATTAGGTGTAGCTTTACCTAGATTGCTACCTCCGACCACTTCACCACACGCTTCTCTTCAACAGCAATTCGGCCCATAATGCAAGACAGCGTAGCTAGACGACCCCAATCCGCATTATTCAATGGTTCTTCACTGTCTCGAATACACTTAAAAAAAGAATCTACAGACCGTTGAGTAGCATCTCTAAGGTCATCGTCGTCGGTGTCCAGTTTTTCAGCCTTGGCCAGTTTACTGCGATTCTTCGGATCAAGCTTATAGATTGTTCCTGTCGGTAGATCGGCAGCGTATTCCGAACCCCACACCCGCTCCTGAATACCAGTAAATCCACGTGGATCAAAGAAGATATGAGTGAAGCATAATTGTATATTGCCAGGATATTCGTAAATAGCCACATAGTGATCCCAGGTCGTCCGTCCCGGTGGGATATTTTCATACAAATTGATTCCACCAGCACCATAGGCTTGTATGGGATGAGTGCCCATCACCCAATTCATCAAGTCAACTATATGAACGGCCTGTTCAACAATCATCTGACCCGCCATGTTTTTATCAAAAAACCACTTTTTTTCTCTTGGTAGATCACCAGTGTGGCGATTGCCTTGCAGATATAGAACCTTACCGATACCTCCGGAATGGATATGCTTAATGGTAGTTACCCGTGACGGATGAAAACGCAGCTGAAAACCCAATTGCAGTCGTCCTCGAGACGATTCCGCTGCTTGATGAACAGCTTGTACTTCAACAGCATCAATACCCATCGGCTTCTCAAGATAAAGGTTTTTGTGGACCTCAAGTGTAGCTACAGCCATTTCCTTATGTAGATTGACTGGCGTTGCAACAAAGATAGCGTCAATGTCCTTGCGGTCAAGCAGTTCACGAAAATCATAGATTAAATCTGGTTGGTGCTCAGAGGCTCGTGCAGCGGCTCG
>CEUS01284318.1_pt1 | contig 50604 bp, 35 predicted proteins | sample 427031 | NCBI WGS metagenome assembly CEUS01 (sample SAMEA2622837, study PRJEB7988) | marine metagenome | biome: marine biome (ENVO:00000447); feature: marine epipelagic mixed layer (ENVO:xxxxxxxxx); material: "saline water (ENVO:00002010), including plankton (ENVO:xxxxxxxx)" | depth 140 m
GGGACTATATCGAGAATAACAGGGTCTAGCCAAACCCCTAAAATTTATTCATATTTCTTTCTTAGGCTAATCTCTGTCCATAGCTTACCAAGCTTACTTATGGATCTGGGTAATGGAACCCTTAGTTGGCTTAAGTTCTTCTTGACCAAATAGGCGCCACAAGGGCTTGGCAATTCAGGTAATCAGGAAGAATCAATATTGAGCAACCGTTTGGCGTTTTCTCCTAGGATCCCATCGATTTTTTCTTGCGAAAGAATCGGCCATCCAGAGTTTTCTAGCTGTCTATTCAAGCTATGCTTGATCCATGACGTTTCTCGTTCGACCTTGGCTGAGTAATATGTAAAATTCCAGTCATCATGCCAGTAAAGATCAGTGTCTGATCCCCACACGATCCGATCCAAGACTCCGTATTCGTTCGCCATCATCAAGTTCCAGGCAAGCATGATTGGTCGCGTAAAGAGCTCAGAGACATCAGCGTAAACATTTTTTGCCCGTTTCATGAGCGCGAAAGTCTCTTCAGTCCACGGGTAGGCCATATGCTCAATATTAATCCGCAAGTCGGGAAAATCGATTACAACATCATCAAGATGAATCGGCTGAGCGTATTTCATCGGGGATGAAGCTGGGCGTCCACCCCCACCGCCAATTCCACCTCCATGATGAAAATAAACGACGGCATCGAATTCAACGCAGACTTCATAAAATGGATAAGCGCTCTTGTCGTTAGCATAAAAGTGTCCATAGGGAGGACCGAACCATAAACCTCGAATATTGTGATCCCGGGCTGCTGCCCGGAATTCAATCAATCGTTGACGATTAAATACATTTTGCTCATCCATCGGTTCGGCCCCGAAGATCCCGTTGAACCGTTCAGGGTACTTCTCCTGAAGATCAACGATTAATTCGTTCGTTCCCGTCCACTTATTCCAGATACGTCGTGTCTCCTGTACGACAGAAACAAACCGTTCGATTCCAAGCTCGTCCATCCGATCGAACAACTTCGGAATATCGATTTCGGTGAGGTCATTGACGGAACGTCGCTTGATGCCAAGATTGTCGCCATCCATCAACATATGACTGTGTGCATCGATCATCAGTTGTTAAAATTAATAAGCCCGGATCAATTTCAGACATCGGGTTGCAAACCCGAATGGGATCGATTGAGATTGAAAATGTATTCGAATCAGAAGCTCTTAGGCCTCTTCGTTTTCTGTCAATAACCTTAAGTCATGCAACAGAAAAATTGGGACCCGCTAGTTTGAAATAGCTAAGATACCTTCCGTATTTTCCAAGACCCAATATACATATTGAGTCCCATGTCAGCACGGCACTCAAACCAAAGCGAGAAGCTTCCAAATCAGGACCGTGGCCACCTCGAGGGTGGTTTTCTATAGGAGACCCTTGGCAAAGGTAACACTTCTCTCAAGCATTTCCAATTCTCCTTTCAGGCTTTCCTCTAGATCCGGCAGCGGTGGATGAACTGCTTCAATCACAAACCGCGCTTCCGGGCTGTTGGCATGGAGTTGCTCCATAGTATACTCAAAGTCAATAATCCCTTCGCCAAGAGGTACACACAAATGACAAAAATCCACGAAATGATGGCGCCCGATAACAATGTCTTTTACGTGAACAGCGACCGTATAGGGAGACAACATCTTAATCGTGTCGCTCGGATCCTCGAAGACTACAACTGAATTGCAGAGATCCAAGAGAACGCGAATTCGTTCGGAACCAACACGCTCAATTAGTTCAATCAACTCAAGACTCTTTATATCTGCGTGGTTCTCTACCCCAAGTGTCATCCCTAATTCATCAAGCACAGGGATCATTGCCTTCAACCCAGAAACTGCGGATTCCAAAATCTGTCTCTGTTGCTGGGAATCCTTATAATTGTAATTCCCACTCACAAGAGTGCGAATGAACGACCCTCCGAGTCGATGAGCGCGTCGGATATCTTCGGATAATGTCCCGATATCCGTACCATTAGTACGAAACTCTAACTCGATCCCTGTTTCATCAGCAACCGACCGCAATTCCTGCCAATCAGTTTCGGTCCCAAGAGTGACAGATACGGTTTCTGCTCCTAACTTCGCCGCCAATCTGACAAATTCTCCTTTAGTCATACGACCCACTCTAAAGTGTTCGTACATGCAAATATCGGCTATTCCCAATCGCATTGGTTAAGAGGTTTTAAAAAATCCAGAGACTCTTAGTAAATAATTGGAATCATCCACCATAATGAGCACCAAAGTCGATGCTTTATGCTGGAAGGAAGCGTATAAGGGGTAGGGGCATCAACGACGAGTAGACCAAAGATATTATAGTTTAATCCTTCGTGCAAATGTAAATTACGGAATACATTCATTCTCCCCATCAAATTTCATATCAGGAAATTATTGCACCTACACGTGTATGGGTTGCCCCGCAACAATAACATCTCCCAGACCGGTTGATGAGGATGAGGATTGAATTTTATTGGGAAGATGCTCTGATACCAAAATGAATGTCTCAGAAACCCAGAAACAGTCCTTTTACCAAGACGGATTTGTCATTTTTCGTGGCGCGGTTCCTAAACATAAAGTACTCGAAGCCCGCCGTCTCATCCATACCCACCTCGGCAAGCTAAGTGACGCGGCAATTGCAACTATGTCGAATAAAGATGTTGAGTCTGATCCGTTGTCCGATCGCTTGCGCGATATGTTAAAACCCACTCCCATAGCAGGATCGGATCCGCTTATCCTCAATCTCTTCGAAAAGACCAGTGTTAAGCCATTGGTCAGAGAGCTAATGGGCGGGCCAACTCAGCCAATTCGGAATGCCCAGATCGCAACACGCTTTCCAAGCGATCCGACTAGTGAAATTGGCGAATCAGGATACCCGGAAGACCAGATCCCTTTCAATGGCTGGTTGGGGCACCTGGATGGACTGTGGAACGGAGGAGGACCGGTCTTTCAGCGAATCGGAGAACGGATGACTAAAGAGGAAGAAGCGCAGTGGTATCGCGACCCAAGTAGAAACGGTTGCCCCCGACAATATGAAAATGGCAGCACCATAGCGAATTTTGCAGGACTGGTTGGGATCGCTCTTTCTGATCAGACAATCGAAGGTAGCGGAAATCTTGGTTTGCTAAGGGGCGCCCATCACGAAATCGAGCGTTTTTTTCAATCCCAACGTGCTGCCGGGGGTCCACTGGGACCCGAAGGCCCAGGTTGGCCGCGCGAGCATGTAGAGTCACCTAACGGGTATGGACTTCGACATTACCCAGATGCTGTGCGGGAGGCTTTTCGTGAAGGATCCGTCACATCTCCCGATGGACAGATCTGGCCAAAACCAACGCTTGTGAAACTTGCACCAGGTGACGCCGTTATCGTCCTGCATGCGGTTCCTCACGGCGTCACCCGCGTAATCGGCTCCGAACCTCGATTTATGGTGTATTACCGAGTGACTCCTGCATCTCGTTCGGAAAAATACATGTGTGATGGAAGGTTTCAGCGCTCGAGACCAGAAGCTTTGTGTGATATTTGGATGGAATGGGAAGGAATGCGGGAGATCGTGAAGCAGGCTCACAGAATTTAGCCCCTACGTCTTGTCGATAACTTCTAGGCCCTGAATTTAGGCAGTGCAGCTTGAATCTATTATTGCTCCGATAACAAAACGGTTCCATATTGTATTAACCTGCACCGAACACATCAAAACCTGTCTGTTCATTGACGATGTCGGTAATTAGTTTCCGATTTGATAAATAAAACGTGGAACATCGCATTCAGTGTATGTTTTAAACTTCTTTAAAAACCCATAATGACTCCAGAACAGCGTTATTTCTTCGACCTTACTGGCTACCTTCATCTCAAATGCGTCTTGCAAGGTGATGCTCTAGCCCGAGTACGAGAAGCGGTTGCCCGGTTCCTGCATACTCCCCCTGATCAAAGACTGGGTAAATATAAAATCGGGGAAAAGACCTACTATCACGCTATTGGCTTCGATCCAGCCATGGATGCCCTCGCCGTTCATCCTGGAATATGGTCAATCATCAGGGAGTTCACGGGCGGAAGACCTCAAATGTCCGGCAGTGAGGTGATCTGTAATAAAAAAGGGGAAGGGGGACTCCCCCTCCACTGCGCGAGGGAAAGCTACGCCTCCCATACCACGAGTTACGCAGTCAAAGAAGGTCACATATTTTGCAACAACTGCGTTGTTTTCTTCTATCTTACGGATGTCAACCCCGGCGACGGAGGGTTGGTTCTTCTCCCAGGATCGCATAAAGCTTCATTCGACCGCCCAGAGCAAATGTACAGTGGTGGGCTTATTGGTGATGATATCCCTCCGGGGGTTGTCAACATCACGCCGAAGGCCGGGGACGTGGTAATTTTTTCAGAGCTTACAACCCACGGAGTTATTCCCTGGCAGCCATTGGACCGCGAACGAAGAATGGTAAATTACCGTTACAAAACTCAGGAGAGCGGCTGGAAACATCGATTTTCGGACAAGCTAAAATCTCAGTTGCATCCGGCTTTGGTCGAACTCATTAGTGATGCTGGCTCCCATCGTATCAGCAAAGGTATTGGTAAAACCAACGTCGTTGCGCTCGATTAAGTCATCTGCAATAATCGGTGACGTAAACTACCACCGCAAGACCCCGCATCAGGAGAACTGAAATTACGCGGGAATCAAATACAAGCTTGAGTCAAGGAACACTCCTTTTGCTAACACCCAGCAACTTCATATTTAAACATAGATTGAAAAGGGGATTTCACCTTTTTATCGCTTTCTCCTTTCAGTTCGAGCACGATATAAAAATGAATTACCAACCCATCCCGATTCTAGTCGGATTTTACGGGTAAGTAGGAGGCCACTATGACGAATGTCGAATTTGAGGCCTATGTGAAGCAGTTGAAGGAAGATGGCTATACTGTCCTTCCAGGCGTTCTTACAGAAAAGGAATGCGATGCCGCAACAATCGAATTGGAACGGCTCGCAAAAGACAAGGAAAGGGGCGGGCTTGAGTGTATATTCAATAAAGGTCGTATCTTCGAGAGGATCTATCAGCTACCGGATCTACTGCAGTTAATCCAGCACTTCTTAGGGGCTGACGCGCGCCTTTCCACGGCGCACGGCCGCATATTGGAACCGGGACAAGGCGATGGGAATTTGCATGCCGATGGCGAAGTTTCCGGCCATTTGCGCCAGGAATCTCAGGCACCCATTGATAAAGGCCGGCGTATTATCAGTCATACCATGTCGGTTAATACAATTTTCTGCATTAGCAAATTCACCAAGACAAATGGCGCTACTCAAGTCGTACCGGGTAGCCATCGCATCGAGTCAATCGGAATTCCAGAAACAGCGATCAATAAGGCACGGATTATTGAAGCAGATCGAGGATCTGTGATTGTTTTCATTTCTACTATCTGGCATGGGACTTCTAAGAATATTTCATCGGACAACCGTTATGCGGTGGTTGCTCCATGGGGACGAAGTTGGTCTAAAGGATCCTACGATCTTTGTCGCATCGTTAAACCGGATGTACTGGAACGAGCTGGTGATGAGGGGCGGATTATTTTCGGATTGAACTCGCGTGCTCCTTACCTCGAGCACTGGCAATGGGACCGAGAGAAGGGCGAACCAAAGCCAGGGTTTATGACCCATGAGCAGAACTGATCAGGATCGAGGAGGAATCACGGTTAGTTAGTAATCCGCTGAAAGGCCGCTATTCTGGATATCGGGGCCTCCTTAAAAGCATGGGAGCCTCAGCGTTCATAGATTCTCGTTTTTTGCAGACTTTTAATGAAAAAGACTAGGGTAGGAATAATCGGATGTGGAGGAATGGCTCAATCCCACACATCAAGATTCCTGGATATACTAGATCGCATTGAAGTAACAGCGGTCGTTGATATCAATAAAGAGAGGGCACAGTCTGTTGCTGATCTCCTGCCCAATAAACCTATTGTAGAAACAAATTTCCAGGCGATCTATGCTCATATTGATGCTGCCCTCGTCGTCGTACCTCACCATCTTCACCATTCCGTTTCGATCGACTGCCTTCGAGCGGGGAAGCATGTTCTTGTGGAGAAGCCGATGGCACTGAACGAGACAGAATGTTTGGAATTGATTAAAGAATCAAAAAATCAAAACCGCATTCTCATGGTCGCCTACTGCATGCGATTCCATCCCTTGATCATTCGGATGAAAGAACTGATTGACACAAAGACCTACGGCGAGCTCTTTCAGCTCTCGATTTGGACGGAGCAGCTAACGCTAGCACCTAAGGGCCACTGGAGAAGCAGCGCAGCAACTTTAGGCGGCGGTCAATTCTTCAGTCACGGCTGTCATTACGTCGACCTAATGTTGTGGATAGCCGGACAGCCGATACGTGGTAGTCACTATGGGACCAGACGAGGCACCCCTTGGATGGAGAGAGAAGGAACTAGCAATCTTACCATTGAGTTCGAGAACGGCGTTCTCGGATACCATTTTGGAACTTGGGGTGCCCGTGGCACCCGTCTTAAGTATTCATTCCACGCCCACTGTGAAAATGGTATGCTCGAAATCGCCCTCCGAGATGGTCAGCTAATCGCACATACAAGAGCTGAAGAACATAACTCCGGCAAACTGATCGTCAGTCAGCAAGAAAAGGTTTTGCTTGAGTCCGAGAACACTAAACCGACAGAAATCGAGTTGGCACATTTTATCGACTGCATCGAAACGGGGGCAAAACCGCTGACAGATCCAGTCAGCAGCCTAGAAGGACTGAAAGTAATTTGGAAACTATATGAGGCAGAAGCGAGAAACGAGATTGCTAATCTGAAAGGGCTAGGACTAGGGACCACAACAGACTGACTTCAAGGGGTTGCGTTGCAAACTTGAGGAAATCTGAATTTTAGCGTAAGCCACAATATTCTTTCTTCCTTATTTCTATCGTTTTTTGATTTTAAACTCTTTTTGCTGCCACGTCATTTTTTATCTCGAGTGTTTAGAATATTCCACTCGAATAATTTCCTTGTTCTGCGCCCAAGTCGGGTAGATATCATAGATTTCTGCCTCAGGAATGGGTTTACCCAGTGGTTGAGGCGGTACTTTAAATGGTGGCGGTCTTCCCGATAATTCGGACAGGACATACCGCAATCCAACAGAACGCAACAGGCGAACAGAAGGGATGTTCCACTGCGCCGAACTTGCCAAGATTAACCCATCTTGATCGAGAATCCACCGGCAAGCGGCACTCATTACTGAGCGCCCTAACCCGTAAAGGCCAGAGCCCGGGGCAACGTCGACCCCTATCTCGAAAACAGAGCCTCCGCGCGGCAAAACCGTTGTCAGGGCAACCAATCTATCACCCTCAACGACACCAAAGTTTGCCACCGCTTTCTCCCAGTCACAGTGCCAAAAAACTTTGGCATCCACGACCCGTGCTACTTCTTCCGAAGTCATTGGTACCGCGATTTCTCGATTACTGGACCGAAAGGAAGTAGCATCACCAAAATAGTAGAGACTCGGACCCCAAATACTCATACCTTGCCCAAGCGTGACCCGAGCTAATTCGTAGGAACCGAAAATTGAGAACAACTCGTCTTGCGAGAGCCGATTCACAACACCCTCCACTCCTTTGGCTAAAGATTCCACAACTCTTATCATTGCCAAATCTCCAATACGATAAGCCAGCAAGCGTTCGGGATGAGAACACTCGGGTGTTCCAAAAACCCCAGACTCAATTTCACGTCCCATATTTGTTGTCAGCCATTCTTCCAGGCCATCAAATCTTGATACAGGCTCCCTCATTTTCTTCTTCGTTAGTGTCTTGTAGTTCCTAGATCTTCGTTGGAGAAGTAGACCAAAATGGTCCAGCAGGAATCTAGATCAACTAAAAGTAAAATCAATGATTTTCACCCCATACCCTCTTTACCAAAACTGAGTGCCGTCAAACTCTCCATTTCTAGCATAAGACCTATCAACTCTCCGAACCTAAAGCTTCCACCACCAAAACTTCTGTATCCTCCACCATCTGTTTCCAGGCATCATCGCTGTAAGTTCCGTTTGGTCCAGGAGCAAATGGTGCGGTTTCGATACACATACATCCGGAGTATCCGATTTCTGCCGCACGTTTAAACACCATGCCCCAATCAACCAGCCCATGTCCTGGGGCAAGGTGTGAATCCCGGTCACCAGCATTATCGGCCAGATGATAGGCCACCATGTAGGGAGCCATAACTTTGTGAAATTCATCCACCGCGTCAGAATCGCCGGACATCAAAGCATGGCCAGTATCGAGTACGAAGCCTAAATTCGGATGACGAAAGGCTTTGGAAAAGCGTTCAAAATGTTCCGGACGAGAGCCGAGTCTAGGACCATTCTCCCCGGGAGGAAGATTCTCCAAAGCTAGGGTGAGATTCAGTTGCTCGGCTGCAGGCAGTAACTCCTTCAGGCTCTTCTCCAGTTGCCTCATGTAATTATCAATCCCTTCTAAATCAACATTCAGCCGATTCGTTCCTGGATGTTGGATGCCAATCGTTGCCCCTAGTATCGTGCTCCGCTCCATCCAAGTCCTGCAAGTTTCCACAGCTCGCCGTCGTATCGTCTCATAGAACGAAGTAATATCATCCTCCAGAGAGAAGGGGAGATGAAAAGTTTCTATCTTGATTCCGGCGTTCTGGTACTTTATCGCAACAGCTCCTAACTGGGAATCATTCAATCCCTTAAACAGAGGTACTGTCCCTTCGATGCCATCTAAGCCCGCCACACCACAAAGCTCGATGATTTGGTCATGAGTTTTACTTGTTAGCCCGAATCCTGTTGTCGCCCATTTCCAATTTTTCCCCATTTCGATACAATTTTTTTGTTGGTGGAAATTTCTACTATTGCGATGAAATAGAACGGCCGCACCTCCTACTCTCTCCTTACACTATAACGTTAATTAGACCAAGATCAACGGTACCGTCCACTCATCGACTGACTCCTGAACAACCTGCCGGATCCTCTCTTGTTAAGTGAATTATGGCCAAGAATAGGAACCGGGAGGATAGAGACAAAGAAGTTACGATCAATCATTTCGGCCAACTGTAGTAAGGAACTTTCATCCACTCCCCATCCCGAAGAGCCGATTCATGAGCAATGATTCCGGGCACCGTCATATTCAACGACCAGGCAATGTTTATGAGGGGGTCTCGATCCTCGAGAATAGAAGTTATAAATTCATCGGTCAAATAACCGTGGGATCCTCCATGTCCACCAGCTTCCATTCCCGGCGGCAATTGCGGCTTGGTAAACAGATCGGGGTTCTTGATCTTGTCTTTTGGAGAGAATTCGGTCCCAACCACCGTCCCAAATTCGCCATGAACTTCACCACGTTCTCCGCCGGACCCAGCTGCACCAAAAGTAACATTCATACGCGACATTCCTCCTTGATCTGTTTTGAGCAGAGCCGTTTCGCTATCGAACAGGTTATGATATCGATTTTCGCCCATCTGGTAATGGCCAATATTACCCCTAAACCCCAAACAGGAAACATCGGTGTAATAACCACCCGTTACCGCTATGTAGTAAGCAGTAGAGTGAGTCGGGTACCACATTGGAGGCATACCTGTTCGCCATTTTTCGTGCGAGCCAAGCGCTTCTCTGAAATAATGATAGTACTCTCCTTGAGAATACACAATGCGCCCCAAGAGCCCGGTATCAAAGGCCTTCCTCATTATGTAACAATCAGGCCGGAAGGCTGAAGTTTCGAACATCATGTACCGCATTCCAGTTGTTTTCACCGCTTCGTAAAGGGCATCCGCTTCTTCCAGTGATCCAAAAGTTGCAGGGACGGCGCAGCCGACGTGTTTTCCACGCTCTAGAGCCAGAATACTCAATCGTGCATGGCTTGGAGCATCTGTAGCAATGAATACGGCTTCAACTTGATCATTGCCGATCATATCCTCGAAGCAGGAATAGGTATTTTGGCAATGAGTGGCTTCGGCTAGTTTTCGACACCCTTCCGGATCCAGATCCGTCACCGCGACAACATCCACATTTGGATGACTCTGAAACCCGAAACTTGCTCCGAATTGGCAGATGCCATATCCCGCAATACCTACCCGAATTTTTCGATCGGACACAGGCTCCCAGCTTTTGTTTTCTAGCTTACCAGGATCCGTTTCATCGAATCCCATGATTTTTTCTGTTTCGTTCGACATCGATTGTCTTTTCTAAAGTTACAGTGGTCTTCCCGATAGCGGGTTGATATACTTTGCTGCCTTGGCCTTACTGGTAATCCTTTTTAGGCTCATGAGCTGAGCCGTTCCTTCCTCCATAAAGACAGCATACATTCTAGAATTAGGGAACCTCAAAACACAAAATTTTTGCAAGTTCATTAATCATTCTTGAAAAATCTGGGCTCTGTGAGCATCTATTTCCATACTATCATTAGTCGAAGTCTTGAACACAAAACTGTGTTCACAATTATAAATTCTTATTCCATGATTTTTCTTGTGGAGAACTGTCTACGCGTTTCTATAAACTCCATAGATCGATAGCTTAAAAATCTCACAATCCTGAAGATTCTTCTGTCATTAACGTTGAGGACTCATATGAAAACAATCCGCGCCACAGTTCCCATCACCCAACCACGTTCGTGGGCCGTTCAGCAACGCCACCTGTTCCATGCTATGGAACAAAGCGTCCATCCCTTTATCAACCGTTACGTGCGTCCCGACGGCGAATTCATTTGGGACGATACCTGGGGTGGCGGGAGCCCAGACGATTATTACGAACCCTACTTCAACTGGCCTCTGCTCTACATCATGGGTGGTGGCAAGCATCTAGTTGATTTAGCTCATAGAGGTTGGGAAGGTATCACAAGACAGCTCACCCGGTGCGGCACGGTCCATAATGACTATCACCGAGCAGAGGATGTTTTCCATAATTCCGAAAGTGACGTTTTCTTCTACCACCTGTGCCTAGCCGATCCAAACAATGGAGATCTCCATCGTCGAGCGCGCAAGTTTGCCGGCTTCTACAACGGCGATGATCCCGAAGTCAGGAACTATGATCCTAAACACAAAATCATCCTCTCTCCTCGCAACGGCTCTGGGGGTCCCCACTATCTTCCTGAATCAGATAGGGACAAACCCTCCGGTGGCGGCGAACGTTACGGCCTGCCCTTTTACGATGTACCAGGCGCCAAATCCTGGAAGGACACTGCTAATAACCCCGAGAAAGCCCGGGAGATGGGTCGTCGGGTCTACGAGCGTTGGGGCAAGGGGGACGTAATCGCCAACCTAGCCCAATCCAGTCTAGTCACCAACGCTTTTCTGCTTACTGGCGAAGAGAAATATCGGGACTGGGTTGTTGAGTACACGGATGCTTGGATCGAGCGCGCTAAAGCTAACGATTGGATGATTCCCGACAACGTGGGTCATTCTGGGAAAGTTGGTGAGTATATCGAAGGCAATTGGTACGGCGGAATGTACGGATGGACTGCCTGGCACGGTTGGTACAATATCCAAATGACCGCTCTCGACGCTGCTGCTAACGCCTATCTAATAACTCGGGACAGCGACTATCTTGAGCTACCACGGCGTCAACAGGACCGCATCTTTGAGATGGGAGAAAAGCGCGACATCCGTAACGAACACATGAGCCTCCAGGAGCACTGGTACGGGCAATTCACGGCTATGGGAGAACGCACTGAGACCTTTCTTGTTCCCTACCGTTACGGAGATGCCGGATGGTTCGATTGGCAACCAATGTCCCCAACCTTTCCAGCGGCTCTTTGGAACCTATCAATGGCCAATGAAGATTGGGAACGCATTGAAAATTTGCGTCACCAGGAATCCTACGACTGGCGAGATATTGTTGGTTTCCATAATAAGGAAGACGCTTGTCACGACCAGCCCTGGCTGCGTTTTTTGGCGGGGGAAAACCCTGAATTCCCCGAACGCATGCTCCAAGCCAGCTACAAGGAAATGTCACGGCGCATTGCCCTTATCGGTGCAGAACAGAGCGTCGGAACACATCATAATATTCACTTATGGCAGTCGGTAAATCCGGTAAGCTCGGAGGCCTTGATCCAACAAACTTTGGGCGGACCACAACCTATATACAATGGCGGACTGCTCCATGTTAGATTACGCTATTACGACGTCCATGCCCGTCGTGCAGGACTGCCGCCCGATGTCGCCGCATTAGTCGAAAAACTGGAAGCAAAGCGAACGATTTTGAGACTACTCAATCTTAACCCTGTTGAAGATCGTTCTCTTGTCATCCAAGCTGGTGCCTTCGGCGAACACACTTTTACTGGTGCAACTTACAACTCCCTCGATAGTGAATTCCCAGGCCACCATTTCGGCTATGCTGCCCCCCCTATCAAAACCCTCTCCCAAAAAACAGACCTGTCTGGGGTTTACTTAAGGGTAGAACTTCCAGCGGCAACCGAGATCACCTTAGACTTGGCAATGGACCGGTACGTTAATGAGCCCTCATACGGCAGCCTGTTTTGATGGCAAAGTCGAGTACTCAATCTCACTACAATACGATCAGGCGTAAGCAGGAGATTAATGACAAAGCAATGTGAAGACATAGACCTCGATTTAAAGATCGATGAGTTCAGAATCAACGGTTACGCCGTCTTAGAAGACGTTTTATCGGTTGAGACTGTAGATCGGATCTATGAAGCGTTTCTGCCGCTTTTGGAGCACGTGAAAAGTCGTGAATCGAAAATCGCCCTTAAAGAGTGGGGGGAACTGCGTACCGGCTTCGGACGCCAACAAAATGTTAACCGCTACACCCTGACCATTCCTTGGGTCCCACCATTTGCCGATCCGGAAGTCTATGCAAACCCGGTTATTCTCGAATTCCTAAAGCGTTATTGGAAACGAGAAGAATTCTATATTCGGTGTTTTCACTCAAACAATCCCTACCCCGGGAGTGAATATCAACACTGGCACCGAGACACCCTCATTGCCAGGGAAATTCCTCATGTCGGCCTAGACACCTGTCCTATTCTGGGAGTTAAATTCCCGTTGGTCGATACATCTGAAGAAAACGGCAGCATCGAAGTCCTTCCTTCAACCCAGTACGTGGCCAATACCAGCTTAGAGACCCGCTATGACGAAATCCTGAATCGTGGGCATTTCCCATCGACTCATCGACTCAACATGAAGAAAGGTACAATGTGGATACAGGACGTCCGTACACTACACCGAGGGACTCCGAATACGTCTGTAGGACCTCGCCCTGAAATTGTCGTTTGCTATGGTCTGGAGTGGATGAGCATCCGACAAAAGGTTAAAGTTCCACCTGAAGTCTATGCCGGATTCTCAGAACGAGCGAAGAAGCTTTTCGAATTTTGTGAGATCGTTGAATACTAGGACCTGTTTTAAAAAGAAAAGAAAACCGCCTGAGCAGATTTTGACCTGCACCATTTTGAGATCGACAATTGAAAAGAAGAATTTTAGCTCCTCGATGCGTATCCCGCTATTTAGGGAGAGGCTCTTGACTTGAGTTTAATTTCAGTACTCTTTCTTTTTGCTGTAATTCCGTAGGGATGAATCATACATAAATTATAAAATGAAAATATACATTGATGCTGATATGGAAGCCATTGCAGGCGTAAGCTTTTTCGAGCCGCATGCAAAAACTGGTTCAACCGAAATGTATCATTTCTGGGAAAGAATGCGACAACTGATGACCGGCGAGGTCAAAGCGGCAGTGCAAGGAGCGCTAGATGCAGGAGCAGAGAAGATTTACATTAATGACAACCATCATTCAGGTTCCAACCTCGCTATCGAGGAATTCGAACCTCCGGTTGAATTGCTCCAAGGGCGTGGGAAGCGACGACCGACATTCTTGCCCTGTTTGGATGATAGTTTTGCCGCTGTTCTTGGGGTCGGCTGCGGTTACGGTATGCTTTCTGGGAAAGGTTCAGAGATGAGTCCCATGGGCCATGCGATGTGGGAATTCAACGACGGGAAACTTCGCATAGGAAGGACGGGAGTCCTTGCTGTTGAAGCTGGATGCAAAGGAGTGCCCCTAATATTTATGAGTGGAGACCAAATCGGCACGGCGCAGATTAAAGAGCTGATCCCCAACATCGAAGTTGCGGTAGTGAAAGAAGGATTGGGAAAATGGTTCGCACGCCATCTGACACCTAAGGGAGCTCAGGATTTGATCAGAAAAGGTGTCAAGCGAGCAATTGAGCGGCGCCACGAATTCGAACCCTTTCGGCCAGATTTTCCTGGTCCTTACAAAATCGGAATCGCTGCTTACGATGAATCCGAACTAAAGGATCGAGTTGTAATAGATGATGACCTAGAAACCGCTATGTGGAAGGGCCAAAATGCCACTTGGGCCGAGTTCGGGCGAAACGAAATTGATTCCTATACTTATCCCATTGAAACCGGAGGCGGGGTGAGTGTGACAACAGGAGCCGGACTCAGCAACAAGGAGAGTTGAACTATGGAAACAATCCTATTCTTCGATGATTGGGCGCTACAGCGCCGTGATAATTGCGTCAGAAGGCTTGGCGAGCCTGAGTGGCGCCCAGAAGCAACGCTTGAGGACGATTTAACTGAAGGAACATGGAATTTCCCAACGGTCTGGTACGACAAGGAGAATGCGTTATGGAAGGCGATTTACTGCGGTGCTGCCGAGTATCCTTTTCCCCGGGAACGTTATCAAGAAGCGCTTCGACGCAACGTTGAGCCTAAGACACAAGTGCTGCTCTACGCCGAAAGCAATGATGGAATAATCTGGAATAGGCCTGATCTCACTGACCGAGTCGACCTTAAGGTTCGCCATCGGAAAAACCAGGTCTTGGAAAGTGGTGTTCACATAAATGGTGCGCCGGTATTCGTTGACCGGGAAGACCCCGATCCGGAACGTCGCTTAAAGTACCTTTGTACCTACGGCGCATGGGAAGAATCAGAGCAACGCATTTTGACTTCTGGCGACGGAATCACATGGAAATTTCAGGACCAAGGATGGGGCAAAAGAGTCCACTTGGATACTCCTATTTGTGTCTTCTACAATGAGCAGAAAAAAACCTACGGAATTGCCAATCGTCTCAGAGTGGGCGAACGCCGAGTCGCTTTGATCGAGACCAAAGACTTCAAGGAATTCTCTGAGCCACGTCTAATAGTTTTCCCAGACTCCGAAGACCCGCCCATGGTTCAGTTCTATGGAATGCCTATATTCCAATATGAAGGCATGTTTGTCGGACTTCTTTGGTATCTCCACACGGATCCTAGTGAAATTGGGCATATTAAATGGTTCGGCCCAATTGACTCTGCCCTAACTTACAGCTATACTGGCGACGGCTTCAATCGAGCCTTCCACCAACCATTTATTAAACGGAACGAACGCGGCGAACATGGCGGTGGCAGTGTCTATGCTAGCTCGATGGTCGTTGCCCCGGATAATACTATAAGATTCTACTCAGGCGGTTCCAAAGCAGAACATTTTAGCAACCAGAAACTGAATGATGCTGCACTGATGCTCCACACGCTTCGCCTGGATGGCTTTGTTTATCTCGAATCCTATGCGACTCAAGGTCGGATTACGCTAAGGGGCTTGGATATCAAGGGACCAGAATTACAGATTAATCTTAAGGTGCCGTATGGCTCGGCCCGGGTGCAGATTCTGGATGAAACCGGAGCCCCAATCCCAGGTCTAAGCTTCGATGAATCAGTGCCTTTTACCGGAGATGAATTATTTTACGAACCACAATGGAACTCCGGCAAGGACCTTGCTGAAGTTGTGGGGAAACAAGTTTTCATCGACATCGAGCTCTCAGAGGGAAATCTTTACGCGATAAGAGGGAACTTTGAGAGGACAAGGTTTTGGTAACCAGAGATGGAAGAAAGGTTCAGGAGGCTTGTATACTACTGCCCTCCGACCTCTTCTTGGGATAAAATCTCATCAAGCGTCCGCGCCGTTGGCAAGGGATCCTTTTTTTCCGTTATATTCTCAGCAGCAGGTGCTCTATCTGCATTGATGGCTATCCATCTCTGATGAATCTCAGGAACCTCGGATTCCTCGAAAATGGCTTCCACTGGACATTCCGGAACACAAGCAGCGCAGTCGATGCAACTGTCCGGATCTATGTAAAGCATTTGGTCATCTTCGGAGAAGCAATCAACTGGACAAACATCCACACAATCAGTGTGTTTACAATTGCGACAGCGTCCTGTTACAATAAAGGCCATTAACGAATCTTAGGATATAATTATAATATTGTCATGCCAATAGTCGACCGTAGGGAATTTGGAGGAAGATTTACAGTTAGGGAGACCTCACGTAGATTGCGCTGCTACCGTTACACTGAAATCCAAATAATGGAGATGCTTGGGGGGTGGTGTCACACCACTCCTTCACTCGTTGTCCGAGCAGCTTTCGGCTCCCATCTCTGGGAAGATGCGCAGCATTCCGACCAAGTTGGTACTCGAATCGCCCAGCTGCGCTCATCATCGGATCGCCAGGAACCGCCCAACGATAAATTTGCACATCTTTGCGAGAAAATATGGCTGGCTCCACTGACTTTGGAACGGTTGGTAGGCGTTTATAAGGTCCTTAAACCACACCTGGTTAGTGCTTACACTTACCACACTGACACTACAGATCCGCTCGCTGACGAACCAACGTGTAAACTGCTTACACAAATGGCCGCATCTGAGCAAGCTCATGTCCTTTGGGGCCAAGCAGTAATCGAGTCCTTTACCACAACTGTAGAAGACCGGTCTCGAGCTGTCGCCTGGCAAGGCGAGCTCGAACAGGACCTTCTTGAATGCGGGGGAGTCACCGGATCAGGCGTAGAAGCTCATTGGCTTCCGTATGCTGAGCCCTCCGAGAGCTTTGTCGCGGATAAGACGATTGATGCCGAGCTTCGACAACAGAGAAACGGGGATACATCAAAAAGGACAAGGGTGAGTAAGGGAACCTACTCCTATTCAAAGAAATCCAAGCCGGTAGACTACCCAATCGTCGAAGAACCATTTTGGTACTCCGAGGACGAAGAAGTCTTTCGATCGACCGCTCCGATATGTGAACTCGGCTCGCGGGAATTTTTTGCTTACAGGCTTCACACCCTTATTTATGGTGAAATCGACACGGTAGATCGTCTGGGAAAGATGCTCGCGGATTTTCCGGATCTCCCTTGGAAAATGAGAATGGATATCGCTCACCAAATTTGGGACGAAGCACGCCACATACAGATTGTAGTGAAAGCAACGCAAGATCAGGGCGCTAGATTAGGCCAGTTCCCATGGTCTGGCATAATTTGGCGGTTGACCCAATACGGGGAAGATCCTCTGAGCCGCATCTCAGTCAACAACTGCTGGGGAGAGTCCTTGCTTTGTGGTACCTTAAATGTATGGATCAAGTTGGCCCTTGAGGCGAAAAAACACAAACTCGCGGAGCTCTTGGATTTCATTCTAGCTGATGAGTTAGTCCATGTTGAATGGGCCACACGTTGGATTCGTGAACTCACTGAAAATGACCTCCATCGCAGACAGGAACTAGCTGACTGGTCGCGAAATACAGCATTCGAGATTCAGCAATTCCGCTATCGCACCAATCGTGTAGCTGCTCAGGATGATCCCGTGAAGATTAGAGCGCTGACTGCTATACCCCCTTACAATACCCCGGATGACGTGCCATTGACATTTGCATGAGGCACAATTGCGGTTTTGCTCCAAAATTGGATCTGCTAATTAGGCCCCCTTGAGAACACCGATTTGCACCAGAAGTGCGAAAAGCAAACATGCCAAGATCACGGTCACCGAGCAGAGAAGGAGGGCCGCCGTTATACGACTCATTCGTACTCTTAGATCAGTCTTAAATGCAAGCCAGCAGATACCGATTATGGCCAAGGGGGTTCCGAACATCGCAATCAAGTATCCGCTCAGAACTACAAGGGTAGCGGGAGGTTTCTGAATCCAAAGAAACAGAATCAGCAAACTTCCAAGAAACACACTTTGGACGATCCGATGCGATCGCTGGATGTCTTTTGGTCTATTTCGATCCAGAAATCCCAAGCTACAGAAAAGATCGGCAAACGCCCTACCGTTGGCTGCGGCCCCTGACATCACAGTCGAAGTAAGAGTGCAAAAAGCTCCAAAAAGAAATAGCGAATGCGACCAGGTCCCATAGGTGTCCGTGTAAATCAGGGCCATCTGCTCGACCACCCCCATCCCTTCTGGTGTCTTTCCCTGCCGAAATAAAATGGCACAACCCAGCAAAAAGTAAGAAACTGTCACTGTGGTTGTGAGGAGGGTGGCTAAGCCGGCATCAATTTGCAGCGTTCGTATCCAGCCACGGGCTCGTTGCTGCCAGCCCTCCGAATCTGGAGGTCCCACGTTTTTAGCATAGCCCTTCTCCAGGACCCAGTAGGAATAGACAAAAAGTTCAGTTGCAGCAACCCCCAGAGCTCCCATCAAACTGATTACTGCATAAGCCGCTAACTGAGGCGCGTCACCTAGGGAAAATGTGAGTCCGGATAGAATATCACCCGCATTTAGAGCATAATCCGTGCCCTGCAACATAGCTAGGGCAATGAAAACCGAAAAACTGAAACCCAAGACGAGAGTTATAATTGCCCGTTCCAAATGGCGGTACAGACCCTTCCAAAGCACAGCCTGAATCGCACAGACCACGATCACTGCCCAGATGGGGATAGACCAGCCTTCCTTCAACGGTAGTAATCCGTGCAACAGCCCGGCTAATGCTCCCACCATTCCTACGGCTCCGATCTGGGCCAGAGTCCACGCTAACATGAAAAGCAGCACAATCCATGAAGTCCCACGAAACTTTGGGCCAGTACATGCATTGAGGGATTCAAAGATAGTACGCTGATGAACAATACAGTGCCTCCCCACTTCGACCTGTAAGAAGTATTTAATAAGGCAGGAGATAACCACTGCCCAAAGCAGCACGAATCCAAACTTTGCAGCCTGAAGTGGGGTAATGATGAGCTCTCCCGAACCGATAACACCGCCCGTTATTACAATTCCCGGCCCCAAGGTTAGAAGCATTGGGAAAATCCCTCTGGGAGGATTCTTAACTTCGTTGTCCATGATCTATATTGAAAGGCTTCACAATTGTATAAAGATAAGGGCGGCAGCTGAAATATAACCCTATTCGGTCACAAAACAAAAGAGCAAAGGGATGGTAAATTCTTATCCGGAAAAACTAAAGAGGTAGATTGGAAATCTGTCTCTTTGGCTCCATTACTCAGATTCATAGAGCTCTTCATGGACTAAATTTGAAAACTACTCAATTTTGAATTCTCTTTTGACTCCCGAAATCTTGACTGCCAGGCCAAGCGCTAGATAGGATAACCATCAATTGGGCTCACGAAACACTCTGTGCATTGTAGTCAATTTCTGCCTGTGTAAACTCAACCCCTAGCAAAGTAAACTAAGATGCTAAAAAAAGAAGAGATATATGCTTATAACCGAGATGGGTTTCTCAAGGTTAAAGATTTGTTCACAGATGAAGAGACAGAGCAGCTAGCAACCGATATGATCCGTATCATCGAGCAATGGGGCCAGGAAACAATAGGGTGGAAAGGCCCTTGGCGAAATCGTTATCTATCAGAAGATGAACAACTGAATACGAAAGCTATTTTAATGCACAACCCACATTATTATTCTGCAGCATGGTCCCGTGTGATATTGCATCCCAAGCTGGTTGGATGTGTTGAAGACCTCATCGGCGACACCGTTCAATGGCACCATACCGTTCTGCACGCGAAACCGCCGGAACTCGGAACCCCCTTTCCCATGCATCAGGACTATCCCTTTTATCCATACAATGGCCCAAATTTTGTCGACTGCCTTCTTCATCTGGATGACACCCCTAGGGAAAGTGGGTGTCTGTGTGTGGTCCCCGAAAGTCACAAACTAGGGCCACTTGAGCATATCATGGGTCCGGAAACAGCTCCCCATCTTCCAACGGAAAAATTTCACCCCGACGCATTAGATTACGTTGAGATACCAGCAAACTCGGGCGATGTGATTTTTTTTAGCTATCATACGATCCACTGGTCAAACTGTAATCGAACGGATTCATGGCGTAAGTCGGTCCGTTTCGGCTACCACGATGCAACTCTTCGACCAATTGGTAGGGCAGCTAACGATGCCCACAGGATCGACAAGGATAATATTCTCGACCGCAAAGATAACATCATCGTCAGCGGATTCCGCAATATCGATGAGACTGAGACTGCGACAAACACTGTACCTAAGTCAGCGGCGAGAACGACCTAGACGGCTGTTAACTGTATCCCCGTAGAAAATAATCTTTCGATCGGACTTCGGGCTATCCTTTCAAACTTCTTTCACTTAACCCTGAATATCACTTCTTCTCAATCGACTAGCGCTACGGCCTCGATCTCAACCTTTATGTCGATCGCCAATTTGCTAACCTCTATGGTGGATCTAGCCGGTGGAACATTGCAAAAGAAACTACTATAAACTTCATTCATCCGCGAAAACTCACTGATATCAGTTAGGAAAACAGTACATTTAACAACTTTATCCAACGATGATCCCGCTGCTTCAAGAATTTCACTAATGTTTTCGATGGTTTGAAGCGTTTGCTGTTCAATACCTCCTTCGACGATCTCGCCTGTCTTTGGATCAACAGGAACTTGACCTGAAACGAAGATGAATCCACCAGCTTTGATACCTGGTGATAAGGGGGCACTCGACTTGTTCCCAGTATCCGGATAAATCGCTTCTTTTTTCATGAACAGCCTTTCATTAGATGTAACGCGTGAAAAGACCTTCATAGCATAATCGCCCGCATCAAACAACCTTCAAAGAAAAGAATTATCCATTTGTTTGATACCCGTTTTATAGTTCTTTACAATGGTTTCCCCAAATCCAGCTCGAGAATTCGTGGAACCTTCTTAGCAAAGAATGACGAACCTCATTACACAACTCTCCAGATGATGGTAGAGAGTATGAGAAGTTGACGGCGGCTAAATGTCTTGTCACGGTGAGAACACTTGAGACTTCCAAACAGTCGACGCCGTGGTCTGCTTTAATATGTCGGAGTCTATCATGAACACATCTGTGAATCGCAAATCGAGAGCACCATATCGCACTTACGCGACAACTTTAAAAGAGCAAATCGTGCAGCTAGAATCTGACGAGCTGCTCAACCGATTTCGTGCTTCCCGAAAAAAGCTTTCCACTGACCCTCATCGACCCATCTACCACTACGTCAATCCGGAGGGGAACCTGAACGACCCCAACGGTCTCTGTTTCTGGCAAGGACGATACCATTTATTCTACCAGGCTTATCCTCCTGAAGACACACGGCAGCACTGGGGCCACGTCTATAGCGAAGATTTAGTCCACTGGCATGATTTGCCCTTAGCAATATATCCTGACCCAGAGGACAAGTGCTACAGTGGTAGCATATTCGTCGAAGAAAACCGGGTGATAGCGATGTATCATGGAATCGAGGAGGGGCAAATGGTTGCTGTTAGCTCCGACCCTCTTCTTCTGAACTGGGAAAAGATCACAGGTAAAACTGTCATACCAGATATAATTCCCGATGATAAAGGCCGCCCCTACCGGGTGGGTGATCCATGCATCTGGCGCGAGGAGGATGGCTATTACTCACTCTCAGGTGGCTTTACAGACGGTTCTATTTTCGACGATTGTCGCATGGCGGAGTTTCTATTTTACTCTCAAGATTTGGAACGATGGATATTTCTTGGTAGCTTCATTGAGAATGACATTTTTACGTTACCAGGCGAGGACGGGGCTGTCCCCTATTTTTGGCCAATCGGCCATAGACACATTCTTCTCTTCGCCAGCCATCAGCGCGGGTCCCAGTATCTGATTGGCGATTACAACAAGGTCCATCACCGTTTCCATGTTACCCATCACGGTCGATTCAACTTCGGACCCCTCCGTAATGGTGGGGTGCACGCCCCATCAGCTTTCCCAGACGGGAAGGGAGGTATCTTAGTAATTCACAACATCAATCAGGGCAAAAATACTGAAGGTTGGAATCACGTCATGTCCCTAGCTCGCCGGCTCACACTTGTTGACGAGGGCCTGCTACAAATCGAACCGGTATCAGCAATCGAGGATCAGCGTGGCGACCATAAGCATATGAGCAATATATCCCTTCCCGCAAACAAGGAGATTTTACTTGATGGAATCGAAGGAAACACGATGGAACTCTCGGCTAAATTAGACTGTGGAAACGCTCGCGAAATCCGCATCGATCTGTTGCGTTCACCCAACCGCGAGGAATACACTTCAATCCGGTTCCTCAAGGCCGGCGGTTTAGCCACGAGCCCCGAGGACTATCAAGACAAGGATGACTCTCTAGTCATCGATAATTCGCATGGATCCCTTTCAGACAATCTTCTTGCACGTCCACCCGAAACCGCTCCATTTAAATTGAAAAAAGGGGAATCGCTCGACCTCCGAATCTTTATCGACAAGAGCGTCTTGGAACTGTTTGCCAACGGTCGTCAGGCAATGGGTTTACGAGTTTACCCCGAACGAGAAGACAGCGTTGGAGTCTCGATGTGCGCTTTGGGAGGAGACTCTATTCTGCAATCCGTAGATGCCTGGCAAATGAGAAGTATCTATACTTAGGGCCGGTTGCTTTAGACTATTGCCTAGATTCCCGAACGGGGGAATTCTCTGAAAATCTAGTCAGAGAGAATGATCGAAACCTAGAAACCAAAGATAAATCCCAGAAAATGCATGTTTGTCTCTTAGGCGTCGGTGCGATTAGGGGAGTTATCGGAAATTATCTTTGTCCTGCGGATATGACCGACAGTCTGATTGATTCATGGGAATAAAATGTCGATCGTATCAAAGCAGAAGGACTGAAAGTTACAGCTGTGGAAGAAGAGTTCATAGTGCGCCACGAGCCCTACACATGAAGGAGACTTCAAAGGCTAACCAAGCCATCGATATCGCAATTCTAACTGTAAAGTTCTATGAGACGAGCATTCGACCTCCTATCTCTGCGAATGTAGCCCCGCAATTGTAAGCATGATCTAGCCTCAAATGAAATTAAGAATTAATCGGTTATCTCCCGTATTAGGTGCTGAGATCACTGGCCTTGAAGTGACAGAGCCTATGAGTAGGGACATCTTTACCCAGATCCGCCATGGACTGCGCCAACACGGCGGTGTATTGGTACTCCGTGATCAGCATTTAAGCCCCGCTCAACACATTCAATTCAGTCGCCGTTTCGGTGAACTTTTTGGAGACCAAGAACATCTTAAGTACCAATTCCAAGATACTGTGAAGAAGTATCTCCTACCCGGCCATCCGCAGATATTCAGGGTTTCCAACAAAATCGTCGGAGGGGAACAGCAGGGCCGATCGCGCGCTGGCAATTACTGGCATTCCGATGTTTCCTTTCGAAAACACCCCGCTTCTTTTTCGCTACTCTACGCTATTGAAATTCCCGAAATCGGTGGCGATACTCTTTTTTGCAATATGAATGCAGCTTTTGAAGCGCTTTCTAATTCGCTTCAGGATTTCTTATTTTCGCTTTCCGCTCGGCATGATTTTGCGGTTAATACAACTGTCGGATTCTCGCATGAGACGATAAGTGAAAAAGACCTCTCGGGTCAAAACACAACCGTTCATCCGGTAGTCCGTACTCATCCAAAGTCTGGCCGTAAAAGTCTCTTCGTTAATCCGGGCAATACCTCAAATATAATTGAACTCAGTCCAAAAGAAAGCAGGCACCTACTGGATTTTCTTTACAACCATTGTACCCAGCCAGAGTTTGTTTTCCGACATCGTTGGGAAACGAACGATCTGCTCATCTGGGATAATCGCTGTACTATGCATTACGCTATCGTGGATTACACCGACGATAGATATATGCATCGTACCACGGTGATCGGAGAGGAACCAGTTTGAATTGTGACCGTACTCCTTAAATTGCGGATTAAGTGAATTTGAGGAAGTTTTTTGGCGAATTCATGCCCCAGATTGGTCCTGTCTAAACCCATAGGAATTGAAGAAACCTCGTATGGGAAGAGAAGAGAAATAGACTCAACTGCACTCCCTTTAAAATATCTTGATTTATTCGGTGTTATCTTATCAGTAAACGGTTAACTGACTACACTGAAAATCTTCGCAGTGCTTCCTCATCTATCTCGACTCCAAGCCCCGGACGATCTGGTATTGCCAAAATTCCGTCCTCTGGCTTGAAAGGCAAAATGGCAAGATCGGTTCGGAGTCCGTTTTCCATTATATCCCATTCCAGGTAAGTGGGTATTTTGTCCTCAACAAAGGGATCATCCGGGATCGTCGCTAACCACTGAAGCGTCGCTGCTAAGCGGACTACCCCTCCGAACATATGCGGAATAACGTGAATGCCATGGGCGAAGGCCAAATCACAGATCCGTCGTCCCTCCATGAATCCACCAACTCGCCCTATGTCAGGCTGGAGGACGTCTACCACCCGCCCCCCTACTAGATCCCCGAAAGAGCTGAAATCAGAAAAACTTTCTCCTCCTGAAATTCGAAGGCTAAGCGCTTCCCTGATTTTATAATACCCTTCGAGGTTTTGACTGTCGATTGGTTCCTCGAACCACATAAGATCATATTTCTCCAACCGCTTTCCTACGTCGATTGCATTAGCCAAATCGTAGCCTGTGTTCGCATCAACCGAGACTGCAACATTAGATCCAATTGCCGTCCGAACCGCTTCAACAACTCGTTCATCTTGACTGAGCCCAAATCCGATTCGAATCTTGAGAGCATCAAATCCTGAATTCATACAACAATTTGCTGTTTCGGTAAGGTCCGCAACATGGTCTACTCCTGCCCGCTCAAAAAATCCACTCGCATAGGCTGAAACTTTCTTCCGTCTGGGAACTCCGAGTAACTCATATACAGGCACACCGCATTTCTTGCCCATTAGATCCCATAAGGCTATCTCGATACCACTGGAAAGTCGCCTGTTGCACCCGTTACGCGTAAGGTTATCGGAGATCATTTCAAAATCAAAGGGGGACCAACCGATCACGAATTTATCGATCGCTTCTAGAGAGGGCATCCCATCACCTTCACCCCACCCCACTAGTCCGCTATCTGTCCTGATCTCGACTAAATTCATCTCTCTTGTCTGGATCCAACCTGAACAGCAGTTCCGATATGGTCTCTCGATTGGCGCGACGAGATGGTGAGACATGACCTGGGAAATCTTCATAGAGTTTGGATTAGAAGGTCATATTAAAGGTTATCCCGTGAATTCAACCTTAACCCAGAATTCTGACGAACTTGCCCAGCTGTCGCTTTAAGACAAGAAATCAGTCCTCCATTAGGTCAAACCGATTAAAGGGAGTCAAACCTCGCTTGTAAATCAGTCTCCCTGAGTTTTACTTTCAGTAAACACTTGGGGTATTCGGGTTTCCCGGTCTTGAGAAACACTTTAGAAAACAGCGATTCAAAAAAACTTCGAATACCATGGCAGATCCTGAGCCTCCGACGAAATTAAAACTCGACCATATTCTCGAGTTAAATAGACAGTATACTACAAAGTGCCCGCTCTACACGTAGTTGCTTGTTTTGGACCGACTTTTACAACCATATTTTTCTGGTCATTTAAATCGTGAGGCGTTGAAAACCCACAGGGAGAAAAAATCAAAATGAAGATAACAGACATTGAAGTCATATCATTCCGCTTAACCTCAAAAAGCCATCCATCGAGGTGGGGTTACGGTGTTGTGGGCAAGGAATACGACATGGTGCAACGTATCATGAAGATTGTTACGGATGAGGGCTTTGAGGGATACACTACAGGCCCCCATGGCTATTCCTATTGCGCATCAACGGCTGAAGTCGAACGAACAGTAAAGCCCCTTCTCCTCGGAGAAAACCCTATGGACCGGGAGCGGATTTGGCAATGGATGATGAAACACAAGGGCATTTCCGAGGGGCTTCAGGGATGCGTCGACAGTGCTCTTTGGGACCTGCTTGGGCGCATGACAGGCCTACCTGTTTCCAAGTTGCTAGGGGGTGCTAGGGAAAAGGTCAAAGCCTATGCCAGCACCGCTCCCAATCTGGGATCGCCGGAACTCTACGCTAATTACGCTTTGGAATGCCAGCAACGAGGTTACCAAGCCTACAAGATTCATTCCTATATCTACTGGAATCCACATACTAAGCAACCCGCACCTGGGTTGCCTGCCTTTCCAAAAGAAGATGTGGCCGTATGCAAGGCGGTTCGAGAGGCCGTGGGTGATGATATGACGCTTATGCTAGATCCTTGGGGCATCTACACCTATGAGGAATCGCTCTACGTTGGGCGTGAGCTGGAAAAGCTTGATTTTTACTGGCTCGAGCATCCAATGGATGAACGCAGATTAGAGCCTTATAGAAGGTTGTGTCGGGAGCTAGACATTAATATATGTGGGCCCGAACATGCGACCGGTAGTTACTACAGTCGCGCCGAGTGGGCCCTGCAAGAGGCAACTGATATTGGCCGCATTGATGTCAACTACGGTGGTATCACCGGCTGTAAGAAGGCGGTTGCGATGTATGAAGGGTTTGGCATCCCTTGTGAAATTCATGTCGGCGGCTTTGCGAACTCCCAGATCCTGGGAACAACCACAAATGAACTGTGTGAATTCTTTGAGCGAGGGCTGCTTACCCCCGGAGAGGATTACGATGAAACGCCTTCCTACCTTCTTAATCCCTGCGACCCAATGGATGCCGAAGGCTATGTCCACCTACCGCAAACTCCGGGTCTAGGAATGGAATTTAATTGGGACTATATCAACGATAACTTGGTGGATGAGTGACGGGGTTTCGGGAAAGCTACCATATATCGCGGACCTTATTCTTGAAACACAGAGAAGTTGAGAATCGCAGGCCCGTTCCACTACCTCTCACAAATCCTGGCATCTCGTAAGCATTTTGGCGCTTAATCTTCTGTAAAGAAGAACATCCCAGATTCGGTTGAGGTACCAAAACTTGATCACCTAAATCTCATCCAAGCGTCATCTCGAGCTTGCTTCCTCCTTCGTTAATTTTTCGTTCTGTAAGCAAGACGCCTATTAAAATTATCGGCAATTGATTTTACTGGAGTATAGGGGTCGTATTTAGGTTTATTCCAATTCCTAATTGCGAACAAATAGCCCCTTTCGCGCTGCTACTTCCATTGCCTGTTGTGCGCATACAATCTTGGGGCCTTCAGAACTCATACGGATCAGCACACGTGAATCAGAACGCAGTTGAATTTCACGTTCACCATCCAGAGCGAGGACACAGGGACGCTTGGCATTAACGGTAAGCCAATCTCCTGGATGGATGATTCGCGATTCGGCTACATGCACTCTGCGAATCAAGCCTGGGGCAATGGGTGCCGTGACTTCTTTACCTTCAGGACTCATACGAAGATACAATCCATTACCATAGCTGGAAAGGGTTTCATCAAAGCCTAATAGATTCTCCCTTGGGAGATGAGCGCCAATCGCAGACAGTCCGATATTTCCCGGTTCAGGTCGGGTCAAAAATAGCTCCAGAATCTTAGACACATCCCAGATTGCCCGGGAAGCAACAAACCTCTCGTCGTAAACAGTAGCGTCTATTAAGGCAATATCGCTCGGAGGTCGATTTTCCAAGGAGGAAGATCCTTCAAAATCCTCGCTATCCTGTCCGTGAAAAATCTCCAAACGCGGCATTTGATGTACAGCACTATTGACCAATCCTTGTGCGGCGAGACCAGCAGCCATACCTGCGATAGTCCCCTCGACCATGTTTGGGAAAACGTTGTTTGTCCCCGTAGAAATAGCCATAAGGGGAACCCCACGACTCGCCTTGGCTACAACACGGTTGGTACCGTCACCCCCTATGGTAACAATGCATCCGACTCCTTTGGCAACCATTAGCCCTGCTGCTCGTATTGAATCCTCTTGAGAAAAACTCACCCGCATGGGAAACAGAGAGACCGGCATCTTAATACTAAGACCGTCAAGAGCCCGTCGCCCGATACCATAAAATTCAGGCATAATCCATGCCTGCTCTACACCTACCGACTCGAGACCGAGAAGCACCCGGCGGACAATGTTTGCTTTCTCTCCGTTATCCAAAGGGGTGCCGTGCGCCACAAGACGCCGAATATCCGTTCCCGATGCCGGATTCGCCACGATACCAACAGAAGTCATTCAGGCGGAAAAAGTTCGTTAAAACGACCAATTGTGTGTCAATTCTTAATATAAAGAAAAGGATAAAAGACTTTAGGAATGAAATTCACCCGCCACCGAACATTCCATCTGATAGGATTTCATTTTGACAATCAAATCAATGCCTGTCGGTTTATTCGTTGAACATTATACAGCAAAAAAGGATGAAGGGTGATTCGGAAGAGTTGTCCTGCCAAACTTTAAAGATATCCCAAAGACTTAGTCCGTTTCTTACAAAGAGTAATTGGACAAAAATGAACTATTAAATTACTGTGGAAGGAGCATCCCTGAAAAGGGTAATTGCCATGAATGGAGATCAAACTATAGCAAAAATCCTTAAGAAGGAGGGTGTGGAATGGATTGGAGCTTTCCCACACCAACCACTAATTGACGCAGCGGCTATAGAAGGTATCAGACCAATATTAAGTCGAACCGAACGTACTGGAGTGAACATGGCGGACGGTTTTAGCCGTGTTAGCAACGGTAAGAGAATTGGCGTTTTTACAATGCAAACGGGACCGGGGGCGGAAAACGCCTATGGTGGAGTGGCTCAGGCTTTTGCCGATTCCATTCCAATTCTGCTCCTCCCTGGTGGACAATCACGGGATCGCACTCAAGTACATCCTAATTTTGAATCAGTTGAAAACTATAGAGGCGTGACCAAATGGACTGCCGAAATCAACCTGGTTAGTCGAATTCCTGAGCTAATGCGCCGTGCCTATAGTCAGCTCAAACATGGGAGACCAGGTCCAGTCTTATTAGAGATTCCGAGCGATGTAGGCCCAGAGGAGTTTCCGAGTAAGACCATAGACTACCGGCCGGGAAAACCGTACAAGTCAGGAGCCGATCCATCAGATGTACGGGAACTTGTTAGCAAGCTCCTGAAAGCCTCATGTCCGATTGCATATGTGGGACAAGGTGTTCTCTGGGCAGAAGCGTCTGAAGAACTTTTAGAACTAGCTGAACTTATCCATATTCCAGTGATGACCACTCTGGCAGGCAAAAGTGCATTCCCCGAAAACCACCGGCTGGCGCTGGGTACTGGGGGACACACGGGTACGCTGATGGTAGACCATTTTATAAAAAAAACCGACTTTGTCCTTGGAATTGGATCCAGCTTTTCGATTTCCACCTTTAATGCTCCATTACCAAACGATGTGCCTCTTGCACAGATTACTAACTGTTCTGAAGATGTGAACAAGGCCTATACGATCGACTACGGGGCGATTGGCGACGCCCGAATCGTGATTCGGCAAGTCATAGACGAAGTGAAACGACAGTTGGGGACACAAGGGCGAGAGGATATTTTAGGCACTGCCGATGAAATAGGTAAAGTCAAAGCAGTTTTCATGCAAGAATGGAGTCCCAGGTTGAATTCGGACGAGGTTCCAATAAGCCCCTATCGAGTATTCTCAGAGCTGGCAAAAACGATTGGTGTGGCAAATACAATTATCACCCACGATTCTGGTTATCCCCGTGATCAGCTTGTTCCCTTTTGGCAGACCGAAACTCCAAGAGGATATATTGGTTGGGGAAAATCAACCCAACTGGGATACGGCCTTGGCCTAGCTATGGGAGCGAAGCTTGCAGCACCTGAGAAGCACGTTGTTAATGTCATGGGAGACGCCGCATTCGGCATGGCCGGGATGGATGTTGAAACGGCTGTGAGGTCGAAAATTCCTATCTTAACGATTGTGCTGAACAACGGGGTGATGACCCATTACGATCATCACATGTCTTTTGCCAGCAAGCATTGGGGCAGCAATAAACTCGGAGGCGATTATACCAAAGTGGCAGAAGGGTTGGGCGCTTACGCAGAAAGGGTTGCAACACCTGATCAGATAGGTAAGGCGATTCTCCGAGGAATTTCCGCCAACGCAGAAGGAAGACCCGCGCTGCTCGAAATGATGACAAAGGTGGAGGAGGAAGTCCCAAAGTTCTGGTAGTACAATCCAGAGGCTATCTAATTCTAATTTGCGCTGTAAGGATCGGAAGCATCCCGCAACCCGTCCCCTATAAAGTTGAAAGCGAGCACCGCCATGACGACAAAATAGATAGGAATCAAGAGCCACGGGTAGTTGGCAACAACCTGAAGATCGAGACAGTCTTGTAGCATCACTCCCCAACTGACAATTGGAGGACGTAAGCCCAAACCAAGAAAACTGAGCGAAGTTTCGGCCAAAATCATAACCGGAACACTTAGAGTAAGCGCGACGATGATATGACTCGTGAATCCGGGAATAAGATGGCGAAAGAGGATGCGAATATCATTCGCCCCAAGAAGACGAGCGGCCACAGCATAGTCTTCCTCGCGTAAAGATAAAATTTTTCCCCGAACTATGCGCGCCAAGCCTGTCCAGTTCAGTAAGCTGAAAATAAGGGTAATGCTAAAATACATTTTAAGGGAGCTCCATTCAGCGGGGAGAATGGCCCCAAGAGCCAACCAGAGAGGTAGATGGGGAAAAGAATTCAGAACCTCAATAAGTCGTTGAATTATGACATCCACATTCCCTCCCCAATAGCCAGAGATTCCTCCCATCGAGACTCCCAAGACGAAGGTGAAAAAGATAGAAACAAGTCCGATCGACAGACTTATGCGTGATCCAAAAATGATGCGGCTGAAAATATCGCGCCCAAATTGGTCTGAACCGAAAAAATGAAAATCAGGAACTGCTCTGTCAGGGTACTTCCTCTTAAATACCTCCTCTTGAATACCGAAAAAATGACTCTCGCTCGGGATTAAACCAAAAAGCCGATAGGGCTCTCCCCTTACGAAGAATCCAAGAGGAATCCTAACTTCGTGGTTGACCTCATAGTAACGAGCCAATGTCACTTTATTAGTTTTCTGGACCTGTTCATAAACGTAGAATCCATGGGTAAAGCTGAAACGAGGCACTTGAGGTGGAGCGTAGGAATACTGAACATTACGTCGTGATTTTGAATATGGAGAGACAAACTCGGCAACGGAGACCAAAACGTAGAGAAAAAGTAAAATATAAAGAAACCAAACGGCCATCCGGTGACGATGAAATCGCAAACCTATAAGCTGCCATTGCGAAAGACCACCCTCCTCGCGAGCGTTAGATGATGATTCTGCAGCCGTCATAGGGTTTTTGCTCCGCCAATCATCTGTAAGTCGCGTACACTTTCATAATTAGTTATCATTAAAGGATCTCGAGTTTCTAAATTCGAACCATCGGGGGAACGGCGGTAACCCATTTGAGAGGAGCAACTCCAAGTTGCCTCTTTTTGAGTAGACTGGATAGAAACCACTTCATCGCGAGCCGGCCTCCTCCATACGTATTCGGGGATCAAGAACCAAGAGCAGCAAGTCACTGATAAGTGTACCTACCACAGACAACAAACTAAGAATCAAGAGCATTGAACCAGCAAGATACATATCCTCCCGCATGAGGCCTTCCAACAACAACGGTCCAACGGTGGGAAGGCTTAAAACAAGAGCGACGATAGTCCCTCCAGAGATCAGTTGAGGGAAAAGCGTTCCTAGCCCGGAAACAAAAGGATTTAGAGCGAGCCGTACTGGATATTTGAGAATCAACTTTATGGGACGAACCCCCTTGGCACGGGCTGTCATAACATAGGGTTTTTTCAGCTCATCGAGTAGATTAGCTCGCATTATTCGAATCATTTGTCCTGTTCCCCCGATACCAACCACGAGCACAGGGAGCCAAAGGTGCATAAGGAGATCTTTCGCCTTGGAGATTGTCCATTCCGGTTGACCGGCAAATTCCGGAGAGAAGAGCCCTGTGACCTGAATTCCAAAAAATTTGGTTCCGGCGTACATAAGAAGAAGGGCGAGGAGAAAGTTGGGCATAGACATGCCAAAAAATACGATCAGTGATGCAAAATAGTCTCCTAAAGAATACTGGCGTACCGCTGAATAGGTTCCGATTGGAAGCGCCATTAACCAAGTAAAGAGCACAGTACTCAAGCCGATGCAGAGGGTTAGGAGCAGGCGATCGCCCACGAGGTCGTTAACGGAGGAGAAATTGTACATAGACCGTCCCAGATTTCCCTGAAGAAGACCTCGATCTTCACCTTTAAACGTGAGGAACCAACGAAATCCAAACCAGTGCAAATAGCGATAATAGGCGGGCTGATCTAAAAGAAACATCTCTTTTATGTCCTGAATTTCCTGTTCTCCTGTAACCCGACCCGATTCCTCAACATTGGCGATATAGGTATCGAGGAGATCCCCAGGTGGGAGCTCAATAACAACGAAGATCAAAACCGATATAACCAATAAAGTCGGCACTATGAGGGCGAGCCGTCGCACAACAAATGGATGACGGAAGCAGACCATCAATACAAATCCTGCAATGATAGTAATAAAGAGGAATTTAATTATCCATGCGATGATGCGTCCGCCATTACTTCCCCCATCACCAACTCTAGTCTGGCTATCGTCGCTTTTACCGTAGATCGGAGTCGGATCCAAAATATCCTGTTGTATCTGCTTAATCGCCCCAGGGGAATCTCTGGAACGAGAGAAATAGAAAGTTTCAACGCCTGCATTGGATGGAGAAAGAAATTCCCAGCCTGCACGCATACGGTGAGGTACGTTCTTCATGTCATTACTCACCACTGCCAATACGGGTGCAGGCGTCGAGATATTGATCGACCACAGGTTATCCGCCGCGATCTTTAGGACGTCCCGAAATATCTCGACCTGTTCAAGCAAGCTGCTTTTCTGAAGAGCTTCATCATAAAGTTCCATAGCTCTTCTCACCGGGTGCCCCGGGGGTGGTTCTTCAGCTCCAGGAAGTAGTGCTTCGGCACTTCCGAAGAGACCACCACGGCCCATCCACTTTCCGTAATTTGGTGCAAAGCTAGAGGTCAAAACTGGAACGTAATTCTGGGGATTAATCAGAGGCAGGAAATCAATTGGTCCTCCGCCTAAGAGCATATCACCAAGAGAGGAGTAATAAGTTAGTGTGAAGAGTCGCTGGGCACGCTGGCGTGGAGTAACTCGGACTCCTACTTCGGCCCAGTCTTCCGCTACGAATTCCAGGAGACCGCGCGGGAAAGCGGCATGATCAGGGGAATCAAGAAAAAAATGCATCGATGAACCATCAGGAAAGGTACGGAAACCATCGACGTCCCTCTTATCCAGACCAATTTCGTCAAGTAACCGATTAGCAACGGATGGATCATATTTTATGAAGGCGTGGTTAAGAGAAGGCTCGAAGAACGGTGAGTCGGGAGGAGGCGCAGCTTGTGAAGGTTCAGTGATCCCAGCATAAAGGGAATGAATAATCGCCGGCCTATTTATGGCTACGGACAGTGCCCTTCTGAAGATCTTATTATTGAGATACTTCTTCTTGAACCGAGACTCAGGCTTAGATTCCTCAATCCGATGATTCAAATTAAAGCAGATTACAAAAGAGCCTCCAGCCGTGGAAAACCATTGTCGAACTTTGTAACCCCCACGGTTTCTATCCGACATAAGGAGAGTAAATTGGCCAAATCCTATATTAGTTGACTGGTACGAGAACTCACCATGAGCAGCTGCTACGCCAATTAGATCCTTCTGTTTCTGATCAAAGAAAAGACGATCGATATAGGGGAGCTGATTTCCATTCGTATCGACCGCAAAATAGTATGGATTTCGCACAAAGGACAGTGGAGGATTAGCTTTGTAGCCCCGGAAGAGCCATGGCCACAAGCGAGGGTGTTCCGTGTTATGGGGATCTTTCATGAAAAAGTAGAGCGCTCGACGACTCGGCATACCATACCTCTTCATAGTTGTCTCAATCACCTTTGCATTCCCGTCTACGGGATGGTATTGCTTAAGATAATGGGCAGGAGTATTGCAAAACGGAAGCCCTCTCCATGTAGCCAGGCGTTCCCTAAAGAGCCCATTAGGAGCATCAAATCTGATTCTCACCTTAAGGTCGTCCAATTTTTCAACCTCCGCTCTTTTCCCCCTATAAATGAGAAGGTTCTGAGCAGAATTTTGCATTCCTACTTCCGGTTCATACGCTTCCCGATCAACAAAGAAGAGAATATCGTCGGCTGTGTAGGGATGCCCATCCGACCACCGCATCCCCTTTCTCAGGTGAATAATGTACTCCCGATTGCCATCATTTACCTCCACCTTCTTCGCAATATGAGGCACTAACGGATAACCCATAGGTGACCAACGCAAGAGATTGGGCCCACACATTGTATCCTCCAACATTCCTGCAATACGCCTGAAGCTGGTGCTTGCCGAGTACCAAGTTCCTCCGTATTTTCCAATACCTTCGACTCCTTTGAGAACTACCGGCTCTTCACCTACTCGCTCGTCGACATGGGGGAGTTCACCCCGAGCCACAAGCTCCGCGAGCAGGGGTGACTCGTTTCTCGGATACCAATCTGCATTCGACCCTAGGGTATAGTCTACATCCTGCCAAATCACAGGACCCTTATCTTGAGCAACTTGATCGAGACCTGATGCCTCCCACCCGTTACTCGACAGGTCTTCTAGAGGTGGAGCTCCCTTATTTCCTCCTATAGAAAAAAGTGTCGCCAACAAAACCCATGATGCGACGAAAAGAAGCAAAACAAAACCCGTCTCGAGATACGCCCTAAGTTTTCTTCTAATCATTGAGATTCTATCCGACTCCAGTAAGATCAATTCTACTGAAAAACCAATACGTACTCCGAGAAGTCACCCCATGCAGAAAGCTATAAACAGAGAGGAATTGCAAGATCATGATTGTAAATGGTCACCACATAAACACGATAGATATGACGTGATTGCTATGGGGCACAGGTCACCTGTTGCGCCGTACAACCCGTCCTCGGAAGATAAAGACCGATCCCGGTTAGGAATCTTTTATCATAACACTCAGACAAATTTATTCCGCAAAACACCGAAAGACTATGTCGAGACTTGAGGTATTAGTTTTGATGCGTTGACTTGTCATACTATGGCCGACTCAAAGAAATTTCTTTATCCAGCTCCTCCCGAGCTATTATCCAGCCTAAGCATACGTCACGCCCTCAAATATATGGGCCCTGGTTTAATCGTGGCTTCAGTGACAATCGGGAGCGGCGAACTGGTGATGGCCTCTAGAAGCGGTGCCATTTTCGGCTACACCATGATGTGGTGTTTTCTCTATGCCGGAATCTTCAAGGCAACACAGGTTTACTGTGCTCTAAGACACTACACTCTTAGCGGCGAACATCCCATGGTAAGTTGGGGCAGGATTCCAGGACCTCCTCTCTGGTTTCCAATTCTGCTCACTATTCCTACAATTTGTGTTATGCCGATTGCCTTCTCAACACTACCCGAGATTCTTGGAACCTTTATTCACCGACTTCTGAAAATGCCGCTGGAAGGCCCCTCCGTGGGAGCATGGAATCATGAAGAGTTCTGGCTCAATCTTTGGGCGACGACGACATTGGTAGGTTGTCTGGCTTTAGCGCTTTGGTCTTCGTATGATTGGGTTGAGCGAGTTTCGAGTATTATTCTCGGAGCTTTAGTATTTGCTGTCATCATATCAGCAGTAATTTTTGGGCCGGATTTAGTTAAAATCCTTCAGGGCATGCTTGTGCCTCAAGTGCAGAACTATGAGCCTTGGATCACAGAAAATATCGCCTACAGACCGTTGATTGAACGAAGTCCTTGGCTTGAAATTGCCCTTTATCTTGGTGCGGTCGGGGGAGGGACTTTCGACTATATCGGATATGTGGGAGTCATTCGGGAGAAGGGATGGGGTCTGGCTGGACGTGGTAGCGCATCACGGGAAAAGCTGGAAGAAGCAACAAAAAACAAGGAAGATTTGAAACGGGCAAGAATCTGGACCAGAGCTCCTTTGCTCGATACGGGCATCTCTTTTTTCTTTGTCATTCTGGTGACGCTTCTCTTTGCCACTCTGGGTGCACTAATTCTTCATCCCAGGCAATTGATACCAGACGGTGGCGAATTTTTGACCGTACAAGAGAATTACCTCACCGCGTTGCATCCTAAACTAGCGCTTCTCTATCGTACAGGTGTCTTTCTTGCGTTTATTGGTACTTTGTACGGAGCTTTTCTAATATACCGCCACACCGTGGCTGAATGCCTAATAAGTATCTTCAAAAACAGAGTCCCCAGAGCATCTTCGCCTCTGTGGCGAAGATGGGTCTACAGCTACTGTTTCATTGGCGGATTGATTCTGGTATGGCTCCCCCATTCGATCGCTGGCAATATCATCGACCGATTAACTTTTTCTACGATAATTGGAGGAGCTACCACATGCGGGTTATGGTGCTTTGCTATGCTATGGGTCGACGGTATTCGATTACCTAAGAGCCTTCGTATGGGATTCGGACTAAGAACTATAGTATTGATCTCCGGATTGGCCCTTACTGGGTTGGGCCTGAAAACAATCGTTACGTATTTCGGCTAGGAACCTTTTCGGTTCAGTTTGAAATCGTTCGAATCGCCCTGATTAGTTCATCACTTTGCTTTCATTAGCCACTAACTCGTATCGTCAAAACTTGCTGTACCCTTCTTTAGAGGTCCTCGAAAGCCCCTCTCGGAAGGAATGTATTGATTCTAGATTGGAAGGACTGATCTAATTAAACCAATCACTCAGTCTGGATTTTGTAGAAATCTAGGCTATTGGGAAGCGTAAGGGTCAGCGGCATCCCGTAGCCCATCGCCCAGAAAGTTGAAGCTGAGAACCGTCAGGACGGTAAGGATGACCGGCATGAGAAGCCATGGGTAATTGTCAAGTACCTGGAGGTTCAGACAATCCTGCATCATCACGCCCCAGCTAACCACTGGAGGGCGTAATCCGAGACCAAGGAAGCTAAGAGCTGTTTCACCCAAAATCATCGCAGGAATACTTAGCGTTAATACAACGATAATATGACTGGTGAAGCCGGGAACCAAATGCCGAAAAAGAATTCGAGGGTGATTGGCACCGATCAACCTAGCCGCGGTAACATAGTCTTCTTCTCGTAAGGAGAGAATTTTTCCCCGTACAACTCGAGCGAGTCCGGTCCAATTGAGAAAACTGAGAACAAGGGTGATGGAAAAATAAATACGAAGAGGTGACCAATCCGAGGGAAGAATAGCCCCAATAGCCAACCAAAGAGGAAGGTGGGGAAACGAATTTATTATTTCAATAAGCCGCTGGATAACTAAATCGATCTTGCCTCCAAAATAGCCGGAAACACCTCCCATTATGATGCCGAAAACGAAAGTAATGGCAATCGAAACTAGTCCGATTGACAGACTAATCCGAGCACCGTAAATGAGCCGGCTTATAATATCTCTACCGTAACGATCACCTCCAAGGAACATAAACACAGCCTTTGGTTCGTCTTCTCCGTAGGTATCATGATAGCTTTCATGATCAACTCCAAAAAACCGTCGTTCCATAGGAATTACTCCCAAAAGCCGGTAGGGCTCACCGCGGACGAAAAACCCTAAGGGTACGATCTGTCCCTTATCGCGAATATAGTACTTGCTTAGAGTAATAGGATGCATTTGAAGGCGGAGTTTAGTTACATGAATTCCATGTTCGAAATTCAGCCTTGGCACTTGAGGCGGATGATAAATTGCCTCGATATTATTCCAATCTCTCGCATAGGGAGCGAAAAATTCCGCGAACAAGGCTACGAAGTAAAGGACCGCAATGAGATATAGAGAGGCAACCGCCGCTTTATGCTTGGAAAATTTTAATCGAATCAACTGCCACTGCGAAAGGGACCCTACTCCGGCGCTGCCATCTGCTACCCCCGGCTTAGTTATAGGGTTCCTCCCGCTCACTCCGTCTGCATCTTTAGTCATTGGCAATTAGTTTTGCTTCAGGTAAGTCTCGCTGTAAGAATAAATGAGTTCATTCCGAACAGTAAACAATGAAAAACATTCCATACAACATCGCCTTTTTACCAAGAGAGAGGCGCCACTTGTCGTGAACATAGTAGAGCCCTGATGGTGATCCTCCTCTCATCGAGAGCCCCCCCCCTCCATCCGGATCCTTGGGTCAAGAATAAGCAATAGTACGTCACTGACCAGGGTTCCTATAATCCCAAGGATACTCAGAAGCATGAGCATGGAACCGGCCAAATACATATCTTCCATTTGCAGCGCTTTTAAAAGCATAGGCCCAACTGTGGGCAGGCTAAGAATGAGAGCAACGATCGCTCCACCTGAGACGAGCTGAGGGAAAAGAGTCCCAAGTCCGGAAACGAAGGGATTAAGGGCCAACCGGACGGGATATTTAAATAGTAGTTTAAGAGGACGTACCCCTTTAGCATATGCAGTGGTAACATACGGTTTGTTCAATTCGTCGAGCAAATTACCCCGCATGATTCGGATCATTGCTGCTGTTCCTTGAAAGCCAACCACTATTACCGGAACCCAGATGTGTTTGAGCAAGTCGAACACCTTGGGCCCATCCCAGTAAGGCTGTGCCACAAACTCAGCCGAAAAGAGTCCCGTAATGGGAACTCCAAAGAAACGGTTGCTGAAATACATAAGGATTAAAGCAAGGAGAAAATTGGGCACGGACATCCCTATGAAACCAATGAAAGTTGCGAAATAGTCACCCGGAGAGTACTGTCGGACGGCAGAATATACCCCGATGGGGATTGCTAACGACCAGGTGAAAATAACGGCTAACACACTGATGCAAAGAGTCAGAATAAGTCGGTCGCCGACAATATCATTGACTGGATTTTGCGACTCCATAGACAATCCCATGTCCCCTTGAAGTAACCCTCGGTCTCCCTCCTTGAATGTAGTAAACCAAAGCAAACCTGCCCACTTTAGGTAGCGGACAAATACTGGTTTATCCAATTCGAACATAACCCTCAGATCTTCGATCTGGTCCTGGTCAACTTCATCTCCTCCCAACTCAAGGAGGGCCATATAAGAGGTAAGGAAATCTCCTGGTGGCAACTCGATAATGGTAAATGAACAAATCGAAACTACCACCAAAGTTGGGAACATGATGATTAATCTTCGGCCAACAAAGGGATGTCTGACTGCAAATAGAAGTAGTCCCAAACCAACGATCGTCCAAAGAGCAAGGCGGATAAATTTTGCCAATGACCCATCTTCTTGAGAAATACCTGTACCTGGATCAGCACCCGATTTAGATGTGATTTTGCTTAGGGCGGATTGAATATTTGCGTCCACTTTAGGATCGCGATCGAACTCCTCCCAGTAAAAGGTTTCGATGCCAGCACTGGAAGGCGCCTGAAAATCATGGTTGAGAACACAGACTTCAGGAACATTCTTGAGGCCGTCCTTCACAATGATCAGAAGTGGCGGTGCGAAACCGGTACTGATCACCCAAAGATGTTCAGCACTAATATCGAGAGCCTCCCTCATAATAGCCTGTTGTTCTTTCAAAGACGGGGCGCTAGAAGCCCGGGCATGCAGGTACATCATCTTACGGTAGATTGAATCCTCAGGAGGCTCGATTGCACCTCTTCCGGTAGCATCAGGATTTCCGAATAGTGAGCCTTGTGAATACCAATTCCCATAACCGCGGGCCCAGTGCGCTTCTTTTGTAGCGATGTAATTTTTGGACTCTACGAAAAGGTTTATCTTCCCACTCATGCCTCCCGCTGAAAGCTCTAACTCGAGGGCGTCTAGGGCTGTGTACCAGATGCGTGGGGCTCGATATCGCGCAATAACACGTAACCCTACTTCCCGCCATTGTGCGGCCACGACCTCGGCCAAATCCCGTTTGTTATAGGAAAGAAAGTCGAAGTAAATGAGCAACTTCGATCCGTCCGGGAAAGTCCGATATCCTTCATCGTCACGCCGATCGAGATCTATCTGATCAAGCAGTTTGTCAGCCAGAACGGGATTGTGCTCAATGTGTGAATTCACCAAACCTTCATGAAAGAAGTTAGATTCGGGAGCCGGTGCTAATTGAGCCGGTTGAAGAAGTCCGCTGTATTCTACATTACTGATAAATTCTCGATCCATGGCCAGCGAAAGGGCTTGGCGAAAGGTCTTATTTTGGATCAGTTCCCGCTTTCTAATGACCTCAGGATCATTGGAAAGCGGTTTCAGGTTCTGATTGGGGAAAATCAAAAAATCGGTGCCGTTTAGCCGGGCCCAATGGTATACCTCGTAACCACCCTGCTCCCGCTGCTCCATAGCTAGACTGTATCCGCTGAATAAGAACCCCATGTACAAACTAATTTCCCCGTTGATTGCGGCAACTTCAGCCATATCCCCTTGGCGCTCCTGTAGGATACATCGGTCAATGTAAGGGAGCTGATTGCCCGCAGGATCAACGGCGAAATAATAAGGATTCCTGACAAATACGTACGGAGGGTTGGGCTTGTATGTACGATACACCCAAGGCCAGAGCCGCGGATGATGTGGATTATTCCACCGTTTAACATACGAATAGAGCATCTGAGGGCTAGGCATGCCGACCCGTACCATTTCTTCGGCAATAAATTCGTGATCACCGATTATTGGATGATAGCTTTTGAGGTAATGTGCAGGAGATCGCAGCAATTGCTGGCCATGGGAAGTAGCCATTCGATCCAGGAAATCCCGGTATGGATCTTCAAATCGGATTTTGAGCGTGTATTCGTCAATAGCAGCCATTTTTGCTGGTTTCCCCATATGTCGAAAAATATGGGTTAACCGTTGGCTGATTGCTGGCTCGTTGGCTTCATTCTCCCAGAAATAGAGGATGTCCTCAGTGGTGAGAGGATGTCCATCTGACCAACGAACCCCTTTGCGCAGATGAAAAACATATTCACGAAATTGATCCTTAATTTCCCAGCTTTTCGCCAAATGGGGAACGATGGGATATCCGTAGGGAGACCAACGAACGAGGGAACATCCACTGTAAGAAGATGACAGGGAGACGTTCTCCCCTGAGGTTGCGTTTTCTACTTTTATCAGTGCTCCACCGTAACGTCCTATCCCTTCCGGCCCCTCCAGGACAACCGGCTCCGACCCGACACGTTCCTCTACGGGAGGCAAAACACCCTCGGCAACAAGATCGGAAAGAACTGGGGATTCACCCTTTGGCCACCAAGCCCCACTCTTCCCTTCAGAGTAGTCTGCTTCGCGCCAGATCACCACAGGGTTTTCCGGATCGATTCGAGAATCCCGCATTCTTTTCACTTCAGCCGCCTCATCCGGATCAACGACTATCTCTTCATCATGGACCTTAGGTTTCAATCCGAGAGCCCAAACCGCGAGAAAGACAAACAAACTGCTGAAGGCAAAAAGGAGCTTGAGGAAGAAGCGAGACACAGATGACGCTCCTTTCGTATTTATATGGGACATCGCAACCGGTGAATCTGATTCAGATTGATGAGTCGAACATGGGATTCTCCTATTCACGTTCGAAAGACCAATATACTATGGACTGGAATTCGATCTTCAATCTATATTGTTAATCTATGCCTATATTCCAGAATGCTCTACAGCCAGGCCCTGGAGACATGTTCACCCATTAGTCCTGGCATACGCCCATTCTGCTAGAGAGGCCAGGACAAGCAAATACCGTCTTCAAGCTTCAATTGCGCGGAAGAATTAGACTTCTGTCAACTAAGAGCTTTCAGCCGGAATTGATCCAACCCGCGACGAAAACTTTAGATCCTGTTTCAAATTAGCAGGAGAGGGCTTCCGTTTCCACGAAACTAATACCCATCAAGCTCTGCAACAAATCGATCTAATGTATCGCGCTTTCCCCGTGAATAGGTTCCCATATCGAGCCACCTTTCCAAATACTCAATATTGGCGTTCAGTATCTCAGGCGAACTTTCGCACAAGGCAAGGGCGGCATCCACTCCTCGGACAACAGACTCTCCTTCCGAGACTTCTATTATTCCTTCACGGGGAAAAGGCACTAAGAATTCGTAACAACTCAAATCATTGGAAACCACAATAGAACGGGCGTAAATGGCCTCGTAGTGCCGATAAGTCCAAGGCGCATAGCCGGCCGGAGCGAGAGTCACTTTCGATCTAAGAAGGCCTGAAAAATATTGAAGAAACCCTATTCTTCGTCGACTTAGCCAGCAACCATCCAAAGCCTTTGCATCCCATAATTGCTCAAGCGTCGTTTGCCGATTTTTGTCTGCTACCAATCCTCCCCAAAATTTTAGATCGGGACGGTGTTTCTTCAGATCGATAAGCCAGCTAAGACGTTGATTTCCTGCGTAATCTCCTGAAGGTCTCCCAACAAATCCAACGTCGTAGCGCTTTCTGTACAAAAAGCCTAATCTGTCTTTGACGGATGCGACACGGATAGCCAGTGGTAGCCAATTGTTCAAAGGGGGCCTTTTGATTGGAAGCAGTCCAATTGAATAATCAAATTCCCATCTTTGATCTCGCCAGTTCTTGAGGCAGAGGTTAGTTTCCGATAGGAGTAAAGATTTATCGGAATAGCTGAAATTGACGCCATTGAAATCACTAGAATCGTACAGAACGATCCGGCGAAAATCGATCCTTTTAAGGTGTTCCTTGCTCAAAGAGGTCGGTAAGCCAACGAAAAGCCAGTCCGTCTTGTACTTGGACGGACTCGTAAGCAACTGCGAAGGGCGAATAAGGGTCACTGACGAGCGGCCGAAATACTCGCTTAGGAACCAGTAGAGCCCTAGTTCCGCATATGCACCGATCCGATCAGCCATCCACCAAAATGCGCGGGTACCACGAATTCCAGTATCATGGCTCCCAGTGTCGCTAATTAGAATTGTGTATGATGTTTTGGACACATCCCGGAAATTCCTGAGGGATCAAAGCGAGTAAATAAGTCATCGGGTCCAGTCTCAATACCTTGAAAACTAGACCCTTACTCCGTTCTATTGCTGTTCATTTATTTGCATCGATCAAGAGGATTTCTAAGAGATTCATAAAAACTACGGTATAGGAGTATGCGAACACTTCATTTCTAACTCTATTTAAAAGATTCGCAGATTGGAGACATACTAGCTTGTCTCATTTTTCGATACTCATCATAGTCGATCCGAGGAGTCATAAAATCAACCTTCGGCAAGATTCAGAATTGGGATAAATATGAAGATCACTGGCGTACGAACCCAAGCTTATGAAATAAGAATGCATCGTCCGATAGGCGATGCTAACAATCCAATTGGAAGTAATCTGATGCGGTCTACTGCTATGTGGATCGATACAGACGAAGGAGTATCGGGAATTTCCATGGGGGGCGGGTCTCTGGTTCGTTCACTCGTTGAGGAACTTCTCGTTGGGAAGGACCCCAGAGGAGTTTTGGGACATTGGAACACTATGATTGATCGCGTGTTTAAAGGAGGCAATCGCGGTGAGGCAAGTTCAGCAATTGGAGCCATTGATGTCGCTCTTTGGGATCTCAAGGCGCGTCTCAATGGCGAACCGCTCTGGAAAACACTGGGCGCGTCTTCTAACCGTGTAAAAGCTTACGCGAGCGGCCTCGATTACCCATTGTCCGATAGAGATGTTCGGTCCTACTACGAGGGAATGGCAGCAAAAGGGGTACAGGGAGGGAAACTGAAAATCGGATTGGACCTTGAAGCCGACATAAGGCGGATCGGAATCATGCACGACGCTCTCGCAACAACAGGCAAGAAACCCGAACTGATGATCGATGTAAATGAATATTGGTCACCAAAACAATCCATCCGTTACATGCATGAAATTGAAAGTGAGCACGATATTACCTGGCTCGAAGAACCTGCTCGGAGATGGGATGTGAACGGATTGCGGAAAGTCTCCGATAATATTAGAGCGGCAGTTGCATCAGGCGAAAACCTTGACTCCTTAGATGACTACGTTCCACTCCTTCAATCGCGAGCGGTCGATATCGTCAACGTCGGTGTGGGAGCCACCGGAATCACCGGTGCCATGAAAGTTTCTGATGTTGCTTATGCCTACGAAACCCCTGTCACTATGATGAATTGCCCCGGAAGTTTCATGGCTCACCTTGCAGCAGTCTTACCCAATCACATTACAATGGAGGTACTCAACAACGGTCGTGATGCCGTCTTTACGAACACCCATATAATTGAAGATGGTTGGATTGTCCTGAACAATGAACCTGGATTGGGATTTACCTTTGACCAAGAGAAGCTAAAAGCACACCCTTTCACACCGGGCGAAGAAGGTTTCTACTCGGGACGCCGGCAGGGGGCAGGACTGTACGTCGCAGGGCTGGAAGAACCGAGTCAGAGAAACTACGAGTAGAAAATACCAGTTTTGGAGCCAATTAAAACCGTGCGATTGATTTCTGACAAGGTGGCAGTTAAACTCATTATACTCCCATCCATATAGATATAACCCATGAGATTTTGCTGCAACGACACCGGAATCAACCTGAACAAGGATATGTTCGAAAATGAGGCTGCATTGAAACGCCTCCATGAGATCGGCTTCGAAGTGATTGGGGTTCATGGGGTGGATACAGCAACTGAGGATACGGTTCTCCGATTCCGCGACCTGGCAGAACACTATGGTATCACAGTAGCTATGTCGCCTTGCGGATCTCAACCCGCTCATCCAGACACGCGGAAGAGGCAGATCGAGCATGATCGTCTGAAAAGCATCTTACGGAAGATGAAGATGATTGGAGGCGATCTGATCCATATTACAGGAGGGAGCTATGATGGGACTGGTTGGTGGTACCATCCAAAGAACTTCACCGAAGAAGCGCTAGATGATGTAGTGGCTGAGACTAAGAAACTCGTACCATATGCGGAAGACTCCGGTATCTGCATATGTCCAGAGACCACCCAATGGTGTATCATCTACTCTCCCCAGAGAATGAAAGAATTTGTCGACCGAGTTGCTTCGGATAATGTTCAAATAACCTTTGATCCCGTAAATCACATGCAACCTGGCCGAATCCATAATTCTGGAGTTTGGATGCGTGAAACAATCGATTTTCTTGGAGACAGAATCGGTCAACTGCATGTTAAAGATGTTCAGGTAGAACCGCATCTTGTCTCCCAAATCAATGAGGCCCCCTTGGGCACAGGGCTGCTGGATCATGAAGCCGTCATTACGGCGTCAAGAGGTCTCGAACCGTGGAAGCTCTTTTCGCTTGAGCACTTTAACGATCCGACCGTTGATCCCATGGTGCAACGCGACCGAGGCTACCGCTACATTGAAAATGCGGCCCATCAACTCGGACACAAGTGGTCAGAACGTAGGTTGACTCGTCAACGTTGGTTACATAGCAAGATATGATCCGCCACAGGCCATCATGCAAAACTATCTCTTTAAAAACTGAAACTCTCAGCTAAAGGTTGAAGGAATAATAGGATGAAAATAACCGATGTGAAACTCATTATTCTTGAAGATCCCAATCGGTTTCAGGGATATTTCAAACTAAGAGAGGTCCCTAATCTACGGCGCATTCAATATACTCATGGAAGTGTCTCTCAAGCTGACGAAAGGCCTCTACGTCAGGCTTTTCTTAAGGTGCTGACTGATGAGGGTGTGGATGGATTATGCACAACCGTAATGACGTCAGATCAAGTTGGGATTCTAAGGCACCAAGTTGTGGGCGAAGACCCTCTTCAGCGTGAACGGCTCTACCAAATGCTTCATAAGGGTACGCGTTGGTTGTACCAACACTGTGGCTGGTTTGGCGATTTTGATAATTGTCTTTGGGATATCCTCGGTAAGGTAGCGGGGCTCCCCGTTTATGATCTGATCGGGAAAGTTCGGCAGCGTTTCCCGGTTTACATCACCGGTGGGGAAGGAACTGTTGAAGATTATCTGGCAGATATTGAGTTAGGGAAACAACACGGAATCACAGCTTACAAGTTTCACACTTACAAAGGAGGAAAAGTAGATATTCCAATCTTTCGTCATATCCGTGAGGCGGTAGGGCCCGAGTATGGACTCCTCAGCGACTCCGTCTGTTCCTACTCGCTGGAGGAGGCGATAGAAGTCGGTCATGTCATGGAAGAACTGGACTTCATTTGGCTCGAGGAACCAATGCATGAACAAAAACAACAACAATATCAGCAACTTTGTCGAGAATTGACGCTTCCGATAAGAGCAACCGAGCGACTAAAACACGATATTGGGATCACTACCCAGTGGCTAATATCTGGGGCCACTGATATCTTGGGGGCAAACGCTTTGTTCGGCACGACCCAGGTGCTCAAAATGGCTCACTTCGCCGAAATCTACGATACGACCATCGAGATGAACGCAGCAGGAGGCTTATTCGGACTTCTCCACGCTCATCTCGGGTGCTGTATTGATAACACAACATTTTATGAGGCGGGGACCGATAGCCTTCTGAATAATGGCAATGAAGGAACTGTCTGGGGCATGGTCAATACCCCCCCCATCGCCAATGGATACATAGCTCCTCCCGAGGGTCCCGGATGGGGTGCAGAATGGGACTGGGATCGCTTTAATGCAATGACGGTTGAAGAACACTAAGTTGAGACTTCACTCTCTCGGGCAGTATCTTGAATCGATTTTTCGGACCCACCATGGAGAAATCGCCCTCCCTCCAATCATGAAAACCGGAAACATAGAGTTCCGAAGCCATGATGGATCCTTGATCGCTGAAAAAGAGGTGGTGAATCCATTACAATCCCTCAGGATTCATTTGCAGAAATCACGGCATTTCAAGAGAAGTGCTAGGTTGGATTGTCGTTGGCCTAACCTCTGACATCACTTATTTGGTGTCTCGTCAACGTTGTGTCCGCATCCTAAAGCCCAGCCTTTTCGAATCCTTTGAAATCTATCTTCCCTTGGTGATGATTGATTCCCACTATCAGTCGTGATGTGTATTCTCTAATCCAATCCCAAATTCCGCTTCGAAATCGTGCCAATGAACTTCGGAAACTTCGGAGATTGCGCTTTCATACACTCCATCAAACTCTTCCCGGTTGGCGGGTCCCACTAGTACGATACCATTCCCCTCCAATGGGGCCGCAAGGACGAATTGCATTGCTAGATCACGAATATTGACTCCTCTTTCCCGACACCATTCCCACATTCTTCGAGATCTCGGTTCCCGTCCGGGGGATTCCTTGATTTCAAGATTAGAATCTGGCTCCATTCCTGCAAGGAGCCCCGTTGCTAAAACACCAGCTAGTATAAGCCCAATATCCTGACTCCTCGCCCAGGGAATAATAGTCTCTGCAGCTGACTGGGCTAGGAGTGTGTAATCAAGATATGACAGAACAATCTCCATACAACCAGTCTCGATAGCTCGCTTGTGATACTCGTGCTCTCTTACCCCAATCCCTACATGCCCTATTCTTCCTTTTTCTTTCCACTCCAAAAGTACATCCAGGCAAGCGCCTGTCCTGAAGGGAGCCTCCATATCGGGCGAACCTTCGTGGATTAGAACAGAATCTATGTAATCGGTCTTCAGCTGGCGAAAACTGTTTTCCAGAGTCCACCTCGATGCCTTTTCCGAATAATCCCGCCACCAGTTCGGATGCGAACCCACTTTCGTCTGAAGGTACACTTTCTCACGCCATCCATTTTCGAGCGCGAGACCAACTCGATGTTCACAAAAGCCTTTTCCGTATCCAGCGGCAGTGTCGATAAAATTGACTCCATGCTCAATCGCGTGACGAATCGTGGCGATAGCCTCTTGTTCACTCGTCGTCGAAGGGTTCCCGATAAACCCGCAACCAAGCCCAAGAGCCTTCGGTCTAAGCTCTGTCTTGCCAAGTCTACGTGTTTCGATTTCAAGCATTTTAATTATGATCTTTTGTCGCTGATCCTGTCAAAAAGCCGGATTAGTGCAATCTAACAGATTTAAAGAATCGCCAAAGAGTTCCAGACCCTTTACTCAGAGCCATACGATATCTAGGTTTGGTCCCACTCGAAAGCGATTGCTAGAGGGAAGGCCTGTATTAACCCTACCGTTTTAAATTTCTTAACTCCGAATGCGCTCCAGCAAACTACTATAAAAAGAAAAGAGCAATGAGACGAAGTTTGATCCTTAAGAAACTAAAACGGGGAGAACATGTCATCATAGCCCAATCATGGATTCTCCCACATTGGAAGATTGTGGACATTATGGGAACCATTGGATTCGACGGCGTATGGATCGAGAATGAACACAGTGATTTTAGCTATGGCGAAATCTCACAGATGATTCTAGCCGCAAGAGCAAATGATATGGATTCGATTGTCCGGGTTGAGCGCTCCGGCTATACTGGTATCATTAAGCCTCTGGAGGCGGGAGCAACCGGAATAATCGTCCCCCAGATTATCGATGGGGAGGATGCCAAATCAATTGTCCGCGAGGCAAAATACAGCCCCATTGGGCTTCGCGGATCTGGGGGAAGCACAGATGCAGGTTTCGGCACTCAAAGCCGAGAGGAATATATAAACCAATCGATTAACGAAACCTTTGTCGCAGCTTTGATCGAAAATCCAACCGCCGTTGAAGATGTGGATGCAATTGCGTCCACTGAAGGAATTGATATTCTTCTTTTAGGCCCTGGTGACCTCTCGCAGAGCTATGGAATATTCGGACAAAGTGACCACCATCTTATCAAGAAGGCCACAGATAAGATAGCTCAGGCTTGTGAAAAATACGGGAAATGGTGGGGTGCCCCCATTGCCAATCGTCAGGAGGCAGAGGCAATGCTCGAGAAAGGCGGACGTTTTGTTCAGACAGTCAATGACCAAGAAGTTTTAGTCTCAGCATTTCGGAGCCTGATAGATTCTTATAAAGATATGTAGTTATAGATTGTTCCTTGACGACACTGGCTTTGGGGCCGTAAAACGAAAAATATCTTCAGCTGGAACTTCACCTGCTACCCTAGGAACCTTCAGCTTCTCCAACCTGTCCTAAAACATCTCTAACCAACAGGGAATTGTCGATTTTCGATTTCTTACTTCACCCTTTACACTAAAGCAACTAGTCGTTAGCGTAAGTTTATAAGAAATTGTTATCGGGCTCCATCAATGCTCGATACAACCGTTCAAAATAGGGCAACCGATCGGTGATATCGAAAGCAGCTGCAAAGGATGCTTTTTTATCAAAGCCAAGTTCGAACACTCCTTAAACTCGAAATTGCCTCATAGGCAAACTTTATCCAATTTTTGTACCGAACGGGTATTTTATGGAATTACTGTTAAATAGGTTTAGTCATGCCTAAGTTCTTTTCCATTATTGTCCCGAGTCTAAACCAGCCTCGCTTTTTGGATCACTGTCTGAAAAGTATTATATCTCAATCTGAACCGAGCTGGGAGTTGATCGTTGTCGATGGCGGATCAGGTGAAGAAGTGATGAACATTCTGGAGACCTACCAGAAACACTTTTCGCACTTTATTTCTGAACCGGACAATGGACAATCAGACGCAGTGAACAAGGGTCTCTCTCTTGCCAGGGGCACACTCGTTTCGTGGCTGAACTGCGACGACTTTTTTGAACCGAAAGCCTTTGAAACTATTAAAAAAGCATTCGCTCAGGCACCCGATCGACCCTTCTACGCCGGCAATGGGTACCGATCGAATGAAACCGGAAAAGATCGGAAGCTTTTTTATCCAAAAGGCTTCCACATATCTAAAGAAGCTCTCAAGTACGGAGAGAATGAAATCCTACAACCCGCAACTTTTATCAATCGAAGTAAGTTCAAAGCCATTGGAAATCAACTAGACCCGGGCTTGCACTATGCCCTCGATACCGATCTTTGGATTCGGTTAGCCGATCTTGGCGAACCCCTTCTTATCAATAAACCGATTGCTACGCTTAGGGAGTACGAAGAGACAAAATCTGCCCAAGGGGGATGGGCCCGATTTGAAGAGATAAGGAAAGTGGCCGAAAAGTATAGTGGGATCAACCTCACACCAGGGGCCCTTCATGTCCTTGCGGGCACCTTGTACAAGGAGTTAAGCAATCCGGAACTATCAGAATTAACGTCGCCACTCCTAGCCGAAAAGGCATTAGAACTCTGGGAACAAACGGGGCACTCACTTAAGATGCTGAATGGATGGAGCAAAGACCTCGCGGATAACTTTTCTAAGATTCCTCCCTCCAATGCCGAAGGGGAAAAGGATACAGAAACTGAACGCCTAAGAAAATTCATTGGTGTCATTGAGGAGGATCGACGAGAACGCGGAAAACAAATAGAAAGACTTACCGAAGTCCTCGTTCAAAGCGAACAACATAGAATTGACCTTACTCGTGACATCGAGCAACTCAATAAGCTGATCAGGGAAGCAGAGGATGATCGGAAAGCTCGGGGACTTCAGGTAGATAACCTTACTGAATTGGGGAAGAAGAATTTCGAGGAGAGCAACCAACGTACTCAGCAAATTAATGAGCTAAATCTCCTTCTGCAAAAGTCCGAAAATGACCGGAATAAACGTCTAGAAAACAACGACAAACTCACTCAGCTACTCAAGGATCTCAAAGTTGAAAAACAAGAACTGAGTAAACAGAATTCAGATGCAAACGCCCAGCGCATGCGCCAAATCGATGAGCTTAACCTCCTCCTAAAAGAAGCTGAGGACGATCGGAAAGCTC
>CEUS01135327.1_pt1 | contig 49936 bp, 50 predicted proteins | sample 427031 | NCBI WGS metagenome assembly CEUS01 (sample SAMEA2622837, study PRJEB7988) | marine metagenome | biome: marine biome (ENVO:00000447); feature: marine epipelagic mixed layer (ENVO:xxxxxxxxx); material: "saline water (ENVO:00002010), including plankton (ENVO:xxxxxxxx)" | depth 140 m
TAGAACGGCGATGTCTGTCCGCAGACTCGCGAGTGAGCAGCGTACGGTCGGCGGCATGGTCTGATGGGTGGGGTGAGTTTGCGTTAGCTTCAACAACTGGAATATCTGTATACAGCGAAGGTGGAAGCTGTTCAGTGGGTGTTCAACCTCTTGCTGTGGAGGGTAACGAAACCCAGATTGGCTACGCCGGAGATGCGGCTCGTCGCCCCGATTCGCTAGACATAGACCGGGTAGTAGAGGAAGCGGTTGAAGGCGCGACGGGAATGCTCGGGGCGAAGAAACCACTTTCAGAACGCTTAACGGTGGTTCTTGAACCGGGAGTTGCTGCAGCTTTTCTCGGAACGATTGCAGGCGCTCTAACAGGTGATCGTGTTGTCAAAGGAAGGTCACCGTTCGCTGAACGGCTAGGTGAACAGGTTGGCGCTTCCATGTTGACTCTGTTTGACGACCCAACGAATATCGATTCGTTAGGAGCTGATAATCACGATGGTGAAGGCTTGGCTGCGCGAAAAAATATGATCATCGAAAAAGGCGTCCTGTCCCAGTTTCTCCATAATTCGTATACCGGTAGGCGAGTGGGGGTGGGTTCTACAGGTTCAGCAGTTAGGGGTCCTCGTTCCACTCCCAGCGTCGGTGTGCATGCCCTGTGCCTAGATCCAGGTACAGGCGGTCGAGACACACTTTTCCAAGAGGTTGGTAGTGGCATATTCGTGCGTGGCGTGAATGGATTACACAGTGGAGTGAACCCGGTCAGTGGCGACTTTTCAGTAGGTGCGTATGGACACAAGATAAGAGATGGTGCGCTAGCGGAACCTTTTAGCGAAGCGACGATCGCCTCCACGCTTCAAAGAATGCTTCTTGATGTGGTGGCGATCGGCGGAGATTTCGAGTTTTTGCCGGGCGGTTCAGGTATGGCATCCATCGCGATAGAGGACGTTGCGCTCTCAGGTATGTAGTTCCTGAAGGCGAACAAAGCGGAGCCGTTGATACCCTGCTGCCGTGCCTTCTTTGCCAAAACCAGAAGCGCTTGAGCGTCACCCCCACCTAGGTCAGCCTTGTCCTAAAGACTGGGTTCGGGTGGATTTTCATTCTCACACCATGTGGTCAGGGGATTCGACTACCACTCCCGAAGAACTCCGAGATTGTGTCGCAGCATCTGGTATCGACGTTCTTTGTATTACTGACCACAACGCGATTAAAGGAGCACTCGAACTTGTTGATGAACTTCCGTGCCGAGTGGTTGTGGGTGAAGAACTGAAGACACACGCAGGTGAAATAATCGGTCTTTTCTTGGAAGAGCGGATCCCACAAGGAATCCCCCCGGCCGAAGCTGCCCAGAACATTCGTGAGCAGGGTGGAATCGTTTATGTACCTCATCCATTCGATCCGATGAGGAACAATTTGCGTTCAGATGTTCTAGATGAGTTGGTTGCCGCAGACCTTGTTGACGGTATAGAGGTCCTCAATGGGAAGACGAGCCTGAAAAGCCTGAACCAAAAAGCTGTTACATACGCTAATGAACACGATCTAGCAATAGGGGCTGGTAGCGATGCCCACGTCGCGGAGGCGATCGGAGCCGCGTATCTGGAAATGCCTGATTTTGGTAGCCCCGACGAATTTCTGGATTCAATGCGCCAAGGACGCGCCGTAGGCCATTACTACGACCCTCCAAGACGTTGGAGGCCCCGTATTGTTCCGTCAACGGCCGACTAACTATTTGCTTTGCTATTCGCGACTGTAACTATGCCAATCTTCCACGCAATCGTCTTAGGCATTACACAAGGCCTTACCGAGTTTTTACCTGTCTCGTCTAGTGGTCATCTAGGAATAATCCCGTGGCTGTTTCAGTGGAATGACTTTGCTGGTGATACGAGGACGGAAAATACTTTCGATGTGGCCCTTCACCTAGGGACCTTGATCGGATCAGTCACCTACCTGTGGGGTGATGTCCGAACTTATTCTCGAGCTGGTCTTTTAGCGATAGCTGGACGTAGAAACTGGGATGCCGAAGCAAAATTTGGATGGTTCTTACTCCTTTCGGCGTTGCCAGCTGCCCTAGTGGCGGCCCTCTTTGAATCCTTCTTCCTGACGCAAAGCAACCGGATTGGTTTGATTGCTCTGGGGCTCGCTGCGTTCGGACTGCTGCTATGGGCGGTTGATAGACGATCCACGGATCAGTCCTTCACGAGTGACCTATCACTGTCGCGTGCTGCAGCGTTGGGCTGTGGTCAGTGCTTGGCCTTGTTTCCTGGTGTGAGTCGTTCCGGGATCAATATCACCATCGCCAGGACCCTTGGATACGATCGACCTGATGCTGCTCGAATTGCTTTTCTCATGGGGTTGCCAATAATCGGAGGAGCAGCTTTGTACAGGATGCTTGGGGTTGTTTCTGATGGATTACCCAGCGGAATGTGGAGCGCTCTGATAGTTGGAACTATTACCTCAGCGGTGACTGGTTGGCTGGCGGTGCGCACAATGCTTCGCTGGGTAAAGACCCACAGTTATGCAGGCTTTGCCGCGTACCGCGTGTGTTTGGCGTTAATGGTGGCGGCAGTGTTGTTTGCTCGTTGAATAAACGCGAGTCACCGCGCTAAGGATCCGAGATTGACTTTCAGTCGCCCACTAATCCTTGGTGGTCTTTGAGGTGTTGGAGCTAGAAGATTTGTCTGCAGAGCTAGAAGATTTGTCTGTGGAACTAGAGGACGAAGATTTGCTATCAGCCGAAGTGCTTGATTCTTTTTTGCTTTCAGTAGAGTCCGATGACTCTGAAGACTTGCTGCCGCCCGAACGACTGTCGTTCTTGTAAAAACCGCTGCCTTTGAAGGCTATGCCGACGCTGCCGAAGACTTTCTTTACTTCGCCACCGCAGCATTCTTTGGGGCACGACGTGATCGGATCATCAGAAAATGATTGACGAAGCTCAAACTGATCGTCGCAAGCAGTGCAGCGATATTGGTAGGTAGGCATGTTATGAGTTGGCTCCTGGTAGCCCTTAGAGGCCGACAGAAATTCTAGCGACGAGTAGCGGAGCCGACACCTACGAACAAGGAACGACAACAAGACGTTATCGGCGCTAGATTCCGGCACATGATCCCAATTGAAGAGGCTCGAAGTTATGTCATGGACCGTTGCGCGCCTCTTGCGGCTATTGCGACCGAGGTAGCTGACGCTTTAGGACTAGTAACTGCGGTTGATGTGACTGCAAAGGAATCTCTCCCGCCTTTTGCAAATACTGCGATGGATGGGTTCGCTGTCCGTTCTGCTGACCTGAGCACTATTCCTGCCCGGTTACAAATCGTAGAAACCATTGCGGCGGGCCATAGTCCAAGCCGAGCTATCGGCCAAGGTGAAGCAAGCAGGATTATGACAGGAGCGCCTATCCCCGATGGAGCAGACGCAATCGTGATGGTCGAAAAGACTTCCGTTGATGGAGATACTGTCTCGATCAAGACTCAAGTTGAACCCGGCAACCATATTCGTCCCGCTGGCGATGACGTAGTTGAGGGTGACTTAGTGTTCCCGTCGGGGACGGAACTCTCAGCTGGACATTTAGGTCTTCTTTGCAGTTTGGGTCTTCGCGAAATTGAGACATACCCGCGTCTTCGAGTAGGGGTTATATCCACGGGCGACGAATTAGTAGACGATGGTGGATCTCTAGCTCCTGGGCAAATACGTGACTCAAATCGGAGAACTTTGCTTTCATTACTGAGCGGAGACGGATTTGAACCTGTTGATCTAGGTCTCATCGCCGATGACGAACTAGCAATCGAAACAGCCTTAGTCCAAGGCGCCCAAAACTGTGATGCGGTCGTCACTTCGGGTGGGGTAAGTATGGGGGACTTCGACTATGTGAAAGCAGTACTCGATCGGATAGGAGATATGAGGTGGATGCAGGTCGCGATCAAACCTGCGAAACCCCTGGCATTCGGCACGATCCAAGGCACTCCTATCTTCGGTTTGCCTGGGAACCCCGTTTCGTCAATGGTGTCCTATGAATTGTTTGCTCGCTCAGGACTTCGTTCGATGATGGGGTTTCCTCAACCAATCAGACCCGTCGTTCAGGGTGTCGCAGCAGACCCACTGACTAGACGAGCAGATGGAAAAATTCATTATGCGCGAGTACTCGCAAAACATGAAGACGGAAAAACAGTCGTATATCCGGTGTCGGGTCAGGGTTCGCACATGTTGGCATCAATGGCACGGTCAAACGCACTTGCCGTGTTGCCCGACGGTGAAGGATGTGAAGCCGGTGGACAAGTTGACGTGTTGCTCCTTGACTGACATAAAAGTTGTTGAACTAGTGCCGACCTCCAAGCGTCGCTACCCTTAAACCATCATGTATGAAGAAAGCTCGGCTCAGGATTTAGTAGACCCATTCGGTCGCACAGTTCGTGATCTTCGTATTTCCGTAACTGACCGTTGTAATTTTCGATGCCAATACTGCATGCCAGCAGAAGGAATGCAATGGCTTCCGCGAGAGGAGATTCTTTCTTTCGAGGAAATAGAACGGTTCGCTCGTATATGTATCCAGGCTTTCGGATTTAACGGTATCCGCCTAACCGGAGGTGAACCGCTCGTCCGAGCGCACCTCCCAGAGCTAGTGCAACGGTTGGCTCGCTTAGGCGTCGACGTTGCACTGACCACCAATGGTGCCACGCTGCGACTTCATGCATCAGCGCTTGCCGACGCTGGGCTGAAACGAATCAACATAAGTCTTGACTCACTGCAGAAAGAACGGTTCTTAGAGCTAACAAGACGTGACGAACTCGACCGTGTTCTGGATGGCATCGATGCCGCTCTCGATGCTGGGCTGAATCCGGTAAAGATCAATGCGGTCATGATGAGAGGGATAAATGACGACGAAATAATTGATTTCGCTGAATTTGGAAGAAACAAAGGCGTGACTGTTCGGTTCATCGAGTTCATGCCACTTGAAGCCGGAGACGTATGGAACGAAGGACTGGTCGTTCCGGCGCAGGAAATCGTCGAAACAATTGATCAGGTCCTTCCTTTAGAGCCGGTGGTCCGCGGAAATGAACCAGCTGAGAGATGGCGGTATAGCGACGGCAATGGTGAAGTAGGGGTTATTGCTTCGGTAACCAAACCGTTCTGCGGCAACTGTGACCGGGTTCGCCTCACCGCGGAAGGCCAGTTTCGTACGTGCCTTTTTGCTGTAGACGAATTCGATATGCGTGCTCTTCTGAGAAGCGAAGTTGGAGATGACGTCGTCGCAAAAGCAATCTCTGACGCTGTGGGAACTAAATGGGCGGGTCACGCGATTGGTCAAGTGAATTTCATTCGTCCCAAACGCACCATGAGTCAGATCGGAGGTTGAACAATGGCTAGCTCTGAGCACCCAGAGTTAACCCATTTAGACTCCTCTGGGCAAGCGCACATGGTCGACGTGTTGGCGAAGGAAATAACTCGACGTCGAGCGGTCGCGAAATGTCGTATTGAGATGGATGCCACAACTACCGCCGTAATTGGAAGCGGAGATCTAATAAAAGGTGATGTTTTAGCGGTCGCGAGAGTGGCAGGAATTCAGGCTGGCAAGCGAACCTCTGAATTGATTCCCCTGTGTCACCCTCTGATGATCGGATCGATTTCGATTGACTTTGAAATACAAGAAACTCATGTAGAGGTCACTGCCGAGGTTGAGACTCTTGACCGCACGGGAGTCGAAATGGAGGCGCTAACTGCCTGTTCCGTCGCTGCATTAACTATCTATGACATGTGTAAATCGGTCGACAAGAACATGGTGGTAAGCGAATTAGCGCTCTGGGAGAAGACTGGCGGAAAGTCTGGCCCCTACAGTCGTGAATGACTTTAATAAGAACTGATTTCTAGTTAATGGAAATGAGGCATTGCGTCGACGGCATAGGGTCGTAATACTTAGTTGGCTGTATCTAGCCTGAGATGTCGCTGTGATTAAGACACACATACCTGTGTGAGAATGGTCACCGTTGTATCGATGGCTAGCCAACACGATGAGGATTTGGAGGGCTAATCAACTTGACTGAAATAGTTCTCCTCGTATTGGCCTTTGTATGGGCGTTGGTGCTTGTACCCGGATGGGTTCGTACGTTCCTTGATCGCGGAGGTCGTCGGACCCCGATGGTCGCTTGGCAGCGTCAGCTAAGCACGTTGTCACACTCATCGCCTGCAGCCGGAATGCCCGCGCCGTTTGGAGCTCGCGTTGCCACAGTTGACCGACGAGGTGTCTATCGACGTCCACGAAGTTCGGTTCCAAACAACAGTCGCGAGGCAGCGGTACGACGTCGCGATGTCTTGAGGCTTTTGGCGCTGGGTTCTGCTCTGACTCTTTTCGGTTGGATTGTGGGAGGCCTCGCAATAGTTGGAGCAACACACTTAGTTTTTGATGCCGCACTAATCGTCTACCTCGCCCTGTTGAATCAACGACGCAAAAAAGAGATCGAACGGCTTGCCCAAGTCCACTATCTGAAGCCGCAAATAGCTATAGCCGGAGAAGTCGCAGACGATGGCACTGGACGAAGCGCCAGCAAATAGCTCGAGCGCCCGATTTGAGTCGTCATCACAATCATCTGTATCGACCCGTTTTGCTGTATCGTCCAAACGTCCCTATGGGGGTGTAGCTCAGTTGGTAGAGCGCTTCGGTCGCATCGAAGAGGCCAGGGGTTCAATTCCCCTCACCTCCACGTCAGTTAGGACAGCGATGTGGTGTCGGTATGTCCTGAAAGCTTTGCTAGGTGCTGTGGTACTCCTTTTGTTGACCGCAGCATGCGCTGAGAGTTCTGCTGAACGTCTCTTCTCAGGGCACGAATTGGATCAGCCGCAGCCAATGCCGGACTCCGTGCTTACTGATACTGAAGGACAACCCTTTGCTACGCGTGCAGACACGGAAGGGTCGGTGCGACTGGTCTATTTCGGGTTCACGTCTTGTCCAGATATCTGCCCGATTCATTTGGCGCAACTGAGTGAAGTTTTGGCTCGGCCGGGTATGCCCCCCAATATCAAGGTTTTGTTCGTCACAGTTGACCCGGAGACCGACACCCCTGAAGTTATTAGAGACTTTCTTGATCAATTCAGCGCTGAATTCATAGGTTTGACCGGGACGAAAGAGACGTTGATAGAAGTTCAACGACAGTTTGCTGCGCTAGTAGCATCACCGGCGGTAGACGAAAATGGAGAAGTTCAAGATATAGGTCATGATGGTCGAGTTTTTGCGTTTGCCCCGGATGGCCTTGGTCGCACCCAGTACCCGCATCCGACTCGACAGACAACATGGACGCGTGACTTACCTATCCTCGCAACCCTCCGATAGCGTCCAAGTTTGATGCCGGTCGCAGCGAAGAGAAAAGGCTAATCGTTTGAGATTTTGGTGCTCAACGCTCGAAGAGCCGTGGTCTTGGAGTTTTCGGGCCTATCCGGGGGTATGGCTGGCAATGCTGTGCCTGGTCATTCCGTATTTTGTCTTTCAACGCAGGGCACCAAAAGGAATTGAAAATGGAGGGTCTCAGAAACGACTCTTCATACTGGGTGTACTTCTTTTATGGGTAGCAACTGATTGGCCTCTGGGACTATTGGGTGCCAGTTACTTGGCCTCTGCGCATATGTTGCAATTTCTTATCTACACGATGGCAGTGGCACCCATCTTGTTGTTAGGAATTCCCGAATGGATGGCCAGACGCCTAGCTGGTCGCATGCGCTTGTATCGACTTATGGGCCGGTGCACGCAACCAGTTGTCGCTGGATTGTTGTTCAACGGCATGTTGATCTTTAGTCATTCGCCCTGGGCCGTGGACAATTTGAGAGCCACGCAGTTTGGTTCCTTTGCGATGGATTTTCTGTGGTTAATCGGAGGGCTTCTGGTCTGGGCGCCGCTGGTGTCTCCGATCCCCGAGCATCGAATGAGCAGTTACCCAGGACGTATGGCGTATCTATTCCTAGCCTTGGGGGTCATACCAGCTGTTCCGGCTGGCTTTTTAACTTTCGCCAGTTTCCCGCTGTACGCGATCTACGAGCTAGCTCCTCGAGTTCATGGCCTAGGAGCAACTACCGACCAACAATTAGCTGGTCTTGTGATGAAGCTTGGAGGAATTCCCATTGTTTGGGGCACCATCGTCGTTCTGATGTATCGGTGGAGTGAAGCTAGTCGCGCTGAAAGCGCTGAGGCCCAACTCCCAAATAAGTCCGCCTCACCGTCGGGAGAGCTTCATCAATCAAGCACTGATCCCGACCAATAGATGGCAGCCCAGACTAAACCAAATACCAGCACCACCGAAACTAGGGACGACCACAGGTTGTAACGGGGACCCAGCCTTCTGCGGGTGGGGCGGCCGAACATATCTTCATTCTGGCAGGTAAACGACCCAAATCAGAATCAGCCGCCGATCCTGCTGCCTTCTCGTTCGCGAAGCGCAACGTTGACACTCAATTTTTCTAAATGTTGATCCAACGTGAGCTGTCCCTGTGGAATTGGATGGCTTTCGAAGAAATCGCGAATCTCAGCGGCGAGTTGGGGAGTAGACAGAGAACGAATCCCACCCACCATCCTTGGAATCGAGTTCTGGGGAAACTTCTTGTTCAATTCTTGCCAACGATCTCGAATGAACTCCCACGCTAAAACTCCGTGACTGCGGTGGCCCATCGCCGCTCCCAGAAGGTAGGGAGCATTTTGAGTTCGAACTTCGTTGGTAAAGAGGTCAAGAGTTTGTTTGAAGAGTTCACTTCCTTCAACTTCCAATAGCGCCATCAAATAGCGAACCTCTAATTGGGGAGTTGGAGCTTCGCGGTAGAGAGTGACAAGTTCTGAGTGGGTTTTTTCGTTGCCTGCCGATGCCATAACTCGAATTGCGGCGGCAGCGAGGTTGGGCTCAGTGTTCTGATTGGCTTTACTATCAACGAAAATAGATTTAGCTAGTTCTCGCACGGAGTTGTCGTTACCGGTGGTGCCTGCCGCTGTGAACAGCAAAGCCCGTAACTCTCTATCTAAGTCAGGTTCAGTCTCCAACGGCTCTAAACCTAAAACGCCGAGTGCAGTGGTCGACAGATCGCGGATTAATACCTGCAATCGCCTCCGACCGTTTTTGTCGGCAATCGAATACAGATGTTCCAGTGATGAAAGTATGCGTTGCCAGACTGCTAGATCGGTTTCTGCCACTAAGCCAGTAACCAGCGTTAGATGTGTTTCAGCGTCAATTTGGCCTGCGAGCACAGATGCCCACGTGTCATCTACGAGTCCATAACGCTCGGATGGAGAAAGGACCTCGAGTGCCTGGGCAGACAAGGCCTGTAAGAGATTCGCGTCATAGGCAACGCGGTAAAATCCATGACCACCGGCATTTACTACCACCCAATCAGGTACGCCCCCAAGATCGATTGTGGCTTCGTCTTCTTCGAGGAGTAACCGACTCTCCACTTCAGTTGATCCGACTCGAGCACGAACAATTATCGGAACATGCCAAGACGCTTGTTCGATGTCGGTGTATCCAAAACGTGTTTGTTTGACCGTGATTCCTTCAACAGACTTCTGAACGAAGATGACAGGGTGCCCGCCTTGGAAGATCCAGGTGTCCATCGCTGCTCGGACTGGTATCCCAGTGGCTACTTCGAGAGAGTCCCAGAGGTCTGTGGTGGTGGTATTGGCGTAGCTGTGGGTAGTCAGATAATGCTTAACGCCGCTTCTGAAGTCGTCCGGTCCCAAGAATTGTTCGAGCATTCGCACTACAGCAGCACCCTTTTCGTAGGTCAAGATGTCATACATCGCTTCAGCATCTTGCGGTGAAATAACCTCAAATTCGATAGGACGAGTAGAGGCGAGGGAGTCAGTATCGAAAGCTGCCCCACGTTCGACGCAAAACCCGTCCCACCTTCTCCAGTCAGGTCTGAAAGCGTCTGTGGTAGCAACCTGCATAAACGTGGCAAAAGCTTCCTTAAGCCATATCCCGTTCCACCAGTCCATGGTCACCAGATTGCCGAACCACATATGCGCTATTTCGTGAGCAATCACGTCAACGATCCGAGTTAGCTCGGCTTGGGTTGTCCGCTCTGGATCTGCGAGCAAAAGAGTTTCTCTGAAAGTTACACAGCCCAAGTTTTCCATCGCTCCGAACGCAAAGTCAGGCACCGCTATGAGGTCCAGCTTTCCCGCTGGATAAGGAATGTCGTAATAGTCGACGAGCCACCTAAGACTGAACTCACCGGCCAATAATCCGAATTCAGTTAAGTCACCTTTGCCCGGAACATGCACTATCCGGAGCGGCACTCCATCAACGTCAATTGGCTCAGTGGCTTCAAGCTCCCCGACTATGAAAGCGACTAGGTAGGTGGACATGATCATGGTGTCAGCGAAGCAATCTTCACGAAGACCATTCTCAAGTTCAGTAGAACTCACTAATTCACCGCAACTTACGGTCATCAATGAATCAAGAACGCGTAACGTCACACCGAAAGTCGCCTTTAGGTCTGGTTCATCGAAGCAAGGAAACGCTCTGCGCGCGTTCGTTGATTCGAATTGAGTGGTCGCGATCACATGATCGTTGCCAGCATCGTCTCTCCAAGTAGACCTATAAAAGCCCCGAAGCTTGTCGTTCAGAATTCCTTTGAAAGAGCAGGAAAGTCGAGCAGGTCCAGGCTGGAGAACGATTGGGAACGCGAACTCGGCTCGTTCGAGGTCCTCGTCCATGACAATTGAACTTGTGGGGACGGAGTCGCCCTGTTCAATTTGAACATCTTCAATATCTAATTCAGCAGCGTTTAAAACGATCGTGTCAGTCTCAGTTATGACTTCAAGATCTATGACAACTTGACCAGTGAATGAGCCGCTTTTGAGGTCAGGTTCCAGTTCGATCGCGTAGTGCTTCGGAAGTACGTGCCTAGGGAGTCGATGGGGATTTTGAGCTGTCACACGCCGAACCCTAGCGGTCAAAACAGACTTAAAGAGGTTGAGTCGCTAGGGTGCTCTGCAGCCCACATAGAAAGGACCCATGAGCACTCCCGAATCTCAACTAGACCTTGATGTCGTCGGATTTGGTAATGCTCTTGTGGACGTGTTGTCTCATCAAGAAGACGAGTTCATTGCCCAAATCGGCTCAACCAAAGGAGCCATGAATCTCATCGACGCTAAGCGCTCAGCCGAGCTTTACGAACTTATAGGAGAACGAGTAACGATCTCGGGTGGGTCAGCCGCCAACACTGTCATCGGTGTCAACTCTCTTGGGGGTACTTCTGGGTATGTCGGGAGAGTAGCTAACGACGAGCTTGGCGATGTGTTCACTTCAGATATGAGCCGGTTAGGCATAGAACACTCGACCCCTCGGGCGCCCGCTGATGACCCAACTGGGCGGTGCATAGTTTTCATCACCCCTGATGGTGAGAGGACACTTCATACCTTTCTCGGGGCTTCTAACGGACTGACTTCCTCAGATGTCGACCTGGAGCTCATTGCCAGGGCGAAGCTGCTCTTTTTGGAGGGATACTTATGGGACCCGCCTGAGGCAAAAGTCGCAATGCGTTATGCGGCATCTGGTGTCAGTGAGGGCGCGCGGGTCGCGCTCACTCTCTCCGACCAGTTCTGCGTCGAACGTCACAGGGCATCTTTCATGGATCTAATTGATGACCATGTCGATGTGCTTTTCGCCAACCACCATGAGGTGATGTCTTTGTTCGAAGTTGAACAACTTGATGTAGCACTGGACCGAGTTCAAGAACGGGTCGAACTGGCGGCCATCACTATGGGGGCGTCCGGTTCTGTGCTTATCACTTCAGGCGGACGAGTGACGATCCAAGCTGATCCAGTAGCTCGTGTAGTCGATAAGACGGGGGCTGGAGACCTATACGCCTCGGGTGTTCTGTATGGGCTAGCTCAAGGGTACGACCTAGAGAGATGCGGGCAACTGGGATCACTGGCTGCCGAAGAGGTGATTGCACATATCGGGCCTAGGCCAGAGAGATCGCTCAGAGACCTGGCAGGAGAGCTTGCATAGTCGGGGTGTTTAACTGAACCATGACAGGGTGGCAGCTCCGAGCGACTTTAAATTCTCAGAACAAGAAGAACGAAGTGCTGCTAGGTCGCCTACTGGCTTCGAAATGGTTTGCTCCAAGTAGATTTTGACCTTTGGTTCAGTGCCGCTGGGCCGGATTGCGATTCGCACGCCGTCCTTCGATCGAAACTCGATCAAATTGGTAGTAAGAGGAGGAGGCTTCTCGAGCCAATCTATGCTGGCGACTATTTGACTTCCATTGATCTCCTCAGGTGGGGCGACACGCAGCGAATCAAGAACCGATTCGATCGTTATGGAGTCAAACTGTCCGCTGGCCTGATGTGTCACGAACAAACCGATTTCGAAAGCCAACTCATCTAGTCGTTCCAGCGGCCCCAGATGCATTGCTTCGAGAGTTTCAATCATTTCTAGAAATTTGACTGCGGCGGAAATTCCGTCCTTATCCAAGACGGCACTATTAACTGAGTATCCCAGAGCCTCCTCGTAACCGAAGATCCAATTGCTGTCAGGTCTTGACGCCGCCGGCTCCATAATCCATTTGAAGCCAGTGAGTGTTCGAACATGTTCGACGTCGTGGCTAGCGCAAAGAGCCGCAACTGCTTCGGAAGATACGACCGAACTTGCTGTCAGCCGATCCTTTCCACTAGTGGTCTTGAGTTGGTGATCACATAGCAACAGACCCAACTCATCACCCGACAATTGATTCCAGCCATCTTTGGTTCGTACAGCGACAGCTAGTCGGTCTGCGTCCGGGTCATTGGCAAGAACCAAATTGACGTTACTCCGATCAGCAGTTCTGAAAGCCTCAGCTAAGGCCCCTTTTTCTTCAGGGTTGGGAAATGGCAGACCAGGGAACGAGCCATCTGGTTTAAATTGAGAATCAACTCGTATAGGAGAAGAAATGCCGGCCCGAGAACAGGCGGCCTCCAATGTGGCGCCTCCGACGCCGCATAGGGGCGTGTATACCCATTCCGTTAAATGTCTAGAAATATATGGTGCATCCGATTGGGGAATGACTGCTTGAACGTAAGCGGAAATCGAGTCCTGACCACTCAAGCGAGAAACTTCTTCAGAAGTAGCGAGGTCCGTCTCCGCGGGTAGAGAATCGAAATTCATTAATAACTCGATCTCTTGGTCAATGGGGGGTCTGATTTGAGTTCCGTCGGGGCCATAGACCTTGTAGCCACTGTCACTTGAGGGGTTGTGGCTGGCAGTGACCACAATTGCTCCCGCGGCCATTCGAGCCATTTGATGCCATACAACAACAGGGGTGGGGCAGGGCTCATCGATTAGCAAACATCGAATTCCTAACGCGGTTAATAGACGAGCTGAATCAAGTGCATAAATATCAGAATCAGGTCGAGCGTCGTAGCCGATGACGACTCCCTTTCCGGCTAGTCCGCGGTCAAGTACATAGCCGCCAATTGCGCGGGCTGCCACGCGAACTGACACCCGGTTCATCCGCGATGGCCCCACACCACGCGCAGCTCTAAGACCAGCTGTGCCGAACGAGAGTTTGGTGCCGAAGTGTGCAGCAATGAGATCGGAGTTAGAAGATAACTTCTCGATTGTGGAAGGCGTATGCGGGTCCGGATCCGCGTTGATCCAAGCCTCTGGCTGGACTAAAAGTCTTGATGAACCATCGCGCACTAAGCCATCCTGCCTCATCCGGCACGCTAGCGTTGCCCTTTCACCATTGATAACCAGATGCTTTTCCCCACGTTGGCCTTCGGCCTGTTCTTCGTAGCCATATTCCTCCTCAATTGGTTGACGCGCCCAAACCCATTGATCTGGAAAATCACGATGTTCTGCTCAAGCCTCTTCTTTTATGGATGGTGGAATTGGCGGTTTGTTTTTCTCCTCTTGTGGGCCATTGCTTCCAACTGGTTGGCAGGAACCCAAATAGACAAGCACCTCCAGCTTGGAAGCAAAGACTCGGCAAAAAATTGGATGCGTACGGCCATAGTCGCAGATCTCGCATTACTAGGGGTTTTTAAGTACTACGACTTTTTTGCGGTTGAACTGTCCAATCTCTTGGGCAGCGGTACCGCAATCCCTTTGCTGGAACTGACACTGCCGGTAGGGATTTCTTTCTTTACCTTCCAAGCGATGAGTTACGTGATCGATATGCATCGAAAGCTCATCAAACCTATGCCGGTCCTCGATTTCGCTGTGTACCTTTCCTTTTTCCCTCAGCTCGTAGCGGGACCGATAGTTCGGGCTTCTGAAATGGCGCCACAAATCAGTCAACGGCCAGATCCGCGACAGGTCGCCTCGGGAGAGGCTTTCCTACTGATACTTCGAGGTTTATTCAAGAAGGTTGTCATTTCCAGTTGGTTGGCGAGCACCATCGTGGATGACGTTTTCGCCAACCCTGAGGGTCACAGCACCCAAGACGTGCTCCTCGGTGTCTATGGCTACGCAATCCAGATATATGCCGATTTTTCCGGCTACACCGATATAGCTATCGGTGTAGCACTGCTTCTCGGGTTCCGTTTCCCGACTAACTTCGACCGCCCGTACAGTGCTCTTTCTCTAAGAGAGTTCTGGAAGAGATGGCATATAACGCTGTCGTCTTGGCTACGTGACTATCTGTACATCCCCTTGGGAGGCAATCGCGGCAAGAAGGCGGATACCTACCGCAATTTGCTCATCACCATGATCTTGGGTGGCTTGTGGCATGGCAGCACTTGGAATTTCGTAATCTGGGGAGCTATCCACGGGGTAGCCCTAGCGGTCGAGCGGCTGTTGCCGAAATCACAGATCCACCCTGTGGTGCGTTGGATCGCAACGTTTCACATTGTGTGTTTCGCCTGGATCTTTTTCAGAGCTGAATCCTTTTCTTCGGCCGTACAAGTCCTCAAAGCAATAGTCGTCCCGTCAGGCCCCACGGATCTGTCTAATGCTTTGTTGATACTTGTTCTAGCTGCCATGTTGCTTGCGCAATTCATTCCAGATTCGAGATCTGAGGACCTAAGGCGATGGTTGAATAGGCGCGGAATATTGACCCAGGGATTGACCTTCGGAGTCGGTCTTGTCTTAATTGACATGTTCGGACCTGATGGGGTTGCGCCCTTTATCTACTTCCAATTCTGATGGGAAACGGCACTGGCGTTGAGCTAAAACCTCAATCGAGGTCCGGCGGTTTCCCCGCGGGACAAGTCTTCTTAAGTGGGATAGCGGGCCTAACGCTCGCCGCCTTTATCAATTCTTCAGCCTTGCTGAACGACGCCGAACGTCTTCCAGACAGCAGGGGTCGTTCGCTGTCAGTTGCGATATGGACCCCGATTGAGGCAGCAGCTTCAACGCTTAAGTTGACATGGCCAAGAACGGTCGGTGACTCTTTGCTGGGTCGGTCAGGCGACGAGGGACACATAACTCTTCGCCGCGAGCACATCGAACTGGTGTCTGAACCGCAAAGCGAAGAATGGTTAGTCCTTTCAGTCGAGGAAGAACAAGGCCCGGAACTTCATTTAGACCAAGGTGCAACAGATACTTCCAAGTCAATTTGGGATCCTGAAAACCCCTTCACCATTTGGGTGTTAGGGGACTCAATGGTCCAATTCTTTGGTGAGACTTTTGTGATGATGGCTGAAAAGTCTGCGTCGGTCTCGGCCACGGCTGAACCCAAATTAGCTAGTGGATTGAGTCGGCCTGACTATTTCGATTGGCCAGCACGCATTTCTGAGGTGATGACTACCTATGACCCCGACGCCGTGATCTTGATGTTCGGTGGAAATGACGCGCAAAACATTAGAGCCGACGACGGCAGATGGCTCGATCGATTTAGCGAGCAATGGGAAGAAGAATATCGAAGACGAATAGCGCTTGTTATGGATGTAGCAGCATCTAAACCTGAACGGATTGTGCTCTGGGTTGGTCAGCCGCCAATGCGTGGGCTCGGCTTTGACTCGCGCATGAAGCAATTGAACGACCTTTATCGCGCAGAAGCAAACGAACGACAAGGAGTCCACTATCTCGATCTCCGATCATTATTTACCGATGAGTCAGGAAACTATGCTCGGTATCTTCTCGACTCCTCTGGGCAATTAGTAGATGTGCGGTTGACTGATGGAGTGCATTTGAGTCATTGGGGCGGTGAGTGGCTATCCGAATTTCTTCTAAAAGAAATTAAGAAGTCTCCTGAAGTTGAAGAGCTATGGAACGAGTGAAATTTCGGTTCGCTGTCTACGTTGTCACCCTCTTGGTGACGGGTTTGATTGTAGGGGTTCCGAGCGCCGCGGAAGGAGAGGAAGACACCTCGTCGCTACTGGATACTGCTAAGGCTTCTCGGTTCGACCCTTGGGGCGCGCCTCATCATCGATGGCCTGAACTACATACTTCGCACTTAGGCCAAGAGAACGCCTATTACCACTGGAGTCGAGAAGATCGACAGTCACTTTTGCCTGAAGCAATTGAGACAAGACCGCTCAATATCTGGGTCGGCGGTGACTCCCTTGCCGGAGGAGCCGCACTCGGCTTTAGAGAATTGGTGAGCCGAGAAACCCGCTGGGTTTACACAGAGGATGTCAGAAAGTCGACCGGCGTGGTTAGTGATTGGTATTTCGATTGGATCGAATATCTGCGAGACGAAGTGGCCGATGGCCCCTACCAGGTCATAGTGCTTTCAATAGGAGGTAACGATTGGCAAGGTTTTCGTGGAGGGCCTTCAGATAAAGGAAGCGCGGAGTGGGTCGCGAAATATCAGCAGAGGATCAAGAAAATGTTGGAGACCGTCGACCGAACAGGCCGTTTGGTCATCTGGGTCGGCATGCCGCATTTCCGGATCCCTTTCATGGTGCCTTTACCTGATGTCGTGAACCCAATCACTTACGAGGTCTTTCATGATGGTGACCGAACTGCATGGATAGACGCAGCAGCAATCGTCTCACCAGACGGCATCTGGACCAAACATATTTTGGACGAGAATGGCGAAGCAATTGAGGTACGAACAGACGACGGTACCCACTACCAGTCAAATGGAGCTCGACTCATCTCAGCTGCTGTGGTTGCGGCTATAGAGGAAAGAAGTGACTGACCCGGTGAACTAGTAGGTCAGCCCCTGCCGCAGTTTGGCCGTTTACCGTGGTTGGCTTTGCTGCGACGAGCGCGTAACTTAAGTTTCTTTTTGCGCTTCGACATGTCCCCAAGGCTACAGGGGACTTAATCGATTCCCTAGAGATAGGAAACTCGAGTGCTTAACTGATAGCTCCCACATCTTTCAGCTTCTCGACGTCCTCACTTGAAAATCCCCAATCGGTTAACACTTCGAGGGTGTGTTGTCCTGGTGCCGGGGGCGGCATTTGTACCTCACCAGGAGTGCGACTGAACTTGGGAGCCGGCCCGGGTTGCATAACACCGTCTACCTCAACAAATGAACCCCGTGCCACGTTGTGGGGGTGCTCAGGTGCTTCAGACAAGTCGAGAACCGGGGCATAACACACATCGCTGCCCAGCATTACTTCGTCCCACTCATCGCGGCTTCGTGACTTAATTATTTCTGCGAGTTGAGACTTCTTCTCAGCCCAACTTTCCTGATCGTTGCGAGCCTCTGTTGGGGAGTCTGTTAGGTCTGTCAATTCAAGGAGCTCGTCGTGAAATTTGCCCTCGATAGAGCCGATGGATACAAATTTCCCGTCTGAAGTTTCATAGACCCCGTAATAATAAGAGCCGCCGTCAAGGACATTGTCCTCACGGTTGTCTGACCAGTGGCCCGAGGCATGCATTCCATAGATAGATGCCATCAGGGAAGCAGCCCCTTCAGTCATCGCAGCGTCGACAACTTGACCCGCGCCCGATGTTTTTGCTTCAAGCAGCGCAGCGCATATTCCGAACGCGAGATAAATTCCGCCGCCACCAAAATCACCCACAAGGTTGAGGGGAGGTGATGGTTTATCTGACGGTCCGATCGCGTGCAGGGCTCCAGTCAGGGCGATGTAGTTGATGTCGTGACCTGCGGCATGCGCCATTGGGCCATCTTGTCCCCATCCGGTCATTCGGCCATAAACCAGTTTCGGGTTCCGTTCAAGACATTCGTCGGGGCCCAAGCCGAGTCGCTCTGTAACGCCCGGACGGAAACCTTCGATCAAAGCATCTGCTTCTTCCACGAGTTTAAGAACGGTCTCGACACCATCGGGGTTCTTGAGATCGACCGATACCGAACGCCGACTTCTATTTAGAACGCTGTACTTTCTGCCCCTGTCTATCCCGAGATCTACTTGAGTCATGCGATCGACCCGGACGACATCAGCTCCTAGGTCCGCTAAAAGCATGGCGCAAAAAGGCCCAGGCCCAATGCCAGCTAACTCGACAACTTTTACTCCGCTTAGTGGTCCCACAACGTCCTCCCTAAGAACTGGTTTCCAGATTCTTTCACAGCACGAGGCGGCCTTCACGGCTGATGGGTGACTTGAGTCCTAGCGGCGGTAGCCTCGCCTGCCAATGGAAAGATTCGGATTCGTCGGCCTACCCAATGCTGGTAAGTCTTCTCTGTTCAACGCCCTAGCTGGAGGCGGAGCACTCGCTGCTCCTTATGCGTTCGCCACCACCGACCCTAATGTTGGCGTCGTCAAGGTTCCTGATCAACGATTAGATGCTCTCGCTGAAATGAGTGAAAGTCGAAAAGTTGTTAACTCAACAACAGAGTTCGTTGATATAGGAGGACTAGTTGAAGGGGCCAGCCAGGGGGAAGGACTCGGCAACAAATTTCTTGCTGGTATCAGAGAAGTTGATGCCCTGGTTCTAGTTCTCCGAACGTTTGATGATGAGGATGTGCCGGGCCCGACTGACCCGATCGAGCACCTCCGTGTTGTAGAAATCGAGCTCACACTTGCTGACCTCGAGTCAGTAGAAGGTCGAATTGATCGGCGCCGCAAAGCACTGCGCGCTGACCCCCGAGATGCCGTGTTGGTGGCAGAAGTCGATGCTTTAGAAGAGGCGTTGACTTTGCTTTCGGAGGGAACGCCCCTCTATCAATCTGATCTTTCTGAAGAGCGCCGATCAGCCTTACGAGAACATTTTTTGCTGACCAACAAACCTGTAATGGCGGTGTTGAACATAGGAGAAGATCAGTTGTCAGAAGCTAACGAACTGGCTTCTGCTCTAGGCACAGCACTTCCAGGAGCAGAAGTCTTACCGCTTTCGGTTCAATTAGAAGCCGAAGCGGCGTTGCTCCCTCATGAAGAAAGAGTTGATCTGCTTGAAGGTTTGGGATTGGGAGAGGGTGCCCTTCCGTTATTCGTGCGGGCCGCACATGACCTGTTGGGACTGCGAACTTTCTTAACGACGGGCGAACAAGAATCGCGGGCTTGGACCTTCAAAGATGGATGGAAGGCACCCCAATGCGCCGGCAGAATCCACACAGATTTCGAACGTGGATTCATAAGAGCTGAAGTGATCGCCCATGATGAATTACTTGCGTTGGGATCCTGGTCCGCAGCGCGAGACGCCGGTCAACTTCGCCTAGAAGGGAAGGACTACCCCATGAGAGATGGAGACGTAGTCGAATTTCGCTTCAATGTTTAACGGCAAGAAAGTTCCGAGATCGGCAAAGAGCCCCGGTTACACGCTCTTGGCTTGAAACGTCGTCGGAATGACAGAATGTTTTTAGGCTGACGCTAATGATCGAATCTCACGAGAACTTTGCTAAAGGAACTCTCTACCTAGTGGCCACCCCAATTGGCAACTTGGGGGATATTTCGCGCCGCGCGTGTGACGTGTTAGAGAGCGTCGAGGTGATTGCCTGCGAAGACACTCGCCGAACAGGAAAACTTCTAGAACTTCTTGGTCTGCGCGCACAAGGCCTCATGGTCGCAAACGAACACACCGAGTCTTCTGTTGGGGCGACTATCGTCGCGCTGCTCGAGCAGGGCCAAAATGTTGCCCTAGTGAGCGATGCAGGTACCCCTGCCATTTCGGACCCGGGACAGCGTCTTGTTCGTTATGTCGTCGAACATGGACATCAAGTGTCGGTTGTTCCTGGCCCCAACGCCGCAACAACTGCTTTGACACTCTCGGGTCTTTCTACTGATCGATGGGCGATGGAAGGCTTCCTTCCTCGAAAAGGCCTGGAAAGAGACCGTCGCCTCGCAGCGATCGCTTCTGATGATCGGACTACCGTCATCTATGAATCACCCAAACGGCTAAAGAGAACGCTTACCGATCTTGCGACTGCATGTGGCTCCGACCGACAAGCCGCGGTAATGCGCGAGCTCACCAAGATGTTTGAGGAAAGTGTTCGTGGATCGCTAGCTGAATTGTCGACAAGATTTTCTGATGATGTGAAAGGGGAAGTTGTGATCGTGGTTGGTGCTGGCTCCCCACAAGAAATAAGTGACGAGGTCATTGTCGAAGCGTTAGAAGCAGAGTTGCTAAACGGCGCGACCAAAAGCGGGGCAGTGAGTCAAGTCACCTCAAACCTAGGGGTAGCAAGAAATCGTGTGTACTCACTGGCCCACGAGATCCGTGAATGAACCCTCTGCAATGAAAGCCTGCCGGTTGGCAAGAGCTCGGTCGGTACCATGGCAGACGTGACCACCCCCTACTACGTCACCACTCCTATCTACTACGTAAACGATGCGCCCCACATCGGGCATGCGTATACGACCATCACAGCCGATGCCGTGGCTAGATGGAATCGGCTCTTAGGTCGCGACGTCCACTTTCTTACGGGCACCGATGAACATGGACTGAAGGTTCAGCGCGCGGCGGAAGACAACAACTGTTTGCCAATCGAATGGGCTGACCAAACGGTCGTCAGATTCAAAGATGCTTGGACCCAACTTGAAATCTCGAATGATGATTTCATTCGAACGAGTGAGGAGCGTCACTACTCGGCGGTACAGAAACTGCTGCAAGCGTGTTATGACAACGGAGATGTTGATCTTCAAACCTACGAAGGGCTTTATTGCGTTAGTTGTGAGGCCTACTTCAACGAAGCGGACCTCGATGATGGAAACTGCCCGATTCACGGCCGACCTGTTGAGCATGTAACTGAAGAGAACTACTTCTTTAAGCTGAGCCGCTACGAGCAAGCCCTCAAAGATTGGTACGCCTCTCACCCAGATTTCGTTGTCCCTCCCACTAAACGAAATGAAGCCCTCGGATTCATCAACCAAGGCCTCGAAGATTTCTCTATCAGCAGAACTTCGATTGACTGGGGCATTCCGCTTCCCTGGGATCCGGCCCACGTCACCTATGTCTGGTTTGACGCGTTAACCAATTACATAACGGCAGCGGGATACGTTGATGACCCCGAGATGTTCGATACGCACTGGCCCGGAATTCATCTGATTGGTAAAGACATTTTGCGCTTCCACTGTGTTTACTGGCCGGCGATGCTGATGAGCGCTGGGTTGGCTCCACCTGAACGTGTCCATGTGCATGGGTTTTTGCTGGTTGGAGGAGAGAAAATGTCGAAAACTCGACTCAACCAGATTGCCCCAGCTGATCTGATTGATGAGTTCGGCGTTGATGGGGTGCGACATCACTTCTTACATGGTCAAACTTTCGGGCCCGATGGGGACTTCAGTCACGAAGGAATGATCGCCCGGTACAACGCGGACTTAGCTAACAATCTGGGAAATTTATTGAGTCGCGTAACAACGGTGGTCACTTCGAAATGTGGTGGAGTGGGTCCATCGGCAAGCCCGGATAGTCCCTTAGCGGCGATTGTCGCAGAGGAATACCAAAAGATCTCTGATGGATGGGACCAGATAGCGCCGTCAGTCGCCCTTGACTCGACCTGGAAAATTATTCACGAAACCAACGCGTACCTCGAAAATGCCGAGCCCTGGAAATCAGAACCAGGCCCAGATGTCGATGCGGTCTTGGGGGATGCGTTAGAGGTTCTGCGCATCGTTTCAATTCTGGCCTCGCCCGCGGTGCCGAATGCATGTGCGGAAATCCGCCGCCGCATTGGGCTTGATGAGGACCATACCCAAGAACGAGTCCCCGAAAGTGTTGGATGGGGCCAATACCCGGCCGGACTTCCGGTACTTAAAGGTGACCCATTGTTTCCGCGGCTCAAATGAGTGACATGAACTGGACTGACAATCACTGCCACTTGCCAGATGACATAGAACTCGCATCTGAAGTGGTGCAAAACGCAAAGGATTCGGGCGTCCAGCGACTTATTGATGTGGGCACCTCAATAGAACACAGCATTAAATGCATAGCTCGAGCTGATCAATTTGATGGAGTGTGGGCCACTGCTGGGGTGCACCCGCACGACGCAAAAGACGGAATCGAAGGTCTGGCACAACTCGTAACATCTCCCAAGGTCGTAGCTGTCGGGGAGTGCGGCCTTGACTACCACTATGACAATTCACCCCGAGATGTCCAAAGAGACGTCTTCGCCAAACAAATTCAACTAGCCCACCAATGTGATTTGCCATTAGTCATTCATACAAGAGAAGCGTGGGAGGACACCTTCGACATACTCGACACTGAAGGCACCCCTGCCAAGACTGTGTTTCATTGCTTCACAGGCGGTCCTGACGAAGCGCAAGCCGGACTGCAGCGGGGCGCTTACCTATCCTTCAGCGGGATAATCACATTTCCGAATGCGCCGGAGCTACGTGAAGCTGCTGCCCTGACCCCCTCGGACCGTTACCTGGTTGAAACGGACGCTCCCTATCTGGCACCAGTTCCCGAAAGAGGGAAAAGGAACCGTCCAGCATGGGTCGCATTGGTAGGGGAGGGTGTAGCGGCAGCCAGAGGCGTGGGAATTAAAGAAGTAGCTGAAGAGTCATGGAGTAACGCTTCAAGATTCTACGGACTGGTCGAGTGAACAGAAGAATCCTCTATGTCAGTAGGCTCAACGAAATAGCTGCGATATTGGGTGGTTGGCGGTGCGACCTGTGCTTCGAAAGAGCTGGCAGAGAACTACCCTTCTGCTCCTATTAGGGGTATCTGTCGTAGGTGTCGCGGTCATGGCGATAAACGACTCAAATGCTAACGATGGCAAGCCTGTGCCAGAGCCTGCGAGCAGAACGATCACCGAATTCACAACACCGGATTTATCGTTGGCTGGCTTCAGGATTGGAAGCCTCGCAGTATTTTTGGTCGACAACCTGTTTTCAGGAACGCAATCACTGATGAACCCTCCAACGCTGGACGCCGCATCAACCGTCACGACTGTTGCGACGCCAACCGAAAGCTTTAAACCTCCAGAAACTTCGATGATTACTTCGACAACCCTCCGACCTTCAACATCACGCCCGGCGGCCCCGTCAACTACGACAAGAAAGGTAGAAGTTCCTTCTTCAAGTTCGATCCCGCCGACTACACAGACATCTGTCGTCATTACGACCACCACGACCACCACGACCATTCCAGCATCGACGACTGTCGCGGAAACGCTTCCTGTCAGCACTGAACCATCAGACGAATCTTTGGAGCCATCTGGAGATGTAACTATCTTCGGACAGCCTTATCTCGATACTTGGCCCACTTTGGAGATGTGGGAACGAATGGCCTGGTGTGAGTCACGAAAGACATGGGATGTGGACACCGGAAATGGATACTTCGGTGGCCTTCAATTTGCATTGGGCTCATGGCAATGGATGGGAGGCGAAGGAAGCCCAGCGGACGCCAGTAAAGAGGAGCAAATCTTCAGAGCCAACCTACTCTGGCAAGCACAAGGCTGGAATGGTTGGCCCGGCTGCAAAGAATATTTCGGCTGGTCAAGATGGCAGGTCAGCGAATGACCTTGTCCATAACTGATGTACGGCGAATATTGAGCGAGGCTGGCATCAGCCCCAAGAAAAGCCTCGGGCAAAATTTCGTGACTGACCCAAACACCGTCAGGCGGATAGCACGAATGTCGGGCATTAAAGAAGGCAGTCAGGTACTGGAAATTGGCGCAGGGTTGGGCTCGTTGACGCTAGCGCTCGTTGAAACCGGCGCCGATGTGACAGCCATCGAGACCGATCGATCACTGATGCCCATACTCCACTCAACGGTCGGGGACCGGGCGACGATTCTGAACCTTGATGTTCGTGACCTTTCGTGGAACGACGTACTAACTACACCTGGCTGGCATCTCGTAGCGAACCTCCCTTACAACATCGCTACAACTGTTGTCCTGACAGTGTTGGACGAAGTTCCTGCTGTGACTCAACTTTTGGTTATGGTTCAGCAAGAAGCTGGAGAACGTCTAGCGGCAACGGTTGGAGATGCTGCCTACGGTGCTGTGTCAGTGCGTGTGGCCCTTCGAGCAGAAGCAACAATTGTTGGACATGTATCACCCTCAGTCTTCTATCCGAAGCCACGAGTGAACTCAGCTCTGGTCGCAATCGAACGAATTGATAAAAACCTTGAGGATCATGTCGAAAAGGAACTTATAGAACTGGTTCGGATTGCCTTCAACCAACGTCGCAAGATGCTGCGAAAAAGCCTGAAGGGACGAGTAGATGAGGCCGTTTTAGAAAGTGCGATGATTGCGCCGACGTCTCGACCGGAAGAGATTGAATTGGATAGATGGATAGACCTGGCACGGAAGTCGACGAACATCGAATCATGAATTCTGAACATCTAATCTGTCCAGCTAAATTGACACTCTCACTTAAGGTGAAGGGTCGACGCGCAGATGGCTACCACCTGATTGACGCCGAGATGGTATCCATCGACCTGTGTGACAAAATCATGATTAGTGATGGGTCGGGATTGAAGGTTCGATCGTCAGACTCAGGATTTGAAGTTCCTCAGAATGAAGACAATCTCGTCAATCGCGCACTCGACTTACTAGGTCGCACAGCGGAGGTCATGATCGATAAGAGAATCCCATCAGGAGCGGGTCTTGGCGGAGGATCTAGCAATGCGGCTGCGGTTATGCGGTGGGCCGGTTTTACCGACCCGGTAGCAGCTACCTCATTGGGCGCGGATATCGGGTTTTGTCTTCTGGGAGGAAGGGCTCGTGTTCAAGGCATTGGAGAGATACTTCAACCATTGCCGCACCTGGAACGTGAAATGACCCTGCTTATCCCACCTATAGGGGTATCAACCGAAGATGTGTATCGGGCATGGGACGACCTAGGTAGCCCACTCGGTGACCATGGCAATGATCTTGAACCTGCAGCACTCACCGTCAAGCCTGAATTAGCAGAGTGGCGAGATGCACTTAGTGAAGCAACTGGAAAGCGAGCTCGTCTAGCCGGTAGCGGTGGTACATGGTTCGTCGAAGGACGCCACGAAGAATTTCGACACCGTGGAGTCGTATCAGTAAACGTCAAAACTTTGCCTCGGCACAGCACCAACAAGAAAAGCGCTGCTGAGTGACTGACCTAGCGAGAACTAGCTATTTGTTTCGGCGTTGATAACGCGTGCGGCGAAGCATCTTCTTGTGCTTCTTCTTTCGCATGCGTTTGCGGCGCTTCTTTACGAGGGATCCCATGAGGAACTGCAGGGTAGCTGAACCTTGGCCAAGAGCCAACGTAAAGACGGCCGACATTGTTCCGGTAAGCGACCGATATCGCGCACTTCTCGTCGTTAGGCTGGTGCTGTCGACCTAGTGCCTGTGGCGCTTCGATGGTCGGGGATCGTTCAACTGGCAGGACATCGGGTTTTGGTCCCGACAATGGAGGTTCGAGCCCTCCTCCCCGAGCTGACTCTCTGCGACTAACGTTTTGCTACCTATTCCGCCATGAAAGAATGGAATCTTTCGACGTGAATCGACAATTTTTTGGCGTCGCATGAGGGCAATTGTTCTAGCCGCTGGCAAGGGTTCACGAATGCTATCAACCGTGCCCAAACCGCTGCATCTAGTGAACGGCGTACCGATGGCGCGACACATCTTGAAGTCGCTTGAAGAACTCGACTTGGAATGTACGGTCGTCGTCGTCGGGCACCAGGCGCCACTTGTCTCTGAAACTTTAAGACAGATGTCCAGCGACCCGACTCGCCTAAAATTCGCTGAACAGCGTGTCCAACGCGGAACTGCTGATGCAACCAAGGTCGGACTTCAGGCATTTGCTTCTGGTGACGGATCGGGCGTGGAATCTGACGTGCTGGTGCTGCCCGGAGACATGCCTCTTCTGACGTCAGACACTTTGATTGAATTACAAGATCATCATGTGAAATCGGGTGCCGCGGCCACTCTGCTAACAGCGGAGTTCAAAGATCCATCGGGATATGGTCGGATTGTTCGAGACGAACGAGGCCGAATTGAGCGTGTTGTGGAGCATGTTGATGCCGGACCCCATGAATTAGCTATTTGCGAAGTCAACACATCGATTTACTGTTTCAACTCACGGTTGCTCGATGGAGCGCTTCAAGAAGTCGAAAGCTCCAATTCCCAAAATGAGTATTACCTCACCGACGTGGTTGGGTTATTCAGGGCTAGCGGGCACCTGGTGACTGCGATGATTGCTGGCGATCCAGACGAGATGCGCGGAGTTAACGACGAAAAGCAGCTCGTCGAATGCGAGACTTTGTTGCGAGCTCGAGGAAATGTCAGATAGCTCGCGAAGGTGTCATCGCGCCAACCGGTGAGACGACCTATGTTGTGGAGGTTTCACGAATCCAAGTCACTTGTCGGTAGAGGTCCAGATCGGAGATCATTGCCAAATTGGACTTCTTGCGGTTTTAACGCCGAGAGACGAGTACGCGTCAGCTACTGTCACATGACCGTTCTACAACTCTTCTTAGAGCAGGAGAAGCGATGGAACTAGTAACCAAAAAGCGTCTGCACCTCTTTACCGGTAGAGCTAATCCCGCGCTTGCCCAGGAAATCGCCGAACATTTGGGCATCGAACTGGGTGACCCAGGACTTATTGACTTCGCTAATGGCGAAATTAAATGCCGATTCGAGGAGTCAGTCCGCGGTGGAGACGTCTTTATTATCCAAACTCATGCGGCTACCGAAGATATGAGTGTTAACGACGCGATCATGGAGCACCTGATAATGGTCGACGCTGCACGACGAGCTTCCGCGAAGCGGATAACAGCAGTCGCCCCCTTCTACGGGTACGCCCGTCAGGACCGGAAAGCCCAAGGCCGCGAACCTATAACTGCTCGGCTAATTTCAGACCTTCTCCGCCAGGCTGGTGCTGACCGTCTTGTCAGCATTGATCTGCATAGTGGTCAAATACAAGGATTTTTTGAAGGACCTGTGGACCACTTAACGGCAGCACCAGTGCTAATTGAATATTTAGGATCAATGATTCCTGAGGGCTCAGTCATCGTTTCCCCTGATACGGGACGGGTCAAGGTCGCTGAGCGGTACGCAAAAAAACTTGACTGCGAAGTAGCGACTATCTACAAGCGACGTTCACTTCATGCAACAAATGAAGTGGAAGCACTCGGAGTGATGGGCGACGTCAACGAACGAACCTGCGTGATCATTGACGACATGGTGGACACAGCGGGAACGATTTGTGCCGCTGTCGATACCTTGACCGCACATGGCGCTGCAGATGTGTTGTGCGCCACAACGCACGCAGTCTTTTCTGGACCGGCAATCGAACGGTTGGAGAGCTCGGCTCTGAGCAGGGTTATTGTCACCGACACCGTTCCTCTGCCCGACTCAAAACGGTTTGACAAATTAGAGGTCTTGAGCGCTGCGGGTATCCTCGCTGACGCCCTCGAATCAGTCTTTGAAGACACTTCGGTATCTGAAATCTTTGATGGCGAAAACCAGTCCTAGATAATTAGGTATTTGTCCGGGTGAGTGATGAGTAGCCATGAGCCCTACAATGGTCAACCCTTCAGGACTGTCTCAGAAGACTGGTCCCAATTAGTTTTACTTCCCAGGAGTCACCAGCGATGTCGTCAGATCTGAAGCTTGAGGCTGAAATCGGCCGGAACCATGGCAGTAGCGCTTCTCGGCGTTTGCGACGTGCCGACAAGATTCCAGCCGTCGTTTACGGTCAGGGTTCTGAGCCCATGCCGGTGACCTTGGATCGACCTAAATTTCGAGCGGCACTGAACGCTGCTGGACCTAACGCCGTCATCACCCTGGACGTGAACGGCAGCGACTATTTGACGATCGTGAAGAACATGCAGCGCGATCCGATAGCCAACCGCGTTACTCATGTCGACTTCATGCTTATCGACATAGATCAACGTCTCGTTGTAGACGTCCCCATCACCCTCGTTGGTGACGCCGTTTTGGTTCGACAAGAAGGGGCTGTGGTGCAGCAGCAGATGATGACCGTCACTGTTGAGGCACCCGCAGGCAACATTCCTCAAATCTTTGAGGTTGATGTGTCCGAAATGTCTATCGACAACCCGGTTCGTGTTTCTGACTTAGAGATCGGAAGTGGCGTTATTCCTCAAGTCGAAGACGACTCGCTCATCGCTATTGGTCAACGCAGCCGCGCTTCAATTGCAGCTGAAGACGCTGTAGATGAAGAAGCAGACGAACTTGCTGAAGGTGACGAACTTGCCGAAGGTGAAGAAGCAGCCGATAGCGCCGATGAATCCGCCGAAGGCGCTGGCGAAGATAGCCAAGCTGACTAGCCGTGTCGGTGTTTCGTCGTGCTGCTCAACGGCGCGGCACTCCGGCTGAGTACCTAGTAGTAGGACTCGGCAACCCAGGTGACAAGTTTCTGGGAACTCGACACAACCTTGGCTATGAGGTCGTCGAGAAGATGGCTGAGCGCAGATCAGTAGCGCTAGACACTTCGAAGGCCGATCGCTCCCGAATCGCTGCCATCAATTATCTGGGAAGCCGGGTGATTCTCGCATGCCCAACGACCTTCATGAATTTGAGTGGAGACGCCGTAGCTTCATTGATTCGGCGCAATGGAGTCGAAGACGTTGGTTGTGTCATCGTGGTGCACGATGAACTCGACCTGGAACCCGGTCGCGTCAAGGTGAAAAACGGAGGATCGGCAGCCGGGCACAATGGGCTCAAGTCCATCCGGCAACATGTCGGTGTCGACGATTTTGTGCGGATCCGTATTGGAATAGGCAAACCCCCGGATCCCCAAAATGGAAGAAATTGGGTCCTCAGAAGACCATCTCCGGAAGACCGCTCGCGGCTTGACGCGGCAGTTGAGATCGGGGTCGATGCAATCGAGTTGATATTGACGGATGGCGTCGAGCGGGCGATGAATGACATAAACGGTCTTCAATTGTGACTTCGGATGGAGCCTTAGCCGGGTTACCGCGTCAACTAGTCAATGATCAAGTTCTTCAACAACTACTCGGTCAAAAAAACGCGGAAATAGCAGTGGCCGACGCAGGCCGCGCTTTCTTTGTCGCAGGACTCGCCGAGATCAGCAGCCAGGTCCCCATCGTGGTGGTCACATCAACAGTGAGAGAAGCGGAAACTCTATGTGATGATCTTGATGTTTGGCTGGGAAAAGAGCGAGTTCGATATTTTCCCGCGTGGGAAACGCTGCCATTCGAACGTGTAAGTCCGGCGACAGAGACCATGGGAAAGCGTCTCGAGCTACTGAATCGACTCCAATCTCGGAACCCTCCTGACGTCGTAGTGGTGCCGGTGCGGGCGCTTCTCCAGCGGATAAACCCGGAAGCACGAAACGCCCAACTCTTGGAGTTACGTCGCGGATCAAGGGCAGACTTATCAGAGCTTTCACAGTCGTTAGTTGCAAAGGGGTATCGACGAGAATTTCAAGTCGAACATAGAGGTGAATTTGCGATCAGAGGCGGGATTCTCGATCTTTTTCCGTCAACGGCCAGCTCCCCGGTTCGGGCTGATTTATGGGGCGATGAAATCGAACGTTTGAGCGAGTTCTCGATTTCGAACCAAAGGTCAACTGCTGAGATTCAGTCAGTGATTATTGCTCCGGCACGCGAATTGCCGCCAACTAGGCAAGTCCGAGAACGAGCCCTTGAGCTATTAGAAACAGAACCTTGGGGTAGGGAACAATGGGAGCGTCTGGCTGCCGGAGAGTTTTTTGACGGCATGGAATCTTGGCTGCCGTGGTTGACGAGCGAGGAGCTGATTCTTGGCGACATGCTTCAATCGAACGCACTCGTCCTACTCTTAGACCCCAAACGATTGAGAGATCGTTCATCAGAACTGATCGCAGAAGAGGAGGATCTAGCTCGGACACTTGCGACTACCTGGCAGACATCAAATCTAGATGGAACCCCCCAAGCACTTCCTGGGCTCCATGTGCCCTTTGACCGTGTTCTAAGTAAATGCGTTTCCAATGTCTGGACTGTGACCAATACAGCGTCAGGCCCCGCGAACAACAAGTTTGAAACGGTGCCTTGGGAGACCATCGCCGGCACCCCTGAGCGGTTACTCGACCAAATTAGAGGTCTATCCGTTCGGCCTGGCCAGCGGCTAGTTGTTGCAGCTAGCGGGCAAGGGTCTGCCCAGAGGATGGCTGACACCCTGCGTACAGAAGATATCGACCTACAGGTACATGAAGCGGGTTTGTATATGGGACAAGCCGGCGGTCATGTGATGGCAGCACCTATCGAGAACGGTTTCATCGCGCCGAGTCTTTCACTAGCGGTGTTGACAGAGAGAGACATAACTGGGCGGCGAAGAACTCATCGAACGGTTCGACCGAAACAAGGTTCTCAGCGCACTTTTGAAGATCTACAAAAAGGTGACTATGTCGTCCACCACCACCACGGTGTTGCCCGATATGTCGGAATGGAACATAGAACCCTCATGGGTTCTGAACGTGACTATTTGGTTCTAGATTTCAAAGGCACGGACAAGTTGTATTTACCGAGTGACCAGATAGAACTGATTCGCCCATACATAGGAGGCGAAACGCCGACACTGAGTCGCATGGGCGGGACTGATTTCGCCAAACAAAAAGATCGTGTGCGCAGTGCTGTCGCTGAGATAGCCCAAGAACTGGTGGTGCTGTACCAGTCGCGGTTGCATACACCAGGACATTCTTTTCCCGCTGACACGCCATGGATGAGGGAACTTTCAGAATCGTTCACTTTCGAAGAAACGCCTGATCAAGTAACAGCAATTCGAGATGTTCTTTCTGACATGGAATCGCCGCATCCCATGGATCGCCTAATTTGCGGCGACGTAGGTTTCGGAAAAACAGAAGTAGCTATGCGAGCTGCCTTCAGTGCTATCGCTGAAGGCAAACAAGTCGCAGTGTTAGTCCCCACGACCCTTTTGGCGCAACAACATCACCAAACCTTCGAAGATAGATTTGCTGCCCACCCGGTGAGAGTCGAAGCTCTGAGTCGCTTTCTCACCCCTGCGCAACAAAGAAAGGTTGTCGCTGAAGTCGCAGACGGGACAGTCGACGTACTGATCGGAACTCATCGACTGCTGTCAGAAGATGTAACTTTCAAAAACCTCGGACTTTTGGTTATTGATGAGGAACAACGATTCGGCGTAGTCCATAAGGAAGCCATCAAAAGATTCAAGACTGATGTCGATGTGCTGACTCTAAGTGCGACTCCGATCCCACGTACCCTAGAAATGAGCCTCACAGGAATAAGAGACCTGTCTTTATTGCAGACGGCGCCAGCTGAACGGCTCCCCATCCTCACTCACGTCGGCGAATACGACGAGAGAGCCGTGGCTGAGGCGATTCGTCGGGAACTTCTTCGCGAAGGTCAAGTGTTTTTCGTTCATAACAGAGTTGAAGATATCTCAGACGTAGCGGAGCGACTGCGAGAGATGGTCCCGGAGGCGCGCATTGGTGTAGCCCATGGCCAAATGGATGAAGGCTCTCTAGAACAGGTAGTCATAGATTTCTGGGAGCGAACCTATGACGTTTTGGTATGCACCACGATTATCGAATCAGGTATTGACATGCCAAGCGTCAATACCCTTGTCGTTGACAGAGCAGATTTGATGGGACTTGGTCAACTGCATCAGCTTCGTGGTCGGGTTGGACGATCCGGACAACGAGCGTATGCATACCTATTTTTCCCGCCGAACCGGGTCTTGACCGAAAAAGCTTTTGAAAGATTGAAGACGATCGGAGAATCGACTCAGCTCGGTTCAGGTTTCAGAATAGCGATGCGCGACCTTGAGATAAGAGGCGCTGGTAATTTGCTCGGAGGCGCCCAGTCAGGCCACATTGCGGCAGTGGGTTATGACCTTTACTGCGAGATGGTGACTGAAGCGGTCGCCAAGTTGAAGGGCGAAGAGATACAACAAGTCCAAGAAATAAATATTGATTTGCCGATCCGAGCGTACTTACCAGATGACTACGTAGAAGCCGAAGAACAGCGTCTCGAGGCATACCGAAGGCTGGCTAATGTCAGCGAACTCGTGGAGGTAGCGGATATAGAAGCAGAGTGGATCGATAGGTACGGTCCAGTCCCAGACCCAGCAGAGACGCTTCTTCACATAGCGTTGCTCAGATCTGAATGCGTTCGTTTAGAAATAACCGATGTCAGCGTTGCCAACCGGAACCGGATCAGAATCTCCCCCCTTGAGCTGACCCAAAGTGAACAGGTTCGTTACAAACGATTGATCAATGACGGCCCGTACAACGGTGGCACCTATAAAGAGGAATTTCTCGAAGTCATAATTCACGCGGAGAATGTGAGTTCGAGTCTGCCTGGGGAGATCTTTAGCTTTCTTCGCGAGCTTCGACCTACCAAATAGGACATTCAACCCGTACCATTTCGGGCGTGGTAGTTAATAGCGGCAAGAACCGAAAGGGCACGGTCCTTCTGTCGGTCTTTGTTTTACTCATAACGCTCTCGGGGTGCGGCGATGATTCCGGTTCGGTTACTGGATCCAGCCGAGATGAAATTTTCGACCGCATCGACCAAGACGGTGATGGTGTCGCACTTCGCAGCGACTACGAAATGGCCCTTTCGTTGACGGACCGGACGAAAGTCATAGCGTCCTATCCGGGAGGAGAAGTCTCTGTTGGTTCAGTTCTAGTGAGTCTCGCCGAGTCACCACCTAGCCGCCTGCCTGATCCCGCCAATCCAACGAACGAAATTTTTCTTGCCCGCCTCACCTCGATGCTCCGACTTCGTTTAGCGGCGGTAGCCATCAATGACGCCGGATTTGGCATCGATTTTGAGGTAGATGACGAAAATCTGAATTCCCAAGTTCAGCAACATATCTCTGGTGGATTTGAAGAGTGGGCGCAAGCCCATGCGCTTGCCGCAGATCCTCGTCTGGAGAAGTTCGCTACGCCGCACTGCATCACTCTCATAGCCACTGAAACCGAGACTGAAACCAACGTCGCCAAGAAAAGGCTTGAGGCAGGCGAGTCTGCACCAGTAGTTGCTTCAGAAGTCAACGCGCGTGGCGCGACGCGGTGGCCTAATGGCGACGTTGGGTGCGAGGACTTACTTACATGGGCGAACACATTTGGCGAAAGCGCAGCCCCTCTTGGAGAAATGGAAGCGGGAGATATATCTGAGATTGTCTCAATGCCGTCAGACTTCAGTGCGACCGGACGTTTGTGGCTAATTTTTTATGTCCGGGAACTCCGAAATGAAGAAGCGAACCCAGCAGCACTTGGTCCTTTCGCCCAAACGGTATTAGCGGACCTAGTAGTTGGATACGACGTTGAGGTCGACCCACGATTAGGTAGCTGGGACTCCGACGGCCTATCTGTGACCCCGAGCTAGTAGTACTGCATTGTCGGAGATCGTTATTGGCGGACTGGGTCCCGGTAGTAAGGATCTAGTGTCAGATGCAGTTCACCAGTTGGTGAGGACCCACACCACATTTCTGCGCACACGCAAGCACCCAAGCGCCAATGCATTTGAGGAGTTGGATTCTTTCGACCACCTTTACGAATCGCAACAATCAGTAGTAGAGGTCTATGAAGCCATAACCGAGCAGTTGGTGCTAGAAGCAATGGACCGAGGAAAGATTGGCTATCTGGTGCCGGGTTCACCCTTAATTGCGGAGCGCACCGTCGACCTTCTTCGTGGACGTAAGGAAGTGAGTATCGAAGTTCTTCCTGGCATTTCCTTTCTTGATCTTGCTTGGGAAAGACTTCATGTTGACCCGGTAGGCCGAGGAGTCACAATCGTCGATGGACAAAGCTTCGAGTCCGAATTTGCGAGTCTGACTGGCCCTCTGTTGGTTGCACAATGCGATAACAGATTCGTGCTTTCAGATATCAAACTTTCACTCGAAGTCGAAAATCCGCCAAAAGTTACGGTGCTTCAGCGTTTAGGCCTCGACGACGAAGCAATTTTTGAAGTCGAATGGGAGAATCTAGATCGGGAATTCGAACCGGACCATCTCACGTCTCTTTGGATCCCGGAGCTACCTCTTTCGGGCCCGGTTGGGTCAATGGGGGAGCTGTATGCCTTGGTTAGTCGACTTCGCTCAGAATGCCCTTGGGACCGGGATCAAACTGCTGCCAGTTTGATCCCCGGACTTCTTGAGGAGGCGAACGAGGTCGTGGAAGCCATTGAGTTAATCGAAAGCGACGAAGGGTCTCTTGATGATTTGATTGAGGAGCTCGGTGATTTGCTGTTTCACATAATGATGCAAGGTGCGATTGGCGAAGAAGGAGAAACCTTTGACATGGGGGATGTTGCTCGCGGGATTCGAGACAAGATGATCCGGAGACATCCGCACATATTTGACAGAGATCCCGACATGCCGATGCCATCTAAAGACCAGTTAGTTGAGCAGTGGGCAGCGATTAAAGCGGCCGAAGGAGCCGAAGCAAAAAAGAACCTGGGAAACAGGAGGCAGGGCGAGTAGTTCTGTCGCGGTGCAGATACAGGTAGCGAAAGCCGACAAAGCCTCCAGTGTGCAGTCTCTATTGCTCCCACTCGCAGCTACCATTCAGTCTTGACATCGTGAGTGCCTGCCAGTTCGAAAGCATGCTTGGAGAAGTCCCATGACCAGAATTGTGAATGTGTCAGGCCGAGAGATCATTGACTCTCGAGGAAACCCGACTATCGAAGCTGAAGTCCGTTTGGAAAGCGGTTCTCAAGGAAGAGCCCAAGTCCCTTCTGGGGCGTCGACCGGGCAGTTTGAAGCTGTCGAAATGCGTGACGGAGGTGAGCGCTTTCATGGGAAGGGAGTCCTCAAAGCCGTCAACTATGTCAACCAAGAGATCGCTGATGCTCTGATAGGAACTGATGCCTTAGATCAACGCGTCGTTGACGCGAAAATGATTGATTTGGACGGAACCCAAAACAAGAGTCGGCTTGGAGCTAACTCGATCCTGGGCGTTTCCTTGGCCGCGGCACACGCCGCCGCGATGGAGAGCCAGACACCGCTCTACCGCTACCTCGGAGGAGCGAATGCTCATGTCCTCCCCGTCCCGATGATGAACGTCATCAATGGAGGGGAACATGCCGACAACAATGTTGACCTTCAAGAGTTCATGATTATGCCTATTGGCGCGGCGTCGTTCTCTGAGGGCTTGCGCTGGGGAATCGAGACCTACCACGTTCTTAAGTCGGTACTCAACGATCGTGGGCTTTCAACTGCAATAGGTGATGAAGGTGGTTTCGCGCCAAATCTAGCTAGCAATGAAGAAGCGCTTGCTTTGTTAGTCGAAGCGGTGGAGCGAGCTGGATTCAGGCCCGGAGATGACATGGCTCTGACCATTGACGCCGCAGCAACGGAGTTCTACATCGACGGAAAGTATCAACTGTCGGGCGAAGGCAGAAACCTCGGGTCGAGCGAATTTGCGCAGTATCTGACAGACCTGTGTGATCGGTACCCCATTGTGTCTATAGAAGACGGGATGGATGAAGAAGATTTCGAAGGTTGGTCAGCGTTGACAGGGATGCTTGGAGAGAAGATCCAACTGGTGGGAGATGACCTTTTCGTCACGAATAGCGACCGTCTTGAAGATGGAGTAAGACGCGGTATCGCTAATTCCGTTCTGGTCAAGGTCAACCAAATAGGTACCTTGACTGAAACACTCGACACCGTGCAATTGGCAACTGCCAGCGGATACACAAGTGTGATGTCGCACCGTTCCGGAGAGACGGAAGATACGACGATCGCGGATTTGGCGGTAGCCACCAATTGTGGTCAGATCAAAACCGGAGCACCGGCCCGTTCAGATCGAGTTGCCAAGTACAACCAACTGTTGCGAATCGAAGAAGAGCTAGGCGAAGCAGCTGCGTATCTAGGTGAGAAAGCTTTGGCGCTTGACTAATCCTTCCGCCGAAACGAAGGAAAGCACCTCTCGTGACGAACAGTCGAGGAGGACGCTGACCCCGTTAGGGAAAGTTGTTTCGGTAGCGAGAAAATTTCGTCTTGGTCGACTGGGACGGAGAACCATGGTCGTGGTTGTCGTAGCAGCGGTGGTAGCGCTTGCGGCCGTGATTTTTGTTCCACTTGAGCAGTACAGAGACCAAGGAAGAAGCATCGAACTAGCTGAGCAAGAGTTGTATGAGCTTGAACAACTCCGTTTAGATCTTGAGACACGGCTGGAACGAGCACAAGACAAAGCAATTATCAAACGAGAGGCTCGAAAACAGATGTCTTTAGTAGAGCCTGGTGACGAGCTTTTTCGGGTCGTAGTTCCAGCTGACATCATCGATTTTCCGCAAGGCTGGTATCTGCCAGGAGTCGAGTATCTAATAACTGGGAAGTCGGGCTAAGAGCTTCTTTTTATACGTCGCTCATGACGCGAAACGCCCGCTCTACAACAACTTCTCTGTGCTTGTCGGGATCAACGCCGCGTTGTTCGAGTGAGAGTCTGATGATGCCAACGGCTCCGGCGGCTCGCATCCTGTCCTCAACCGAAGGGTCGGGACCAACTAAGTAGGCGTAAAAGTCGCGGGCTTGACCGCGTAGTCGCTGTCCAATAGGGCTGTGTTGAATAGCTGCATCGTTATAAACCAATCGGAACACGTGGATGTCGTCAGCTAGCAGGTCGTAATACTGACTGAGCGCTTCTCGCATTGATTTGGGGCTTTGATCGAATTCGCTGATCCTCTTCAGCAAGTCGTCGCTACCATCGTGAAGCTTGGCGGCGAGGCCCTCAAGGACATCGTTTTTCGAGGCGAAGTGATAATAGAGTGCCGCAGGTGTGATGTTTAAGGTTGCGGTCAATTGCCGAATTGATGTGCCGTCGTAGCCATGTTCGGCGAATAGTTCGCGGGCGTTGTCTAAAATTTGGTTCTTGGTATTCGCCGTCTGTTGGTGAGCTGTTTCAACCACTGGCATGGATAGCAACTTATCTAACCTTTATTTGAAATAGATGTTCATAGCCATCAAAATAAGTAAAATTTTTCATTAAGAATTTTGCACGCCGAGTTTCGCGCTCACCAAGGAAGCTTCGTTACGGGTCCCCGTCCCCATGGTCTTTGTGAAATGAATCGAAGAAGTGTGGCATTCGGTGAGGCACTAAGGCCTCCAATAGGGCATGATTGAGGCCGACCTAAAGGTCGCCCTACTGTTGGAGGAAGGGAACAACTGTGGAACTCAGCGTCACCGTAAATGGAACGGGTCATGTAAGTGAGGTCGAGGCCAGAACGTTGCTCGTCTACTACCTACGCGATGAACTTGGGCTTACTGGCACAAATGTGGGCTGTGATACGTCCTCATGCGGAGCATGTACGGTCCACGTGAACGGCGAGTCAGTCAAGTCATGCACAATGTTGGCAGTTCAAGCTGACGGCCAGGAAGTCACAACGATCGAGGGTCTTGCTCCTTCATCAGACGAACTTCATCCGATGCAGGAGAGCTTTCAAAATAACCACGGCTTGCAGTGTGGATACTGCACCCCTGGCATGGTGATGGCCGCCTGTTCGTTGCTTGATGAAAACCCTGTACCTACCGAAGATGAAGTTCGTGAAGGACTTGAAGGGAATCTTTGCAGGTGCACCGGATACCACAACATTGTCAAAGCTGTCTTGGCCTGTAGTGGCCAAGACGTAAGTTGAAAGGCTAATGAAATGATTCCAGCTGCCTTTGACTACAAGAAAGCCGGCTCATCGGAAGAGGCGGTTGCTCTGATCGTTGAGCATGGTGACGAAGCGAAGTTCCTTGCGGGAGGTCATTCCCTCATACCGATGATGAAGTTACGGCTAGCCGTACCTAGCGTTCTCGTCGACATTGCTGGTGTTGAAGACCTCAGCTATATAGACGATCGCGGAGATCACATAGCGATTGGAGCGCTGACCAAGCATCGCAGCTTGGAAACCAGTGATCTTTTGATAGCGGAGTGTCCGCTTCTCGCTCATGTCGCTAGCAAGGTCGGTGATCCACAGGTCCGACATAGAGGAACCCTTGGTGGTTCACTCGCACACTCTGACCCAGCATCAGATTTGCCGGCTGCCGTTTTAGCTTTAGGGGGTTCGCTTGTAGCTGAAGGACCTAATGGTCAACGTGAGATTGGTGTGGCCGATTTCTTTACTGGTTACTTTGAGTCGGCCCTGTCTGATGACGAGATGCTTACGGAAGTGCGAGTTCCGAAAGCACCGGGAGCTTCGTGGAGCTATCAAAAGTTCAATAGGCGAGCACAGGACTGGGCAATTGTGGGAGTGGCTGCGGTAGAAGTTCAGGGCGCGGCACAAGTCGCATTGGTGAACATGGGTTCGACGCCGCTTCGGGCTGAAGCGGTTGAGGCGGCGTTAGCCGGAGGAGCCTCAGCGGAGGAAGCAGCGGAAGCAGCAGCTGATGGAACTGATGCCCCAACCGATCTCAACGCTTCGCCTGAGTACCGAGATCACTTGGCTCGTGTTCTTACCAAGCGGGCCTTGGAAGCTAGCGGCATTTCATAAGCTCTGCCGTTTGGCGGCACAACAAAGCAGATAATCAGAGCTATGACCTGTTGGCGCGCCTGATCAATCGAGAAGCCCGGATGCTTGACCTCCGTCGATCAGTAACCCGGTCCCTGTAATGAACTTTGCCTGTTCTGAACAGAGGAACGCTACCGCTGCGCCGAAATCGTCAGCGTCGCCGGTGATCCGGGCAGGAACCGTCGATGCGGCGGTCTCTCTGTCTGGAACGATCTTTGCCACGCGATCGGTCCAGTGTGTCCCTGGTTGTGCCGAATTAATTGTTACGCCGTCAGCAGCGACCTCCCGGGCCGTGATCTTCAGGAAACTAGTGAGACCCGCCCGAGCAACCGAACTGGCCATTAGATATTCGATTGGTTGTTTAACTCCGACGCTCGTGATTGCGCAAACTCGACCCCAGCCGCGCTCGCGCATCGCAGGAATAGCCGTCCGACACATCTCAATCATTGCTCGACAGTTCATGTCGAAGGCGGCCTGATATGAATCTAAGTCAGTATTTTCGAAAGTACCTGGAGGAGGTCCACCTGCGTTGGTGACCAGTATGTCTAAATGACCTAATTCAGCAATGGCTTGTTCGACAAAGGTCCGTCCCGAATCCGGGCTCGATAAATCTGCCTCAATGGGCACTACATCTCCGCCGATAGCACTCACAGCCTCTGCGAGCTTTGCGCCATCTCGACCGCAGATTGCGAGGCGGACTCCCTCCGCAGCAAGAGCTTTCGCCGTTCCTAATCCCAGGCCCGCCGAGCCTGCCGCTACGGCGGCCGTCCTTCCGTTAATACCTAGATCCATTTCCCAAAATCCCTTCAAATGTCTCGCGGCAACATATATGGAAAGAGGGTCACTCTGCTGAATGAAGGCCCGGTGAGGGCTAATTCCGATATAGCCCGTATTCTGATTAGCGCATGTTTAACATTCCTAACTCTCCTTCAGAAGTTTCGTCAGCCTTGAGTGACCGCAATTATTTGACCGATGAAGGTCTCGCTACAGTCGTCTACCTGGCCATAACTATGCAGCGACCTCTATTTCTCGAAGGTGATGCTGGCGTTGGCAAGACGGAACTGGCAAAGGTTCTAGCTGCATGGACAGGCGGCGATCTGATTCGACTTCAGTGCTATGAAGGTATTGATGCGTCCCAGGCGCTGTATGAGTGGGATTACACGCGACAGTTGCTCCACCTCAGAGCAGCGGAGGCGTCAGGCAGAGCACAGAAAGACTCTCAAGCGATCGAGGACGAACTCTATTCAGAACGATTCCTTATTCGCAGACCACTGCTTCGTGCAATTGACTACACCGACCAGCGACCGGTGCTGTTGATTGACGAAGTAGACCGAGCAGATGATGAATTTGAAGCGTTTCTACTCGAAGTTCTCTCAGATCACACGGTAACGATCCCCGAGTTGGGGACCTTTGGTAGTGAAATACCTCCTTTGGTGGTTGTCACCTCGAATCGGACACGAGATGTACACGACGCTCTGAAGCGGCGCTGTCTCTATCACTGGGTTGATCACCCTGATCTTGAACGCGAAATCGAGATCATCCGACTTAAAGCTCCTGAAGTCGATAGCGAACTTGCGCGGCAGGTAGCGCTTGCAGTTAATGCAATGCGGGGCATGGGCTTGTACAAGCCACCAGGGGTCGCTGAAACGATTGATTGGTCAACGGCGTTAGGAAAGCTTGGGGAGTCGGTCCTCGATGAACAAACGATCAAAGCGACGTTGGGTACCGTTCTAAAATATCGAGAGGATCAGGAGCGGGTTTCGGCCCAAGGTATTGAGACGATCATGGCTGCCGCTGCATATGACTGAAACACTCTTGGTTAAGTCCGAAAACAGCCCTACCCGAATAGCCGTCGGATTTTGTCAAGTTCTTCGAGGCCTAGGGTTAGAAATCTCAGTGAGTCGCGTGCAGCTATTCGTCGAAGCTCTTGGGCTGGTGGGACTCGATGAGCGAGATACCGTTTATTGGGCAGGGAGATCAACCCTCGTCGCTGATCCCGAAGAAATTGAAGAATTCGACCGAGCATTCGCGGTTTTTTGGGAAAGAAAACAATCGTCGGGCATTGAGGTCGAATTACCACCTATCTCGGTGTCAATCTCTTTAGATAGTGCCGAAGAGAATGATGACCTTTCAGAAGATGACACAACGTCTTCTGGGCCCACGCTCCAGGTTCGTTACAGCGCTCTAGAAACACTCAAGGAAAAAGATTTCGCAGAATGCAGTGACCAAGAACTGAATGAATTGAAAAGACTTATAGCAGGTCTCCGTTTCACATCGACTACCCGCCCTTCTCGAAGAAGGCTGCCATCGAAACATCAGACAAGGAATCCTGATCTACGCCGGACAGTGCGCGCTGCCTTGGCTATGGGCGGTGAACCCATACATAGAAAGTTTGTCCAAAGAGACCATCGTCCGCGTCGCCTGGTTCTTCTGCTAGACGTGTCGGGTTCGATGGAACCGTATGCTCGAGCGCTCATCAGATTCGCTCATGCAACAGTCGTGGGAAGAACACGGGTGGAAGCGTTCGCAGTAGGTACACGACTAACCCGTATCACCCGCGAGCTTTCATCTCGAGACCCAGATGCTGCTCTTCGAGCGGCTTCGCGTGCTGTAGCTGATTGGTCCGGGGGAACTCGCCTTGGAGCGACGTTAAAAGAATTTAACGAATTATGGGGTTTGAGAGGGATGGCGCGCGGAGCCGTAGTGGTGCTCCTTTCAGATGGATGGGACCGGGGAGAGCCTGAGGTATTGGCTGAGCAAATGGAACGACTGCACCGCGTTAGTTACCGACAGATTTGGGTGAACCCACTCAAACACACGCCGGGCTATGCACCATTAGCCCGTGGAATGGCGGCCGCACTACCTCACACGGATGATTTCATTGAAGGACACTCTTTCGAATCACTTGAGCGACTTGCTGAGACTGTCTCGGCGTAAACATGGGAGCATTTAGGTATGGATGAAATCTTCGATGACATCGAAAGATGGTTTATGTCCGGGGAAAAGGTAGCTATCGCACGAGTAGTGGATATTGAGGGTAGCGGCCCTCGCGACCCCGGTGCTGCTATGGCAGTTAATGCTCGTGGAGAGGTCGCCGGGTCAGTTTCGGGAGGTTGTGTCGAAGGCGCTGTGGTTGGAGAAGCTATTGAACTATTAGAGGGTCGAAGGCAGGCAGGCATCACTTCTTTCGGTTACAGCGACGATGAAGCATTTGCAGTGGGATTGACGTGTGGCGGGACGATCCATCTTTTTATCGAGGAGCTTGACTGGTGACGTCGATATATGAGCGTTTCCGAGATTCGATCCGCGCGGAAGTACCGGTGGCGTTAGCCACGTTGATTGAGGGACCAGAGGTTGGCGCAAAACTATTGATTGAGGAATCAGGGTTTGCTCTTGGCAGTCTCGGAGGAGAGGCACTAGATCGTGTTGTAAGTCGAGACGCTATTGCGATGCTCGAAGCCGGAACTAGCGAAGTGCGACATTACGGACCTGAAGGCGAAGCACGTCAACACGATCTCAGTGTCTTTATTGAATGTCATGCGCGGCGACCGCATCTGGTGATATTTGGAGCGGTTGATTTCACCAGGGCTTTGGCGAGCCAAGGAAAACTTCTTGGTTTTCGAGTCACCGTCTGCGATGCCCGTGAAGTTTTCGCGACTCGTCGACGGTTTCCAATGGCCGATGAAGTAGTTGTTGACTGGCCCGACCGGTTATTAGAACGAATAGGTAGCGATCTAGGCCCGCGGGACGCTGTGTGTGTTTTGACTCACGACGCCAAATTCGATGTTCCAGCGATTATGGGAGCCTTACCGACGAGAGTCGGCTACCTCGGAGCTATGGGTTCTCGTCAAACTCACGAAAAGAGGGTTGAGAGATTGCTTGAGGAAGGTGTCACTTCAGCTGAACTTGAGCGAGTTAGATCACCGATTGGGCTAGATATTGGAGGCAGAACACCTGAGGAAACTGCAGTCTCGATTGTCGCAGAGATCATCGCTTTGCGAACTGGACGCGAAGCCCCAAGCTTAAGTGAAGGCAAAGGGTCGATTCACTGAGCCAATTGGCTCGTTGCCCACTACCTTTCACAGTATGGATTTTTCCTCATCTGAAGATCATGACGCTATTCGTGAAGGTGTCCGACGAGTTTGCGCTCAGTTTCCCGACGAATATTGGCGAGAGAAGGATGAAGAGCACGAGTTCCCGTGGGACTTTTATCAAGCGATGGCCGATGGAGGCTGGATAGGTATTGCCATTCCCGAGGAGTTTGGCGGTGGAGGCCAAGGTATTACCGAAGCGTCGATCGTTCTTGAAGAAGTTGCTGCGAGCGGTGCAGCAATGAACGGCTGTTCAGCGATTCATTTATCGATCTTTGGTATGGAGCCGGTAAGAAAATATGGGTCACCCGAACTTGCTAACGAAATTCTCCCGAAAGTCGCTGACGGGTCACTCCACGCTGCCTTTGGAGTTACGGAACCTGACGCGGGAACTGACACCACTTCAATTAGAACTCGAGCTGAACGAGATGGCGATGAATATGTCATTACAGGCGCGAAGGTGTGGACGACGAAGGCACCGTATTGTGACGTCTGCTTGCTGTTGGTAAGGACCACCCCGAAAGAACTGTGTGATGGACCGACTCAAGGGATGACGCTGCTCCTTGTGGACCTGAAAGACCCCGCGGTAGATATAACTCCGATCCCAAAAGTTGGACGTAACGCCGTTGTTTCCTGCGAAGTTCGCTATGACGGGTTGCGGGTGCCTTTAAGTCGTCGGGTCGGCGAAGAAGGGGAGGGCTTTCGCTACATCTTGGACGGTCTGAACCCCGAACGGATCCTTATTTCTGGAGAGGCCCTTGGTATAGGGCGTGCTGCGTTGAACAAAGCAGTCGACTACGCGAATGATCGAGTGATTTTTGGACGTCCAATAGGTCAGAACCAGGGCTTGGCCTTTCCCCTGGCCGATAGTCACGCGCGACTCCACGCAGCGGAGTTAGTTATCAGGGACGCTTCGTGGCGTTACGACAATGGACTCGACTGTGGAGCACAGGCGAACCTTGCAAAGTATCTAGCTTCCGAAGCTGCGTTTGAATGCGCGGATAGGGCAATGCAAACTCACGGAGGCTTCGGTTACGCCAAAGAATATGACGTGGAGCGGTACTGGCGTGAAAGTCGTCTGATGAAGATTGCCCCGGTCAGCCAAGAAATGGTTCTGAACTATGTGTCTAACAAGGTTCTTGGCTTGCCCAGGTCCTACTGAAGTTGTGAAAGTAGCTGGAGTTCTGCTCGCGGCAGGAAGTGGGTCACGTTTCGCGGGTCCAACTCATAAGCTTCTTGCTGGTATAGGCGGCGAAGCCGTGGTTACTCATGCAGCGCGTTCTATGGTGAACTCAGGTTTGTCTGGCTACCTGCTAGTTGCAGGCGCTACTGAGTTGTCTCCGGCTCTCACAGAGTTTTCTGAGCTAGTAGTTGTAGAAAATCCTGAATTCGAACATGGAATAGCTACATCGCTCAGTGTTGCAGTGGACTGGGGTGAAGCAGCGGGTTTTGATGCTCTTATCGTCGGATTGGCTGATCAACCCGGAGTTCTTAGCTCGAGCTGGAGGCGGTTGGGTAACAGCAACGCACCCATAGCGGTCGCTAACTACGATGGTCTTGCTGGAAATCCGGTTCGTCTCGAAAAATCAGTGTGGCCGCTACTTCCGCGATCAGGAGACGAAGGAGCCCGAGTTTTGCTACGTACGAGGCCAGAACTGGTTGAGCAGGTAGCCTGCGAAGGCTCTCCCGACGACATAGATACTGTGGAGGATCTCGGACAATGGAGTTGAAAAATGAATTCCGAGTTGGTGTTCCGATTGAACAGGCGTGGGGCACTTTGACAGATGTTGAGTACATCGCGCCCTGCATGCCTGGTGCACAACTAACGGAAATTGACGGCGAAGAATTCAAGGGACAAGTCAAGGTCAAGGTCGGGCCCATCACGGCTCAATACAAAGGCGTCGCCAAATTCAAAGAAAAGGACGACAGTCAATATCGACTAGTCCTAGACGCAAGTGGGCGTGATACGCGCGGGGCTGGAAATGCTGCGGCAGAAGTGACGGCTGAGATGACTGCCGATGGTGATGGAACCATTATCGTCATCACTACCGATCTAAAAGTCACTGGCAAAGTTGCTCAGTTCGGCCGGGGGGTGATGGCCGACGTATCAGAAAAGCTGATTGGGCAGTTTGTTGAAAGTCTCGAACAAAAACTTCTCGAATCAAGTGAGCGTGAACAAGGGTCAGAAAGTACGTCTGAAGACGACGACTCTGAAACCCCTGACGAGGCCGTCGGGGATGACTCCGGGCCACGAAAAATTGATATGCCGGAACCAGAACCTGTTGATCTGCTTGATACAGCCGGCGCGCCGCTCTTTAAACGATTTGGCCCATTCGCTCTAATCGCTCTCGTGTTAGTTCTTTTACGTCGCCGCAAGCGGTAACAGCAAAGTCACTGGATCATGGTTATCGATGCCGCGAAAGTGTCTTCGGTCGCTCGCCCGTCGCCAGTTGAGATCGCAAAAGTAGCTGAGCTATTGGGTCGACGACCCGAGGTCAATTTTGAAGTGGTTGTGGTTGATAGCAAAGGGGAGCCAGTTGTAATTCGCAACGGACCCATAATGGAAAATGGCCGGCCGATGCCGACCCGCTATTGGCTTGTGGGTCGCGAACTATCTCGGCTTGTAGCGCGACTTGAAGGAGACGGAGGAGTTCAAGCAGCGGAACGAGCGGTGGATGCTGATGATTTGGCGATAGCCCATAAGCGTTACGCGGCGGAACGGGACTCTCAGATTCCAGCAGGGCATGTAGGTCCACGACCGGCAGGTGGAGTTGGCGGCACGCGTCAGGGTGTCAAATGCCTACACACTCACTTGGCCCATTATCTGGCGGTCGGTGGTGACCCGGTCGGCGAATGGGTTGTTCAGCAGTTAGAGGCAACAGACCTTGGCTGATGACGCGCCCGTTGCGATCTTGGACTTTGGCACCAACACAACCCGCCTTTTGATAACCAACGGAACCTCTGTAGACATACGGACTCATCGCATTACTGGACTAGGTCGCGGGTTGGGGAAAACGGACCGACTCAGCGCAGAGGGGATAGGCCGTGTCCTAGATGCAGTTGATGAATTCAAGTCACTTATTTCGGAGAACGGTGCCCACAAAATCAGAGCAGTCGCCACAAGTGCCGCCCGCGATGCAGTTAACCGCGCCGACCTGTTCGAACCCGTCTCGGCAGCGTTGAATCATGAACTTGAACTCTTATCAGGGGAAGAAGAGGCCCGCTATGGATTTTTGGGAGCGACCGCAGGTTTGCCTTCGACCGACGGACCATTCCTCGTCATCGATATAGGAGGAGGCTCTACCGAATTCTCCTACGGAACTCATGCGGCAGAAATACATCGATCTGTTGACATGGGATCTGTTCGTTTTATGGAACAGTTCTTTGTCAACGACCCTCCTAAACCTGAAGAGTTAAGCGGGGCTATTCAGGTCGCTCGTCTACACCTAGACGACATCGACAGGGACCATGCGATCATGGGAACGGCAAAGTCTGTTGTGGGAGTCGCTGGAACAATCACCACCATTGCGGCGGTCGAAATTGGGTTGGAGCCCTACGATCCGCAAGTTATTGATGGCTTTGTCCTTAGCCGAAGAGCCGCAGAGGATGTATTCAGAACTCTGGCGACTGAGTCGCTCGAGATACGAAAATATAATCCTGGTCTTGAAGCTGCACGAGCCGATGTAATAGTCGCGGGGTGTTGCATTTTGGTCGCTGTCATGCGCCACTGGGAACTGGAGGAGTGTCTGGTTCGCGAGTCGGACCTCCTAGACGGATTGGCGTTCGAGCTCTTAGCGGTTGAATAGAGATGACCTCGGCGGGCTAGTGTTCCGACTGTGAATGATCTACACACCCCACGGCTGCTGTTACGCAGTTTGCAACCCCATGATTTTGCGCAGTGGAGTGAAGTTCGTCAGCGTTGCATGAGTTGGTTGACCAAATGGGAACCCGAAGTCGTACCAGGCGCCCCTGATCCCACACAAGACCCCGCTGCATTCGCGGCGCGCTGCAACGCTCGAGACCGCGAACGTCAACTCGGAACCGGATTTGCATGGTCTATGTGGCATCGAGGTCACTTCTGTGGAGAAATTAATGTCAACAATGTTGCTAGAGGGGCATTTCAGAGTGGGCATGTTGGTTACTGGGTAGACGAACGTTGGGCTGGGCGCGGATTCGTGCCTGAAGCGTTGGTCGCTGTCTTCGGACACGCTTTTGATAGGGCGGGACTGCATCGCCTCGAAATATCGATCATTCCGAGAAATGAATCGAGCCTTCGAGTTGTAGAGAAACTCGGAATCCGGCACGAAGGTCTTGCCGAGGGCTATTTGAGAATAGCGGGAGCCTGGGAAGACCACATGCGGTTTGGTATCACTTCTGAGGAATGGACAGAGCGACGTGAAGAACTCTGGCAGTTAATTTCGGATCTCGCTGTTGGCGTATAGAAGTCACTCGAACTGCTTGGTTCACCAAGCTCCGCCGCCACCGGCTTCTTCCAACCAACTTTGACCGGGTCGACAGTCGTCAGCGATTGGACACCACCTACAAGAGCCACTTGGCCGCCTTTCCGGTTGGACTTTTTTGAGCCGAAGCTGAACTAGTCGGCTGATGCTGTTGCCGGTGCGTCTGATTGCCGAACGCAACAGGTCCTCGTCCACTGCTTCGACCTGAACTGTTCCTGCATCGACATAGAAACTTGCCAGAAGAGATGGGGGGACTCCGACGACGAGCGTTTCCAACAACGCGTAGAAACGCAAATCGTCTAAGTGGTGCGGCACGGCTCGGCCAGTCTTTAACTCCAGCAGAACCCGGCCGGCAGTCAGTTCATCTGGTTCACCCACTGTCAGATCAAACCTGCCTTGTAATACGATTTTGCCCCGGTGGAGCAGGACCTTTCTGGGTAACTCAGTAGTGGGACTCCAGGCAGGTCGAAGAGGGGGGAAGGTATCGAAGAAAGTCTGCAGGAGAGATGCAACTTCGCTGCGTATCTCTGCCCTTTCGACATCGTTCAAGTCAAGCAAAAAGTCAGCTAAAGCATCGCCGCGGTTCATGAGGCTCACCAACGCCTCGTCGACGAGCTCAGGAGCAGCTCGCGGGGGCGAAATGTGTATCGAGAGTTCGACGCACTTGTGAAATATCTGGCCACGTGTCATCGGAAGCTTCCACTCGAACGGCTCTACTTGCTGTGCTTCATAGAGGGCTTCGCAACTGGTGACTGCTTGCAACTGACGTTTAGACACCCATAAAGGTTCCTCAATTTGATCGACGAGATCGACCGTTTCTTTTTCTAACTCAAGTTGAATTTGAGCTCGGAGGGTTGATTTATGAGTGATGCGCTCCTCAACTGGTAATCGAATGAGATCCAGTGTGGCCTGCTGTGCTGGCGTGAGACGTGGATCGTTCGACGTTGGCTTGTTGGCGAGGCTATCGGTGGTGTCCACAGATCTACGGTAGCCCCGAGTATGAGTCCCCGATCGACACTCAATGCATAAGTTGAATAACTAAACCGCTGTCAACGTAAGTAACCGTATCGACGACATCTACTTGATTGTCCTACCCCTATTGGATTCTTAATTCGATGGAAATCGCGATCAATAAAGTTAACAATCAGGATGTTGAGTCGAACGCGGCTACCGATAGCCAACCCGGGTCGGTGTCGACAATTGAAAGTGCTCCATCGGTCCGATTTGCAATTGTGGCGAAAACCATTTCTCAAGTTGTTGCCAGCTGTGGTCTCGAGGTTCCAGGATTTAAGAGCCCTCCCCGGTGCGGTGATGTCGATCGAACTGTGCGTCGGTTGAGTCGTGGAAGCGTTGTTGCTGTTCGGATAAAAGACAGACCTTTCGAAGCGGTGATTGCAGACATGATTGACGGTGTGGTTGTTTGTAACGACATGTCAGCAGAAAGGGCAGGAAAGCTTCGAAACCTATTGTGGGGTGCTGCGACGCAAACTGGCCGACAACAAAAACCACTATCGAGAGTTAAGCGAACTGTGTTAGTTCATCACCCAACCGCGGAGGATAATATCGAGGCCGCGTAAAAAGGCGGTGCAACTGACCTTGGGGCGTAGGCTTACAGCGAAATGTGAACTGGCCCGGGTGGCGGAAAGGCAGACGCAGAGGGCTTAAACCCCTCGGCTCTTAACAGGGCGTGTGGGTTCGAATCCCACTCCGGGCACTCAAACCGCGGCTGACCGCAACGAATCTGCCGTCTCTGAGCCGGGAAGCACCAGGTTCTCCGCAGCTGCGACACAACGATCTCTTAGGATCCGATTTAGTGGCGTCGGCACCCGATGTTTTTCCCCCAGGCGGACGATGGCGCCGTTGAAGTGGTCGACTTCAACTCTTTTTCTCTGTGATGTGAGATCTTGCCAAGTGCTTGGATATGACCTGGTTGCTTCTGTAACAGCGGGTCTTGCGGGCCAAATGCCGGGTTCGCGAAGGCGGGCAATTTGTTCCCGTAAGTTTCGTTTGCCGACCATGCGAGCTGAAATCTCGGCAGCCTCCAACACGTCTGCAGCTTCTTCATTTACATCGGCCATGAATTGACGGTCTCGAGGCTTACAAGAGGCCTCTTGAACTGACAGATCTGTCAAAGCTAGATAAGCGTTGGCGAGATTTCTGACGAGTTTTCCCCATTTACCATCAATAACTCGCTCGTCGACTGACGCATCCATGCCTGACGCCTCTAGATCCGAAACCAGAGATCGCGATATCTCATCGCTTCCCGACGGCCAATTACCTATTTCTAAGAGATTCCCCCCCGAATGTCGAACAGTTCCAGGTTGAGTTATTTCCGCACCAACCATGACTGTGCAGCCATAGGTGTTGTAGCCCCTAGCGAAAAGCCATTCTTCGTTTGTGACCCCGTTTTGGCAACACACCACTGGTAAGTCTTGGTACATCGACGAGTGCTGTTCCATCGCATCGAACGTGTCATCAGTTTTCATTGCGAGCAAAATCACCGTTTGGTCATCTAAATCGAGTTCTTGGGCGGATTCTTCAGCCGGAAGATTCCAAGTTCCCTCGGTTTTCTGCGTCAGAGTCAAACCTTTCTTCTGAAGGGCGTGAAGGTGGGGGCCTCGAGCAATTAATTGCACCTTGCGACCGACGGTTGCGAGCCTGCTCGCGATTACGCAGCCAATCCCACCGGCACCATGGACTATGTAATTAGGTGCCGTCATCCCCAAGACCCATTGCCGGCTGGTGCGTTCCAAACCTCTGTGATTCGTCCGTCACGGACGGTAAACATCTC